>Ga0207717_100047_pt1 | contig 107626 bp, 88 predicted proteins | sample TtanPargueraPR_2_FD_187745 | JGI IMG/M metagenome (GOLD analysis project Ga0207717, IMG submission 187745) | Aerobic enrichment media microbial communities from Bioluminiscent Bay, La Parguera, Puerto Rico - Tt and P2 (2) (SPAdes) | ecosystem: Environmental > Aquatic > Marine > Unclassified ...
GGACGTTAAGTTACTCTTAGATCGGACGATAGTTTACTGCCTGGATTTCCTTTCTTTTTAATATGTTTTGTTTATTTCAAAATTACATCTTTGCTATATTTGAAACTATAGGTGTAAATCTAAGGTAAAGGACGGTGCAAAATGGATTGTTTGAAAAATGATTGAGGGTATTATTAAAAGGAATAAAAAAACCGTCTTTCAAACGAAAGACGGTTTCATATCTTTTGGGATCGGAGGTTTTTAACCTCCGGATTTTATGCGGTTACAAACCGCAGATCCCTACTTCTTATAGATTTTTTTGTATCCGTAGATGGCGCTTGCACCCAGTTCTTCTTCAATACGAAGCAGCTGGTTGTATTTTGCCATACGGTCTGAGCGGCTCATAGAACCTGTTTTAATCTGACCAGAGTTGGTAGCCACTGCAATGTCGGCAATGGTTGAGTCTTCAGTTTCACCCGAGCGGTGAGAAGTTACTGAAGTGTAACCGGCACGGTGTGCCATTTCAATTGCGTCTAACGTTTCAGTTAAAGTACCAATTTGGTTCACTTTAATAAGTATTGAGTTAGCAGCACCCAACTCGATACCTTTTTTCAGGTACTCAACGTTAGTTACGAAAAGGTCGTCGCCAACCAACTGACATTTGTCGCCAATGGCAGCGTTTAGTTTTACCCATCCGTCCCAGTCGCCTTCGTCCATACCGTCTTCAATTGAATCGATAGGATATTTAGCAATCAATTCAGCCAGGTAAGCAGCTTGCTCTTCCGAACTGCGTTTTACTCCGTTTGGCTCGAAAATGCTGTAATCGTAAACACCATCTTTGTAGAACTCAGATGAAGCACAGTCCATCGCGATAGAAACATCGCCACCATCTTCTGCACGACCAGCTTTGTAACCTGCATCTTTAATGGCAGTAAGAATTGATTCGATTGCTTCTTCTGTACCACCTAAAGCTGGAGCGAAACCACCTTCGTCGCCAACTGCAGTTGACAGGTTTTTAGCAGCCAATACTTTTTTCAATGCGTGGAAAACCTCAGCACCCATACGCAAACCTTCGCGGAAAGTAGGAGCACCGATAGGGCGGATCATAAATTCCTGGAACGCGATAGTTGCATCAGAGTGTGAACCACCGTTAATAATGTTCATCATCGGAACAGGCAATGTTTTTGCGTTTGTTCCGCCAATGTATTTGTATAATGGAAGCTCAGAGTACTCGGCAGCTGCTTTTGCAACAGCCAACGAAACACCTAACATAGCGTTTGCACCTAAGTTAGATTTTGTTTTAGTACCGTCGAGTTCCAATAATTTGCTATCAACAGCCACCTGATCGGTAGCGTCCATACCAATAATTTCTTTTGCAATAACGTCGTTAACGTTTGCTACTGCTTTTAAACAGCCTTTTCCTAAGTAACGGCTTTTGTCGCCATCACGTAATTCAAGTGCTTCGTTTTCACCGGTTGACGCTCCTGACGGAACGGCCGCACGGCCAAAAGCACCACTTTCGAGTGTTACATCAACTTCAACAGTTGGGTTACCACGAGAATCGATAATCTCTCTTGCTTTTACGTCGCTAATTAACATTGTAAGTAGTTTTTATTTATTTAACTTTTCTAGATTGCTAGTGCAATTACTGCAAAGTAAACGTCGTGACGCTTAAATTGTTTCACGAAATTACGAAGATTAACGAATAGTTTACTCCTTTTTTATGTGAATTTAAGGTCATTACTATGGTTTACAATATAATGTGTTCAACGGGCAAGGATTTTATAGTATTAAAATCTATATGAATGTCTTTGGTAGGAGGAGTCTGAACGTTACCCTGAATTTAGTTCAGGGTCTTATGATGATGGACTGTTTTTAGGAGAAACAAGATGCTGAATCAAGTTCAGTATGACATGAAAGTGGAAGGAGAAGAGCCTGGCTATATTTCGTTATTTTCTTTCAGAATATCATAAACAAGGGCAGTAGCATCTCCTACAACTTTTCGGCAAATAATTTTGTGGTGTTTGCGGTCTTTAACCTCAGCTTCGGTAGCATGTTTAATTAGTAGCTGTCGGCAATTTGTTGTTCCGTGAATATCCTCAACCAGTTTGCTTAATTCTCGAACTTTTTTGTAGCTGTTCAGTTTGGTGTCCATGTCTTTCGGTTTCTCGTTACCGAATGCCAGTCCCATTACCATAAAACCTCCGGTTACAGCTCCACAGGTTTCGCGCAAACGTCCCATTCCACCACCAAATGTCGCTGAAATACGCTTGGCCATGGTTTTGTCTAATTTAAAATGATCGGCAAATGCTAGCAATACCGATTGCGAGCAGGCATAACCTTCATCGAAATGTTTTAGTGCTTCTTCAATGATAAATTCTTTTGTAGTACTTGTTGTCATTTGCACATATGATTAAAAAAAGAAAGGCACAAAGCTATAGATTTCTCCTAAACTTTGTGCCTAAAGTATATCTTTTTCACAACAAATGTTGCGAATGCTATCTGAATTATGCTTGTGAAACTGCTACTGCAACAGCAACAGAAGCACCAACCATCGGGTTGTTACCCATTCCGATCAATCCCATCATCTCAACGTGAGCAGGAACTGAAGAAGAACCTGCGAACTGAGCGTCAGAGTGCATACGTCCCATAGTGTCAGTCATACCGTATGAAGCAGGTCCGGCAGCCATGTTGTCTGGGTGAAGTGTACGACCAGTACCACCACCAGAAGCAACTGAGAAGTATTTTTTACCTTGCTCTAAACATTCTTTTTTGTACGTACCCGCAACAGGGTGCTGGAAACGAGTTGGGTTAGTTGAGTTACCGGTAATCGATACATCAACACCTTCTTTATGAAGAATTGCAACACCTTCGCGTACATCATCAGCACCGTAGCAGTTAACTTCGCCACGAGTACCTTCAGAGTATTTCTTACGGCTAACTTCAACAACCTCGCCAGTAGCGTAGTCGAATTTAGTTTGAACGTAAGTAAAACCGTTGATACGTGAGATAATTTTTGCAGCGTCTTTTCCTAATCCGTTAAGGATTACACGTAAAGGCTCTTTGCGAACGCGGTTTGCGAAATTGGCAATTTTAATTGCACCTTCAGCAGCAGCGAATGATTCGTGACCTGCCAAAAGAGCGAAACATTTTGTCTCCTCGCGTAACAACATTGCAGCCAGGTTACCGTGACCTAAACCTACTTTTCTGTCGTCAGCAACCGATCCCGGAATACAGAAAGCCTGTAAACCTTCACCTAAAGTTGCAGCAATTTCAGAAGCTTCAGTCTGACCTTTTTTAATGGCAATTGCAGCACCTACAATGTAAGCCCACATAGCGTTTTCGAACGCGATAGGCTGAGTGTCTTTAACAACGTTGTATACGTCAACACCTTTGTCGTCGCAAATTTGTTTTGCTTCTTCTACCGAAGCAATTCCGTATGAATTTAAAACAGCTTCAATCTGTTTAATCCTTCTATCGTAACTTTCAAATAATGGCATAATTCTTTCCTCCTATTCTTTACGTGGGTCAATGGTTTTTACTGCATCGGCGAAACGTCCGTAAGTTCCGGTAGCTTCTTTCAATGCTTCGTTAGCATCTTTGCCCGACTTAATCATGTCCATCATTCTTCCAAGCTGAACAAACTCGTAACCGATAATTTCGTTATCAGCATCTAAACCGATTTTCGATACATAACCTTCAGCTACTTCAAGGTAACGAGGTCCTTTTGCCGATGTTCCGTATAATGTACCGGTAACACCACGCAAACCTTTACCTAAGTCTTCAAGACCTGCACCAATTGGAAGACCACCTTCAGAGAAAGCAGTTTGTGAACGACCGTATACGATCTGCAGGAACAACTCGCGCATTGCAGTGTTAATAGCATCACAAACAAGGTCGGTATTTAATGCTTCAAGGATTGTTTTTCCGGGAAGGATCTCTGAAGCCATTGCAGCCGAGTGAGTCATACCGGTACAACCGATAGTTTCAATCAACGCTTCTTCAATAATTCCTTCTTTAACATTCAATGTTAATTTACATGCACCTTGCTGTGGCGCACACCAACCAACACCGTGGGTTAAACCCGAAATGTCTGTAACTTCTTTGGCTTTAGTCCAACTTCCTTCCTGTGGAATTGGAGCCGGGCCATGATTTGCTCCCTTAGCAACGCAAACCATACCTTCAACTTCGTGTGTAAAACTCATATTAATATATATTTTCGGTTTTTTGCTGAAACAGCTAAATAGGCTCGTTATTTCGAGCTTTTAGGTCTGTCATTAACTGCGGCGTGAAAATATCAAATAATTGTTCTACAGTGCCCTCGGAAAATGTTTAGAGGATACAATATTTTGTTTATTAACGTTTAGTTAAAGTGTTGAATATAAAGGATTAAAAGGTCTTGAATTGCTTATTGTTGTTTGGGTTTCATGGAGTTAACATGCGAGACTAAATTGAACTAATCTGCTTCTGCTGAAGTGTAAAATGAGGATGGGGGAGCGTGTTGATTATCAATGATATTCTTCGCGGTATTTTAAGCCTTTTTCGTAACGAACAACATCCAGCTCCTGAAAGGTTACCAATCCTCCCCGTTGGCTATTGTCTAATATCTGGTTGAGCTTTTCGATAAATTGATCGAGCTTGTCGATGTTATCGATAATTTCAATGGTAACCGGCAAATCACTCGACAAGGCAAAGATTTTCATGGTGTGTATGCTGTGGCTGGCACCAAACGACATTACTCCCTTATAAACAGTGGCACCTGCCAGACCGGCGTTTCGTGCTTCAAATACAATTTCTTCGAATAACACCCGACCATTTATTTTATCCGATTCTCCGATGTAAATCTTCAGAATTCCTGTTTTTTCTGTTGTCTTCATAGCGCTGTTAATTTTAGGTTTTACACTACAGGGTTTTACAGAAAAATGCGGGAATTGGTTTCAACTAATGGCTTGAAACTATACAGGAAAAATTGGTCGGATAATGTTACCAAATAAGGCGAACGAGAATCATTCCGAGGTAAACAGCAAGCAAACCAAAAAACAAACTTCCGCCAACGTTCAACACAAACTGTCCGTAAGCCTGTTCTTTTAACATGGTGAGGTTGTTGTACGCAAACGATGAAAAAGTGGTAAAACCGCCGCAAAAGCCTACAGCCAAAAACATACGCCATTCGGCATTCAACAGGTTGCCTTTTTGCGCCAGCGCGAACACCATACCAATAATAAAACTTCCGGCCATGTTGGCTACAAATGTTCCCCACGGAAAAGTGGTGCTCATACCTTTCTCAACGAAAATCTGAACCAGGTAGCGCAAAACACTTCCTAAAAAACCTCCGGAACCAACTATTAATATTGTTCGCAGCATTTTATTGTTTTTTGATATTAATTGATTGAATTTGTCATACAAATTAATTTCGATTTGTACAGCCAAGCCAAACAATCTGTTATTTTTAGGCTTTCAAAAATAATAAAAAATGCAGGTACGTTATTTCTCTCTACTTTTTCTTTTGATTTTTAGTGGGCAAATCCTTGCTCAAAACAGTTTTAAATCGTCAGTAGAAAAGCTGCTTCAGCAGGACAATTACAAAAATGCGTCGGTTGGCATGAATGTGATCGACCTGAATTCCGGCGAAACTGTTTTTAGCTTAGATCCCAATAAATTATTGGTTCCGGCTTCAACCATGAAGATGATCACTTCAGGAACCGCTTTGGAAATTCTGGGTGCTGAGTACCGCTTTAAAACACAAATTTCGTACACCGGAAAAATCGATAAAAATGGCGTTTTAGATGGCGATTTGGTATTGATTGGCGGAGCCGATCCGGCTTTGGGATCGGAATATTTTCAAGATCATTATTTTGAGTTTTTGAAAAACTGGGCCAGGCAGGTAAAAGCCTCGGGTATAACAAAAGTAAAAGGCGATTTAATTCTTGATGACGGAATATACGATACGGAACGTATTCCCGACAGCTGGGTGTGGGGCGATATTGGTAATTATTACGGCGCCGGACCCAGTGCTTTTACGGTTTTCGATAATATGTACCGAATAACATTTTCGTCGCCAAAAAAGGAAGGTAAGCTTACAAAAGTGATTCAAACCTATCCCAAAATTGACGGATTGCAAATTGATAACGAAGTGCTTTCGGCAGATAACAATAGCGACAATGCCTATGTTTTTGGCGGTCCATTTGACAAGCACCGGGTAATTAGGGGCACTATTCCTCGTAATCGCAGTGCTTTTACTATTAAAGCATCAATTCCTGATCCAGAAGAAGTATTGGCGAGTGCGTTTTTGCAAAGTCTTTCAGCCGAGGGTGTATTTGTAGACGGGGATTCACGTTTTGAGAAAAGTGTGAGCAAAAAAACAAAGTTGATCTATATGCAGGAATCACCAACTCTGGCGGAAATTGCAGAAGTGCTAAACCATGAAAGTGTAAACCTGTTTGCCGAGCATTTTCTGAAACAAATTGCCGTAGAGAAAAATGGATTAGGAAACCGAAATGACGCGATTGATTTGGTGAAAGAATATTGGGAAGAGCAGGGATTAGGCATGGAAAACATCTTTATGGAAGATGGTAGCGGCCTTTCGCATTTTAATGCTGTTTCTCCGGCATTCTTTACCCGCTTTTTAACACGAATGGCTTCGAACGATGCTTTTGTTGAGTCGTTACCAGTTGCCGGGAAAGGGACTTTTAAACGTTTCGATTCCCAAAAACTACCGGGAAAAACATTGCAGGCAAAAAGCGGCTCAATGACACGTGTACGTTGTTACTCGGGTTATCTTTCAACCGATAAAGGAAACAAGCTGGTATTCTCGTTTATGTTTAACGATTTTGGCGGTTCGCACAGTGCATTGATTAAAGAAATTGAGCAACTTTTTATCCAGCTAAAACAAAATTATTAGCCACAATCCTTTCTTAATAATAGTCCCTTGAAAATTACAGACATGTTGTAACTGGTTGTCTAGTAATTGCTTATAAGTATGGTCTTATTTAGATTTAATTTAAGTGTTGACTTATGTATCTTATTGTCGTAACTTGTATTCACCATTAAACGATTGAAGTTCCTAAAAGCTTCATCAAATACAGAAGATAATAACCACAGCCCTTTTCATTTATAGGATTTCCTTTTTTAAGGACGCAAAAATCTATGTTTTACTGTAAGTAGTAGAAACTGAAAAGGTGATTATGATTTACGAAGCTCTTCAAATTCTCAAAGAACAACTGGATAACTATCTGGACGATGCCGGATTGGGCAAAATTGTTGTTTTGGAAAATCTGGCACTGCTGGATTCCGGAACCGATAAAGCCAAAAACCTTGACGGAAAGGTGATTATCTCATTGTTGAGCGTTCAGGAAGAATCAACATTAAAAAATCAGCCAACAAGTCGGGTGGTTAATAATAAAGCCGAATATTTTAATCCGGCCGTAAATATTAACCTCTTTTTTATGGTTAGCGCCAATTGTGATAGTTATTCCAATTCGCTGATCAGCATTACAAAAACACTTGAATATTTCCAGGGGAAAAAAGTTTTTACAGCACAAAACACCGTGTACAACCGCTCGAATTTGTCGATGCAGGAACTCGATGATTTTAAGTTCGTTGTTGATCTTTATACGCCGGGTTTCGAAGTGTGGAATCACATTTGGGGAACCCACGGCGGACGACAGTTACCCTCGGTAATTTACAAAGTGCAACTGCTACAGGTAGATCGACGCAAGAAACAAGCAAACACAGAACTTATAACAAAAATTAAAGGAACCCTTAAGGATATAAATTAATGAGCTTTTCAACCACATATAAGCCTTTATTCGCTGTAAATATTTTGCACAAATACTTCCTGAATAAAGGAACTAACGATTATTTCAGTATGTCTGATGTTGAAAAAGAAAAACAGTTGGCCGGCTATCCTCTCTCCGACCTCTTTTCTATCGTTCCTTCAGCAACAACTAACCAAAAACTTCAAGGTCATAAATTAATCCTCAAAAACACCGACCGGGGTTTTATGGTATGGACAAAAGTATCAGAGATCGATTCTAACAGTCCCTTTATTCCATTAAGCGACTCTCTGCACTTCACTTTTTTGCTGAAAACTTTTAACAGCACATTCAATCACTTTACACAAGTCGGGTTGGTAAATGCTGGTCAATTGTTTTTCTTTTCCAACAATCGTTTATCTACTGAAGATCCGGGATTTCCTTTGATTAAAAAATCGAATAGCAATGCTGAAATCGACGATACTTACCGCTTAAACTCGGACAGTATCAAAAATGAACTGCAACAGCTTTTGCCTGAAGAACAAAACAAACTGATTGGTATTATTAGAATTGGAATGATGGGCGAAAACGGTTCGTATCATGTAATTAAACCAAACGGGACCTTGCGAAACGAAGCACGCGAATTCAATATTGTATTTGCTAACCGTAAAACAACCTGGCGCTACTTTTTTAACAGCAACCAGCAAACGCATAACAGCGACGATGTTAAAAAAGAAAACGGAAACGCCCTTCAGTTGGTAACGAAAACCGAACATCCGCTAACCGCACGAGGCTTTATAAGCATAAAATTAGGAGACCAGGAGTTACCTAATCCCGATGCGAAACTAATAAAGCCCAATGCGGCTGATAACAAAATATACTCAGAAATATACATGTAACACATTAAATCAAAACAGTTATGGCAACAACTTACAAAACACCCGGCGTTTACGTGGAGGAAATATCCATTTTTCCGCCCTCGGTTGCTCAGGTAGAAACCGCGATTCCCGCCTTTATTGGCTACACCGAAGAGGCTGTGGTTGATGGCGTCGACTTTCACGCCGAAAGTATTATTAAACCCATAAAAATAGGCTCGTTAAAAGAGTACGAGTTCTTTTTTGGAGGTGCTCCCGATCCAACTACCATTGAAGTAGCATTGAAACCCGATAATTCAGTGAAATCGGTTGTGGTAAACGGCGAATTCTTAATTTACGATTCATTGCGAATGTTCTTCGCTAACGGTGGCGGCGATTGCTACATCGTTTCCGTGGGAAGCTATGATGATGATCCGTTTTCCAATGCCAATCTTTCATCAACAAAAGATGCATTATTAGATGGACTTGCAACGCTTGAGAAAGAAGACCTGCCCACATTATTGGTTATTCCTGAATCGGTTCACCTGGCAGAAGCCAGCGCCGGTGAGGTACATGCCGCCATGTTGGCACAATGCAATAAATTACAGGACCGCTTTTCGGTGCTCGATATTGTAAACGGTAACAATGAAGCTACTCCAACCGACGATCCTGTGGCCAAGTTCAGAAACAACGTGGGTATGAATTACCTGAAATACGGCGCAACATATTATCCGTGGCTAAAAACCACATTGCCTTTTAAAATTGATTACGATGCAATTGTTGCGGGTACGTTCACAAAAGGCGGTTCACCGGTGAGTCCTGTAACTTCGCTTTTCAACAGCGACTTGGTTACGATCATCGGACACCTGGATAATGATATTGCAGCAAAAGCCACACCTGCCGCTTTAGGGCCAATTACCTCCCGGCCGCAACTCGTTACTCAGGCTGGTGTTATTTATGACGCTTTTGAAGCATTTTATATCTTGACTTTTACTGACGGTGATACTGCCGATCCAAAATCGGCTGCCAGTTTGCATGCCAAGACAATTGCAGAAGATGCACCGTTTCATAAGTTGCTGAAAGTATTGTACGATTACGTTTATTTTAGCGATGCGGCAAACGGAAGTGTTCCGGCCGGTCCTCCTTGGGACAGTCCGATTTTAACGTTGGCAGATTTCGATACTAATTTCTCTGATTACACTTTTGCTGCACCAACAACTTCAGCAAACGATATTTATTCTGATACCAGCACGGCTTCGAAGGCTGCTCCATTTTTCACCGCACTTTACGACAAATTAAATGCATTAATTGATGGATTCTACTCGGAACTTGCAGCTACTCGCAAAGTCAGGACCGACACGCTGAAGCAGATCGATCCGGTTTACAGCGGAATCATCGCAGCAATAAATAAACAAGGTGTGGTTCTTCCGCCAAGTGGAGCAGTGGTAGGAGTTTATGCCGCGGTCGATTCTAACCGTGGCGTTTGGAAAGCTCCGGCAAATGTTTCCATTACTGCAGTAAAAGGACCTGCTGTTAATATTACCAGCGAAGACCAGGAAAGTCTTAATATCGATACAGAAGCCGGAAAATCGGTTAATGCTATTCGGGCATTTACCGGAAAAGGCACCCTTATTTGGGGCGCGCGAACTTTGGCCGGAAACGATAACGAGTGGCGTTACGTTCCGGTACGTCGTTTCTTTAACATGGTAGAGGAGTCGGTTAAAAAAGCTACCGGAATCTTCGTTTTCGAACCTAACGATGCCAACACCTGGGTGAAGGTAAAAGCCATGATCGACAATTACCTGGTGAACCTGTGGAAAGCCGGTGCATTGGCAGGATCAACACCTGATAAAGCCTTCTTTGTAAAAGTAGGTTTGGGAGAAACCATGACCGCACAGGATATTCTCGACGGTTATATGATCATCGAGATCGGAATGGCAGCCGTTCGTCCGGCAGAATTCATCGTTCTGCGATTCTCTCACAAAATGCAGGAGGTTTAAATCAATAACACTTTAAAAGAATAAATTATGGCAACTACATATCCATTACCAAAGTTTCATTTTAAAGTGAGCTTTGGCGACACAGATTTTAACTGCACCGAAGTTTCAGGCCTCGATTTCGAACGCGAAGTGATCGAATACCGCGCTGGTGCCGATGCCGAATACCACAAAAGCAAACAACCCGGTTTGTCGAAATACAGCAACATTACTTTGAAACGCGGAACCTTTGCCGACAAAGGACGCGAGTATTACGAGAAATGGGTGAAAACGGTTTATTTCCAGGAAGGTGAAGAGAAATACCGAGGCGACCTGGTGATCAGTTTGTTGAACGAAAGTCACGAGCCGGTGGTAAGCTGGAAGGCGATAAATGCCTACATCACCAAAATTCAGGCGACTGATTTTAAAGCCGATGGCAACGAAATTGCAATCGAGACCGCCGAGTTCGTACATGAAAAACTCACCATGATAGAATGAGCGAATTCCATCCACCCATAGGATTTCATTTCAGTGTTGAGTTTCCGAATATCTCATCCAGTAGCGGCGATCAGCGTTTTCAGTCGGTTGCAGGACTGACTGTTGACGTGGATACCGAAGAAATTGCCGAAGGGGGAGAGAACCGCTTTAAACACAAAGTTCCCGTTCGGACCAAGTATCCTAACCTGGTTCTGAAACGCGGACTACTCGTGGATTCGGAGGTGATAAAATGGTGCCGTGATGCAGTTGAAAATTTTAGCTTTAAACCCACCAATCTGATCGTAAAACTGCTGAATGAAAAACATGAGCCGCTGATGAGCTGGAATGTCGTTCATGCTTACCCGGTAAAATGGAGCATGAGCGATTTTAATGCCGAAGAAAGCAAACTGGCCATCGAAACACTGGAATTGACTTATAACTATTTCAACGTAATATAATTATGCCGATAGAAATTAAGGAATTACACATCAAAATCAATGTTTCCGGTGAATCGGAACAGCGACAAAACAGTGGTGGCGGTGAGTCGGAAAGCTCAAAAGAGAAGATTATTGAAGCTTGTGTGGAGCAGGTGATGGACTTATTATCGAAAAAAGAAGAACGCTAATATGACGGGAGAACTTACAAAACTGCAGATAAAAGCATACCGCGACGAACAGTTCAATAACGAAGTGGCTAACGGCGAATTTCAGACTTTGCTGAACCCGGAAAAGTATGTTTTTAAGTACAAAGTGGAGCAGAATGAACAGCAGGCGTCGGGAACAAGTTCTTCTTCGCCGCGCTATAACCGCACACCGCCCGAAGACCTGGAACTGGAGTTTATTTTCGACCGGACAGGAGTTTTGGTGAATTACGGTGATCCTTCTACTGCCGATGACAACGAACTTTCGGCAGATGAAGGAAACGGTATCATGGAAGATATCGATCAGTTTAAAAGGGTGGTTTTCGATTACAATGGCGACGAGCATCGTCCTAATTACCTGGTTATTTCGTGGGGAACGCTTTTGTTCAAAGGTGTTTTAACCGAAGTGGATATCACCTTTAAACTGTTTAAAGCCGATGGTACGCCACTACGCGCAACGGCCAATGCAAAATTTAAAGGTTTTGTCGAGGATACCTTGCGGGTAGCTACCGAAAACAATAATTCGCCCGATCTTACTCACATTCGGGAAGTGAAAGAAGGCGATACTTTGCCTTTGATGACGCACCGGATTTACGGCGACTCGAAATATTACCTGGAAGTGGCAAAAGCAAACCGCATCACCAATTTTAGAAAATTAGAGGTAGGACAGAAAATATTCTTTCCACCAATAGAAAAAGTCTCATAAATATGCCTGAAACGCGAGTCATACCAACAGCACGGTCGGCTGATCTGGTTACCTACAAAATTCTTGTAGAAGGGGAAGAACTGTCTTCTACTAACCAGGTTTTGAGCATTACGGTGCAAAAGGAGATCAACCGGATTCCCTGGGCAAAAATTGTACTGCTCGACGGCGATCCTGCGGCCCAGGATTTTGTGCTGAGCAACGAAAGTTTCTTTGTCCCCGGAAAGGAAATTGAGATAAAAAGCGGTTACCATTCCGAGGAAGAAACGATTTTCAAAGGGATTGTAATTCGGCATAATCTGAAGATTCGGTCCGACAAAGCACAACTGGAAATTGAATGCAAAGACAAAGCCGTGAAAATGAGCATCGGCCGCAAAAGCAAATATTTCTACGACAGCAAAGACAGCGATATTCTGGAAGAAATTATTGGTGCTCATGGTTTGGAAACCGATGTGGAATCCACTAACGCTGATTATCCTGAAATGGTGCAGTATCGTGTTAGCGACTGGGATTTTTGCATTACACGGGCTCAGGCAAACGGCAAAGTTTGTGTGATCGATGATGGTAAATTTTCGGTGCTTGCTCCTGATTATTCGCAGGAAGAAAAAATGACGCTGGTTTACGGGGCTACTATTCTTGATTTTGATGCGGAGATGGATGCCCGAAACCAGTTTGCCAACGTAAGCAGTTTTGGCTGGGATGTGGCGAACCAGGAAATTGTGGAAAAGGAAGCCAATAATGACGATGTTGAGCTCAATGGAAATATTTCACCCGATGAACTGGCTTCGGTAATTGAGTTGGATAAACTCGAATTACGCGATGGAAGCGCCAGTACCGATGCCGGTTTACAAGATTGGGCCAATGCCAAAAAATTATTTAATCAGCTGTCGAAAACACGCGGACGGGTGCGCTTTCAGGGCGTTCCTGATGTGAAGCCAAATACTACAGTTGTCTTGTCAGGAGTAGGAGACCGCTTCAATGGTAAAGTGTATGTTTCTGCCGTTCGTCATCAGATTACCGAAGGCAACTGGACCATTGATACTCAGTTCGGAATCAATCCAAAGTGGTTCTCCGAGACGGTTGATATCAATGAAATGCCGGCAGCCGGATTGCTTGGTGCCGTTAGTGGATTGCACGTGGCAAAAGTCACGCAAATTCACGACGACCCGAATGGCGAATACCGGGTTCAGGTACGCATGCCAATTATTAACAACGAAGAACAAGGTGTTTGGGCACGCGTGGCAACACTTGATGCCGGCGACAGTCGCGGATCGTTTTTCCGTCCTGAATTGGATGATGAGGTGATCGTTGGTTTTCTGAATGACGATCCAAACGATCCGGTGATTTTGGGCATGTTGCACAGTAGTGCGTTGCCATCGCCGCTTGAGCCTGAAGAGCCGAACAATGAAAAGGGATTTGTAACCCGCAGCGAACTGAAATTCCTGTTCAATGACGAGAACAAATCGATCATTCTGGAAACACCTGGCGGAAAAATCATAACGGTTGACGATGATGCCGGAACCATTAAAATCGAAGATGAATCGGGAAATGTGAGCACTTTCGATTCCAGTGGGATAACACTCGAAAGCAACGGAGATATTTCGATAAAAGCAACGGGCGATGTAAACATTGAAGGGATGAATGTTGGCATTACAGCCAATGCTGAATTTAAAGCCGAAGGAGGCGCCGGTTCGGAACTGGCATCATCGGCCATTACAAAAGTTACAGGATCATTAGTACAAATAAATTGATATGCCACCAGCAGCAAGAATAAATGATATGCACGTCTGTCCGATGGTAAATCCGAACGGAGCACCACATGTTGGAGGACCGATTTTACCTCCCGGCGAACCGACGGTTATGATTGAAGGGTTGCCCGCAGCGCGCGTAGGCGACATGGCTACTTGTACCGGGCCGCCCGATACGATTGCAATGGGATCGGGAACCGTTTTTATCGGAGGAATGCCGGCCGCCCGGGTTGGCGATCTTACTGCTCACGGCGGATCAATAGTAATGGGAAGTGCAACCGTAATAATTGGAGGTTAACATGCAGGAATACAATTCATTTTTAGGACGCGGATGGAGTTTTCCCCCTGAATTCAAAAAGGGGACAAAAAGCGTGAAACTGCTTGAGAACGAAGAAGACATTAAAAGCAGTCTGGAGATATTGTTGTCGACCCGTTTGGGCGAACGAATTATGGTTCCCGGTTACGGCTGCAATCTCGATGAACTGCTTTTTAAACCCTTAAATCTGACGCTGAAAACCTATGTGATCGATTTGATAAAAAGAGCGATCCTGTATCATGAACCACGAATCGATGTGAATAAAATCGCCATCGATCCGATCAATGAACTGGAAGGCGAACTGCTGATCAATATCGATTATACCATCCGGTCGACCAACTCGCGAAAAAACATGGTATTCCCATTCTATAAAACCGAAGGCAGCGAAACATAAACGACATTTAAATGGCAAATTGCGGAAAAGACATATTACTACCCCGTGAGGGAACCGAACAACAATCGCGGTTTATTGAAGCGCTCGATCCGGCATGGGTAAAACTGAACGATTTTGGGCTGGAAGAGTGGATGAAATTTGCCTGGGATTTTGCGGATCATGTTAACTATTTCGATACCAAAAACGACCAGGTTCCAGCCGGTAACTGGCAGGACTTTTTTATCGCAAAAGATGAATTGACCAGTTTTCTTAAGGAGCTCGAAAACGGTTCGGAAATAACACCGCACCTGGCTTTGTTCGTCTCCTTTATAAAACTGCTCGATACCACGAAGAAACACTTTAATCGCTTAACAAAACGACACCTAGATTTCTATTACAAAAAGGTACTGAAACTCGAGAAACAAGCGGCAACTCCCGATACCGTTCATGTTTTATTTGAGCTGGCCAAAAATGCCGAAGCTGAAATCGTATCCGAAGCAACAGCATTGGATGCAGGGAAAGACGCAAACGGTAAAAAACTCATTTATAAAACAGAGCAAGACCTGGTAGCCAATCAGGCCAAAGTGGCGGCACTAAAAAGCGTTTACAACGATCATGAATACCAAAAAATAAAAGCTGCCGATGTGGCCAATTCTTACGATGGCGCCGGTGCTGATTTCCCGGATAAAAATGTAAAATGGTGGCCGTTTGCCTACTACGAAGTTCCTCCTGAAACGAATGAGCCTGATCTGCGCGAATACCCTGAATTGCCGGATGCCACAATTGGTTTTGCGGTTTCGGGCGAAATTCTTGAACTGCAGGAAGGAGAGCGCTTCGTACAATTGACACTCGATTTCGAAGCGGCACTTTCAAAAACGTATTCGTTTGATGATTTAAAAGCCAACCTTGAAATTCTGGTTACCGGAGAAAAAGGCTGGCTCGATTCCGCAGAAATCATCGACACTTTTAAGAACGATGCTATCGGTACTAGTTTTTCATCGGGCTCCGATGCCACAGATTTGAGTATTATTCGCATTCTTTTCCAGATTCCAAAAGATGAAAAAGCCGTTGTGGCTTACGATAAAAAAATACACGCCGAGAATTTCGACACTGAATTTCCGGTTTGCCGGGTACTCATCAACACAAGCAACGAAACAGGACACGAACTTTACCGCGATCTGGTGGACAAACAACTAAACGAATTCTCGATCGATGTGGCAGCGGTTGGTGTTGAAAACCTGAATCTTTACAACGATATCGGTGCAATAAATGCCGCAAAACCCTTTTATCCGTTTGGTACACAGCCGGTAAAAAAATCGAAGTTTTATGTGGATTATGCCGAACTGTACAAAAAGAAATGGAACAAACTGAACATTAATATTGAATGGAAAAATACGCCGGATGACTTTAAAGACTGGTATTATGCATATCGTCAAAATAAATTGGCACGTTTTTCCGGAAAGAATTATATAACCGGTATTTACGATATTCCGGAAGTTGATTCCTCTTCTGATTCAGGTGATGAAACTTCAAATAGCGCAACCTTTCCAAATGTGCAATTGAACGCAGTTTCGGGGCAATTTAATTTTTCTGGATTGGGAAATATATCTCAATTCAATTTTCTGACCAAAACGCTTATCGTTAAAAACAACTCGTACTTTACTGCAGCTGTAGAACTAAATCAGCAAGAGGTTTGGACCGTACAAAGCGAGTTGAAAGAGGTTTCGCTGTTTGATGAACCGGTGGAGCAAATCTTTTATTTTTCGTTTGATTTGTCAAATCCCGATGCAGAAAATGAAAATGTTGGTCCGGTTCGACTTTCATTAAATACACCATTTCTGCATGATATGTATCCACGCTTGTATGCGTTGGCCATGAGTAATGAGGATAAAAGCGTAATTGTTCCCAACGAACCTTACACACCGTTTATCGAAAAATTAACGCTGGATTATTATGCTTCAGCGCAACTAAAACCGGAAAAAGACACTTACGAATTTAAAGACTTTAAACTTTACCACGAGCATCCATTTGGTCAGGCCTTGGAAGATATTGAGCAAAAGATTGCCAATAAGATTTTGCCCGCAGATGAAGCAAAAATACAGCATGCAGTACCCACTTATTGTAATGGCGGAGAACTTTACATCGGACTTGAAAATGCACAGCCACAACAAAATGTGTCGCTGTTGATACAGGTGCTTGAAGGCAGCGAAAATCCGGAAGCAGAATCGTTTGTGGGAAAACAAAAAGTGGAGTGGTGGATGTTGTGCAGCAACGAATGGAAACGGCTGGAACGTTCTTCCATTATTTCCAACCAAACCGACAACTTCCTTAAATCGGGCATTTTCAAGTTCAAGATTCCAAAAGAAGCCACCAGCGACAATACTTTGCTGCCTGGCAGAATGATGTGGCTGAGAGCGAGAATACACAAAAAATACAACGCGGTTTCAAAAGTTATTGGAATTCATGCACAAGCTGTAGAAGCCAAATTTGAAAATAATAATAACAAGCTGGATCATCTGAACGACGGATTGTCCTCCGGTACCATTTCGAAAATGTTAGTAAGGCCGCCAAGAATTAAGTCGCTTTCGCAACCTTACAGTTCTTTTGGGGGCCAACCAACGGAAAGTGATTCAGCTTTTTATCGCCGTGTTAGTGAGCGATTGCGACATAAAAACCGGGCCATAACTTTATGGGATTACGAGCATCTGGTGCTGCAGGAATTTCCTGAAATTCATAAAGTAAAGTGCCTGAATCATACCTCAACAAAAGTTGAGAATGAAAAACGAAAAACAAGCTACCTGGCCCCCGGAAATGTGGTGTTGGTAGTCATTCCCGATATCGTTAACCGAAATGTATTCGACATTTATAAACCCAGGGTGAGCAAGGCAACACTGAATCGTATTGAGAATTTTATCCGGAAATTAAACTCTCCATTGATCAGTACGAAAGTGATCAATCCGGAATACGAGGAAGTACGTGTCGATCTGAAGGTACAATTTCACGAGGGATACGACGAGGTTTATTACAAATCAGTACTAAAAGAAGACTTGACGCGCCTGCTTTCACCCTGGGCTTTCGACAGCAAAGCACTTATACAATTTGGACTTTCGTTGCACAAAAGCATTGTTATCGATTATGTCGAAAAACTGAAATACGTGGACTTTGTAAGCGATTTAAAACTGTTTCAAACCAATGCAGCAACCGGTAAAGAAACAGAGGTGAAAATTGCGAGCCCGAACAGTCCCGAAGCCATTTTAGTATCATCGAAAATGCACGGAGTTTACGATGTCGAAAATAATTGTTCAAACATCAAAATCGAACCCGCAGAACCATGTCAGAGTTAAACGAACATATTACCATTCCTAAAAAGGTGGCAACAGGCGACGACCTGGATTATGCTTTCCTGCGCCAAAAAGGACAGGAATACATCGAAAAACTCGCCGGAAATATCTGGACCGATTACAACGAGCACGATCCCGGTATCACCATACTCGAAATGCTGAGTTATGCCATTACCGATTTGGGCGCCCGCGTTTCTATGCCGCTCGAAAACATTTTAACACCCGCAGGTTCGGGATCGTTGAACGACCAGTTTTTTGACGCCAAACAGATTTTGCCTTCAAACCCGGTAACCGAAGCCGATTACAGGAAGTTATTCATCGATATTGATGGCGTAAAAAATTGCTGGCTGAAGAAATTTGAAAAGACAGTTCATGTGGATTGCAAACACGATTTACTGAGCTACGATCCAAAAGATTTTGAAGATCTTGATGATCAGGAGCAAAAGCAGTTCATTATAAACGGATTATATAAAATCATTGTGGATTATGATGAACGCGTTCTTGAAAAAGTGGATGATAAGGAAGCCAAGATTGAGGAAATTGATCAGAAAATAATTACCACTTACCATGCCAACCGTAACCTTTGCGAAGATCTGGTGAAGGTAAAAAAGGTGGAAACGCAGCCGATTCAGGTGTGTGCCAGCATTGAACTCGATCCCGAGGTGGACGAAGAAAAAGTTCATGCACAGGTTTTACGCGCCATCGATGCCTATTTTTCGCCCAAGCTCTGGTTTTATTCGTTACAACAAATGTTTGACAAAGGGTATTCAAGCGACCAGATTTTTGAAGGACCAATTCTTGAGCATGGTTTTATCGATCCCGAAGAATTGGAAAATGCCCGTTTGCGAAAAGAAATTCGCTTGTCGGACCTTGTTCAGCTGATCATGAAAATTGACGGGGTAAAACTCATCAAAGACATTTCGATAAACGATTGCAACAATCCCGAGGAAGAAAAGGATGTTTGGCTGGTTTGTGTGGATGAGGGAAAGAAACCCGTTCGCTGCCACCTGAGTGCTTTTAGTTACTACAAGGGCGTGTTACCGGTAAATGTAAACGGCAGAAAAGTAAAAGAATACATGGCTGAAATGGATGCCGAAGAAACCGACCGGCAGGAACTTTCAGCGTTGGACAAAGATATTCCCGTTCCTGAAGACGAGTATTTGGGAACCGGCGAAACAACTACCATTCAAAACGATTTTCCGGAGACCTATGGAATCGGGCAGGTGGGATTGAATTCAAGAGCATCGGTAGCGCGTAAAGCGCAGGCGAAGCAGTTAAAAGCTTACCTTTTGTTTTTTGATCAGATATTTGCCACCTACTTTGCACATTTGGATAAGGTGAAGGAAGTGCTTTCGGTAGACAACAGTTTGAGCAGTACCTATTTTACGCAGGCAGTGAAAGACATAAAAGGTTTTTCAGATCTGGTGGAAGGCTACCCGGAATCAGATGATGAACTCCTGACCAAACAACTATTGGACGATCTAGATGATAATATAGTTCGCAAAAATCAATTGCTTGATCATTTGCTGGCACGCTTTGCCGAAAACTTCACTCAGTATTCATTTTTAATGAAACAACTGTACGGGAATTATGCCGGACAAGCCGTGGTAAATGCCAAGCAAACTTTTCTTTCGGAATACGGCGAGATTGTGAAAGAAAACGGTGGAAAAAAAGAAATTGTAAACAAAGGCATCAGTAACTGGCGTGGAAGTGCGTTCAATTATTTCGACCAGGAACCTACTCAACTTTGGGATACAAAAAATGTAGCAGGAGCTCAAAAGCGAATAGCCCGCTTGTGCGGCGTTCAAGATTTTAGCCGGAGTGATCTGTCCGGTTCGTATGCCGAGATTTACGACCTGAAAGATGCCGATGAAAAAACGGTTTATCGCTGGCGGATCAGGAACGATGAAGGCGAGGCTGTGCTTTCGGCAACCGTAAACTACAAAGCACCGCATTCTGCCCGAGAAGAAATGTATCAGTCGATCGTTAAAGTGGTGGAAACCGATCCTGAAGTCATTGAAGAAGGTTTTACGATAACCATTAATGATGAAGCCGAAGTTGGCAATTTTGAAATACAAAAAGCAGAGAGCGGCAAGTATTCCTTTGATGTGATCAACCTGAATGCCGATCCCGACAGCACCGACCGGATTATTGCACGGCAATTTCTTTACTACGATACACAGGAAGAGCTGAAACAGGCAATCCTGGATTTGATCCAATTCCTGCGCGAAGATTTTAAAGAGGAGGGAATGTACATTGTTGAACACATTCTGCTGCGCCCCGATGTGACTGCCGAAGAGGGATTAAAAGATGAGTTTATGTCGGTGTGTACCGATAATTGCGAAAGCTGCGAACCCATCGATCCGTATTCGTATCGTGTTACGGTGATTTTACCCGGCTGGACATATCGCTTTGGAAACATGGATTTCAGAAACTTCATGGAAGACCTGATCCGCAGAGAATTGCCCGCTCATGTGTTGGCACGCGTCTGCTGGATTGGAGAACCAAAAGGCTGGGTTGATGATGACAAGAACGACATGGTTCAGTTTGAAAACGCATACAAAGATTTTCTGCTTTCGAAAACAAAATCGGGGCAGAAACAGGTAAAGACTAAATTGAAAAAGCTAATAGAATCGCTCGAACAACTGAATTCGATTTACCCCGCAGGCCGGTTGATCGATTGCGATGATGAAGAAGATTCGTTGGAAGGCCGGATGATTCTGGGCCGAACAAATATTGGAAACCTTTAATTACAGAAGTGATGGCATCGAAATTAACAGAAATCACAACCAAGTATCATACTTTCGTCGATAACCAGGTATTGACTGAAACCCAGTTGAATGAGTTTATAACTTACTTCGACGACCAGGACCGTTTAACGCGTGTTTTCCTGAATGGCGTTGGACTGGTTTGCGGATTCAAGGTGAGTAAGAGTGGGGCGAATATTACCATTTCGCAAGGTGTTGGAGTGACTACCGATGGCGATCTGATTCAACTGCAAAAGGCTGTTGACAATTCGCCATTGAAGAATATTGTGACTGGTTCGCTGACGTATTCCATGTATAAGAAGTTTAAGGACGATGCTGCTTCGTACGAACGTTTTCGAAGACTTACAGGTGGTGATGACATGGGCTTCGAAGTGCTTGATTTGTATGAACTTTATCCTCCGGATACACAGGTTGAAGATGTAACGTCATTGAGCGACTTGCCTAACCTGAATAATATGGTAGTGTTGCTCTATCTCGAGTCGTTTGCCGATGCAGGAGATCTGTGCACAGCTATTGATTGCGACAACCAGGGAATTGCCCAGATTAATCGCCTTCGGGTGTTGCTGGTCTCAAAAGCCGATGCCGAATTTATTGCTTCCAACGATGTAATTTATACCAACCACGACCGCTTCGAACAGTATTTTAATCTGCCCGAACCGGCAGTGAAACGAGTGGTGCTCAATCAAATCAATACCTCGAAATACGAAGAATTAAAACGGGCTTATTACGATGCGATTAAAGGGAGCACCTTAAGTAAAAACAATACGGTTTCGCAACTTGGACAGGGGATTAGTTTGATCGTAAAAAACTTTGGCAAATTGTTGCAGGTTAGTATTTCCAAAACTTCGCTGAGTTCTACGCTTTCAAAACTGAACAGTTATTATGCCTTCAGTCCGTATGGCGTGCCTTTCGATATTCAGTACCGTTACGATCTGCTAAAAGATCTGGTGGATACCTACAACGAATTAAAAGATTTGCTGCTTCAGCTCAAAAAGCTTTGCCTGCCCGACATCACTGCTTTCCCAAAACACCTGATGTTGGGATTGCTGTCGGAAGTTAGTAGCGAACCCAAAGATCTTCGTCACGATTTTTATCCTTCGCCGGCCTCGGGCTGCGATTGCAAGGAAATTGAAAAAGCCAGAAGTCTTTTGCTGAAATTGTTTGAGTTGATCAACAATTACAACATCAAGTTGGGTGAGATCAGGATCACACCATCAAATAAATTGCCTGAATTGAGCCAGCGAAGCATTCCATTTTATTATAAGCTGGATACCAATTTTTTGAAAGCCTGGAGTTATTCAAAAACGAAATTATTTAAATATAATTATAACCTTGGATACCGGATTGAAAATCTGGCATCGGCGCCGCAGGTTCAGGATCCGCTAAACTACAATATGGATACCTCCGATTTTTACCGGATCGAAGGTCACCAGGGAAAAGACTATCGCGATGTGCTGGAAGAGCTTGACGATCAGAAGAAAAAGTATGGCCTGTCGTTCGATGTAAAAGCACTGTCAGTCAATCTCAGAACTGATAATCTCGACATTGATGATTACGAGTGTGAATTCGAGGATCTGAAAGTGATGCTGAAAGCGTGGACTAAAGAGCAGGACTGCATTCTTGCCGAAGTGGCCGGTTTCTTTTCGGCGTTCAGTACCAAAATTCCCGGGGCAAATGTTAAGGAAGCCGAACTCGATTTGAAAAGGCCGATGGAGCTCAATACGAATTTTGATGTGAATTATACAGCCGCCAGAGCGTACCAACCTGTTTATTACAAATCGACGATTGGAACGGCTTCGAAAACCTTGTATGAAGAGGCCGACAAAGGTAAGGCAGTTGAAGAGAATATTACAACTGTAGAAGATACCATTGGCGTTGAAATGATCAAGGCGATTGAAGAGACCAAAGGCGGATCGGTAAACGATATTATTGCCAACGCCAGCAAAAAGTTAGCTGACAAGGTTGATACCGAAGAATGGAATGCCGAGCCCGATTTAAAAGAATTTGTGGTGGATAAATCGGTGGAACTGATGGCGCATACTTATGTGCTGACTCAGCGAATGCCGGTTGCTGTTAACCTGGTTGATGTAAGTCGTGTAAACGATTATAAACTGTCGTTAACGCAATTGTGTAGCCTCGTGAAAAAGCTGAAAGCGAGATACCAAACTACGAAACTATCGGTTGGATTACAGTCGTTTACAGGTTTGCTGATCAACCAGTTATCAACGGTGTGTTGCTCGGGTAAGAAGCTCGAAGTTTTGCTCGACGAAGTAAATGCACGCAAAGAGCAGATCCTGTTGCGTTTACAGCTTTCGAAATTTATTGAACAACATCCCGGGCTGGAGCACAAAGCCGGTGTTGAGCCGGGCGGAACTCTCGTTCTGGTTTACAAAAACAGCGAAACAACTCGCGATGTAACCAATGTACTTTCCGACGCTGTACTTTCAAGATCATCAATTGCCGCCGAGGAGTTGATGGCTTCGAAGGCGATGATCTCCGATAAAATAATGAACCTGGAGAAGCTTTCTTTATCGGAGCGATCAACCGTTTTGAAAAGCGCTACTGAATTGATTAAATACGAGGATTATACATCCCGTTTAAAAGAAATTAATGTGCTCGACCGCTTGATCCCGACCACTCAAATTGCTGACAATACTGTTGTGGCCGATTTTGCATTGCCTTACATGTGTTGCTCGGATTGTGCTCCGATCAATTACATCATTTCCAAACCGCCGGCAACATTGCGTCTTTCGCGCGACAGGTACTGCCTGCTGACGGATACTGATCCGATACTTTATGAAGTTTCGCCTGCAGACGGAACAATTGGAATGAATCCTGAAGTTTCGGGAGTGAGTGTTGCAGATGGCAAAATAAGTATCGTAGCGGATAATTTCCCGGAAGAAATGTTAGGACAGGCGATTCATTTTACGGTTGACAATCAGGTAACTGATGCCGTATTGACGGTTTACCAGGGAATTCAGGTTGATTTTGAAGTTCCGGCCGAACCAACGACCGAGGCAACTCACCGCTTTGTTCCTACCGGAGACTTGGAAGGCACAAACTTTTTCTGGGAGTTTGGTGATGGCACGACCGCTAACGTTCAAAATCCTTCACATACTTATAAATTGCCGGTGAATGATGAGAACAAAGTGACAGTACGATTAACCGCTACTGCGGCTAACGGCATTTGCAAAACAACCGTTGAACACGATATTGTTTTTGCCGAAATAAAACCTGAAATAAGTCTTGACGCCGATACATTCTGTGCCAGCAAAAATGAGGAATATCCGTTTAAAGTGACGCCTGAAGGAGCTAAAGTTGAAATCTCGGGCGATGGCGTAATTCCGAATAATGCAGGAGGATTTAGTTTTATACCTGCAGCTGCAAAAATTGGATCAAACACCATTTTGCTGAACGGCGAAGATTCCGGATTGTCTGTAACAGTTCATGCGGCTCCTTTAGCAGCATGTACGCCAAAACAGGTTGAAAATCAGAATCTGGTAGTTATTACCAACGAATCTAAAAACGCTTCAACTTTTGAATGGACGATAAATGGATCACCACGTACAACCACGAACCTTGAGCCGATATCGATCAAGATTAATCCGGATGATCCTTCAACATGGAAAATTACCCTGATTGCAGGAGGTGCAGATGTGTGCCCGGTATCTCGAATGAGCACATCGGTAACAACAAAGTATATCGAGGAAGCGCCGGTGAATACTTGTGTTGAAGAAACAAAAGCAGCAATATTGAGCGATGCTAAAATTTTGTCGACGATTAAAACGGATGTAAGTAGAGTTTTGGCAAGTATTCTGAAACAAACGCTAAGTATTTATGGTGGTACCGCTGATTTCAAAGAAGGCGTTCTCGACCGTGTCGACGAGTTCCTAAAAGGTGATGCCAATGCCGAACTGGAGGTTATGTTCCCTAAACTGTTGAATGATACTTCGGGCATGGTAATGGAGCTGGCAAATAATCCGGAACTGCAGAAACAGGCTCTGACATTGCTCGAATTGCAATTGCGACTCTTTTACAACATCTTGGGTTGCCAGGACAACGAAGTGATCAAAAAATTTGGTGATCTCATCGACAGTATACTCAATCAAATACTTAATATGCTAAAAAGGCTGCAGGGAATGCGCATCATCTTCAGCGATACCATGAAAAAGTTTGTTGAGATTTACGCAAAAAAGGTGGTAGATATGCTACTTCTGGCCGACCATATGAAAGTTATCATCGAGAATAAATTTATCTGATTTTGAATGCCAGCCGACATATCATTGACAAGGTTTTTCTCGATATTGAAACGATAAGCGAGAAAGAAGCCTACTGGTTAAAAGATCACATCAGTGCATTTTTGAACGATCAGGTTTTTCCGGGGCTGGAACAATTGTTTAATGATATGGGAGCCGACGACAGCATTTTACGTTTTGAACAGATCGATTTGGATATTTCGCTGGATAGCTGGGAAAATCCCGATACCTTACGAATTGAGATCGAAAACCAACTTCGGGAAAAACTGGCAATTGCGGCCATTGAAAAACGCTATCCGGTAAATGGTGAGAAAAACCGGTCAAACGGTATTTTTGAATATCGAGAGTTTAGTAATATCTCAGGAGAACAGAACCTGCAAAGTATATTTTTATTTTTTCTGAAGAACGGGCATTTGCCGTGGTATGGGCATAAATCGGATATAGACCGAATTCTGTCAGAAAAGGAATGGACAAAACGTATTGAAACGGAGCGTTTTCTCACCGAAGTAAAAACGCTTATAGAATCGGATGAAACGGCTTTGGAAAGGTTTGTGTTGCAACTTCCGGTTCCAAATATCATACAGTTCATAAACTCATTGAATACTTTTGACTTGTCAACTGATTTCGCCCTGAACACCTTTGTCGAGAGTCTAACTACTAATCTCAGAAATCAGTTTGTATCCATTTTACTGAAAATTGGATTGCAACATTCTGAATCAAAGTGGAAGTCGGATTTAATTCATTTTTATGCTGCTTACTTAGCTGCGCATTACGCCGAAGAATCAATAGAAGAGCAAATTCATCAGCTTAAAAATATTTCTCTACACACAAGTTTAATGCTCTCGCAAAAAGAATGCGATAAGGTTTTGGTTCTGTTAGGAGATCAGAAACAGAATCGGCCCTTGAAAAAGGGATTAAATCAGAAAGGGGTAAAAATTGAAGATAGCCCAACCATTATTTCACATAGAGATAGCTATACAGTTGAAAAAGAACCGCTGTTTTTTGAGAGTGAGGCCGGCGAAATAACCGTTCAAAATGCAGGGCAGGTTCTTTTTCACCCCTTTTTGAAATTGTTTTTTCAGCAGTTTAACTGGCTCGATAAAAACGGAAACATTAAAGATGTGTATCGTATTCAAGCTTTGCAGGCACTTCATTATTGTGCCACCGGCAACGAGCATTTTTTTGAAGGCGGTTTGGTACTGGAGAAATTTCTGTGCGATGTTCCGCTGCAAACAACACTCCCAGCTACAAGCTTACTGAATGAAACCATCAAAAATGAGGCTGACAACATGCTTCGCGAACTTATTAAAAACTGGCCGGCTTTAAAAAATACTTCGCCTGCTGGTTTGCGCGAAATGTTTGTAAATCGAAGTGGCAAACTCATTCAAAAAGACCGGAATTATAAGCTGATCGTAGAACGAAAAACACAGGACATCCTGTTGGAGAAATTACAATGGAACATTTCCATTATTAAACTGCCGTGGAAGAAGGAATTAATATTTGTAGAATGGTAAGCGTATGAAAGCAAATGCAATAAAACATGATGCTGTAAAGAGTAGTGAGAACCGAACTCCTTTTTTTACAAATGCAAAGACTGACTCGTTTTTTGCTTCGTCGGATATAAACAGTCAAATGGCTGTTCAAATGCAATCGGAAGAGGAGAAAGAAGCCATACAAACACAAAGTATTGGAAATCTTCAGTTGCAGGAAGAAGAGGAGGAAGTTGTTCAGACTCAATCCGAGGAGGAGGAAGAGGAAGAAATGGTTCAGCCAAAGATGCAAAGTGCTCAAACCGGTAATCAGATACAACAAACTGCCCGAACAGGATTTATGGGGAGTCCGGTAGCTTATCCATTTTTCCATAAAATTCAAACGTCGTTCGGGAAACATGATATTTCAGGCATACAATCTTACCGAGACTCAAATGCCGGGAATGCAAATCGTAAGATGGGATCTTTGGCTTACGCTGCAGGAAACAAAGTGGCGTTTCGAGGGGCGCCGAGTCTTCACACTGCAGCACACGAAGCGGCGCATGTAGTGCAGCAACGAAAGGGAGTGAGCCTAAAATCGGGTATTGGAAGGCCGGGTGATTCGTATGAACAGCATGCCGATGCGGTGGCCGATAAAGTAGTTCAAGGAAAAAGTGCTGAGTTAATTCTGTCAACTATTCCGGGAAATGCCAGTGCCAGTTCTGGATCTATTCAGTTTGATGTTGAAAGTGGAAGTGATTGGCTCGGTGAATTTTGGGATGCCTATGTTTATCCCGGACATCAGCCTGGGACAGGACAGGGATTGCGCGATGTGGGACGACAGGTCAGGTCGTTTCAAAGGCTGAGCAATCGTTCAGCACATGAAGAAGGAGGACAAACTATAATAGATGTAAATGACCGTGGGCTTAGAGGTGGACAAAGGTTGAATGATACAGAACAAATTGCCAGACCTGCAGCCAGCGGCCCGAGACAATGGACTATCGATTTAACTACGCATGAATTATTTGATCCTCAGCCGGCTTTGGCCGATGTGATACAAAATGCAATTGGAGATTGTTATTTGCTGGCAACGTTGCAAAGTATGGCTTCCAGAGGAGGAGGGCGTACACAGCTGGTAAACGCTGTTAGTGAATCAGGGAATGGTTTTAATGTTGAATTTTATCGAATAAAAATAGTTGGCAACAAGGCGCTCGTTGACCCAAACTCAAAAATACGTGTCGCTTTGGGACGAAATCATAATCCCAATGGAGTTCAATTGCGGGAAAAAACAGGAACAATGACACAGGCACAGGCACGCGAGCTTTTACAGAACAGCAGTTACGCTTCGCAGGTTCAGGCAGGAGATTCCTTTAATGTGAACTGGACGAAAAGGATAGTTTGGCCATGGGCCATTGAACGTGCTTATGCTGCGGTGGCCGGTGGATTTAACCGTATTGAAGGTGGTTTTTCAGCATTGCCGATTATGGCTTTAACCGGTGAAACTCCATTTCAGGTTTTCAACTTAACCTCATACAGTCTGGCGCAACTTGCAAGTGTTTTAGCTTTGCTGAATATTGCAACTGATAATGATACTATTGTAACGTCGTGGACATATAACACGTTGGATACGATTTATAATAGGAGTTTTGTTGTTGATTCTGCTGACAGAAGACGTGGAATTCGACTTATCGGAAATGATGGCGTAACAACAGCCTGGATACCATGGCGAGAGATTGCAAATTACATTTCAGATTTTGTTATTCTCGATCCATTTGGCCCGCTTAATGGAAGACCTGTTCTGACAACTAAAGCCGACCATCCGAATTGGATACAGGCAATTATTAATGCTTCGACCACGCCAGGAGCAATCATAAGTGGAACTTTGTCGACAATCTGTCTGGGGCAGGGATTATTACTGGCCCCGGCTCATATTTATTCAATTACATCCTTGTCGGCTGCCGGAGCGCAAACTTCTAATCCATGGTCGATATTGCATCCGGGATTGGTTTCTCCGGCGCAAATGCGGAAGGCTTTCGGAAGACTAACATTTAAACCATAAAGTTACGATAGAAGAACAATAATGATAAAAGCCGTTTTAGAATATCTGGATAAAGTTATCCGACTTCGTTTTGATGACGAAATGAATGGAAGTGAGTCAGTCATCCCTGCGTTTGTTCCTGGCGACGACGTTGAGAGGCCCTTGCAGAAGTTTATACAGGAAAATGAATTAGGCGAAGCCGAAACAATTGTTCTTTTTATTGCCTTGGTACCTCACATGTCTCCCGAATTTTTCAATAATATAATTGCCGAATACCTGCCAAATGGCGGCGATTTTCCCGAGTTTGGAGGGGTAAAAGGAAAGAACCACCGCGGAATATTACCTACCGGTGAAACCGTGCTTTATATTCTGGCCGGGCGAGACATCGAAAAACGTATGGAAGTGGCAAGACTGTTTGATGAGGAGCATCTGTTTTTCCAAAAGAACGTGCTGAATATCGGGCCGGTTCCGGCAGGCGAACCCAGAATGAGTGGTCGACTGGTGCTCGATGATGAATATGTAGATCTGTTCACTTCAGGAAAAGTTTCGAAGCCCAAATTAAGCAGTGATTTTCCTGCACAGCGAATTACCACTAATCAGGAATGGGGTGACTTGGTGTTGAAAGAAAAGACACTGGAAGAAATTAAAGAATTGGAAACCTGGTTGAATTTCAACGAGCAGTTAATGGGAGAGTGGGGCATGCGCGATAAAATAAAACCGGGATTTCGTGTGTTGTTTTATGGGCCGTCGGGAACCGGGAAAACAATGACGACTTGTTTGCTGGGGAAATATACCGGAAGAGATGTTTATCGGGTTGATTTGTCGATGGTGATTTCGAAATACATTGGCGAGACGGAGAAAAATCTGTCAGGATTATTTAACAAGGCAGAACATAAAAACTGGATATTATTCTTTGATGAGGCCGACTCGCTTTTTGGCAAACGTACCAACGTTCGCGATGCTCACGATAAGTACGCCAACCAGGAAGTTTCCTACCTCTTGCAGCGTATTGAAGCCCACAACGGACTGGTAATATTGGCGTCGAACATGAAAGGAAATATCGACAGTGCTTTTACCCGCCGTTTTAATGCTTTCATCGAGTTTGATCCTCCCGGAGTTGCCGAACGTTTGAAACTTTGGCAGGTATATATGCCCCCAAAAAATAAAATGCATAAAGACATCGATTTAAAAGAGCTGGCTAAAAATTATGAGTTAACCGGGGCGAACATCGTCAACTCAATTCATTATGCGGGATTGTTATCCATACAAAAGGGAAATGCAGTATTGAATCAGGAAACTCTGTTGGCCGGAATCCGAAAAGAGTACAAAAAGGAAGGCAAAATCTTGCAGCAATAATCTCATTTCATGCCATTTCCATTATTGGAAATCCAGTTCTTCTGTTTTCGGAAAATAAAAATTCGCAGAAACCTTTGGCATAACACCTACAATTTGCCAATTTTAAAGGGTTATTGATTCAATTCACAGTTATCGACCATGAAAAAACTCATCTTGTGCCTGCTCTTTTTTGCTTTTATGTTTAATGTGTCAGCCCAGTTTGACGCCAACTACGACGAAAGTAAAGTTCCTGAATTTAAATTACCTGATCCGCTAAAAATGTTTAATGGAAAGAAGATTCGGAATTCAAAAAAGTGGGAAGATAAACGTCGCCCCGAATTGCTCAGTTTCTTTACGGAAAATATGTTCGGCGAAGTGCCCGGTAAACTGGAAATTTCGTCGGTTGATATTTTGGAAGAAAGTAACAATGCGCTGAACGGAAAAGCAATTAGAAAACAAGTTGACCTGGTATTTAAAAACCACGGGAAAACACTTGATTTTACCATCTTGATTTATCTGCCCAAAACCGAAAAGCGAGTGCCCTTATTTGTGGGGTACAATTTTTACGGAAATCATACGGTAACAGAGGATGTTGAAGTTATTATTTCGGAGGCTTGGGCGGCAAATAATCCGTCGTTCGGAATAATTAATAACCAGTTAACTGAACAGTCGAGAGGGGTGCGAACCAATCGGTGGTGCGTTGACAAAATAATTGATGCAGGATTTGGATTGGCAGTAATTTATTATGGCGAAGTTGATCCCGACAAAGATGATTTTTCGGATGGTATTCATCCTTTATTTTATATCGACGATCAGCAACAGCCTGCAGCCAACGAGTGGGGAGCAATTGCAGCGTGGTCGTGGGGATTAAGTCGGGCAATGGATTATTTTGAGCGTGATGAGGCTATCGACGAATCGAAAGTTGTTGTATTTGGCCATTCACGACTTGGAAAAACAGCTTTGTGGGCCGGTGCCAGCGACGAGCGTTTTGCCGGTGTAATTTCAAATGAATCAGGTTGTGGAGGTGCTGCGTTATCGAAACGTCGGTTTGGCGAAACTTTATGGCGCATCAATAATAACTTTCCACACTGGTTCTGTAAAAACTTCAGAAATTACAGCAAAAATGAGGAAGCATTACCGGTTGATCAGCACGAACTGATTGCCTTAATCGCACCGCGTCCGGTGTATATTGCAAGTGCCGAAGAAGACCGGTGGTCCGACCCAAAAGGTGAATTCCTTGGAGCTTTATATGCCACTCCGGTGTTTGAGCTTTATGGCAAAAAGGGAATCAAGCAAACGGAAATGCCGGAAGTTAATCAGCCCATTCAAAACACAGTGGCTTATCATATCCGAACTGGAGAACATGATGTTACCGAATTCGACTGGGAACAATACATAAAATGGGCTACAGAATTTATTAAATAGAATGTATGGAAATGGGATTTTGGCCTCCTGAAATGGCGGCGATCAGAAAATCCTAAAAATAAAAAGGGCTGCATCAATTTGATACAGCCCTTGCAATTATAATCGATTAATTGGATTACATATCCACATCAACTTTTGCAATCTCACCGGTACGGTATTCGCCGGCAACCAGTTTTTTACGGGTTTCTTTAAAGGCTTTCAAAGTAATTTCTACATCCTCTAAAGTATGCATTGCAGTTGGTATTAAACGCAGAAGGATTTCACCTTTAGGAATTACCGGGTAAACTACCATAGAGCAGAAAATTCCGTAATTCTCGCGCAGGTCGTAAATCATCTGAGTAGCTTCTTCCTCGCCACCTTTCATATAAACCGGAGTAACCTGAGTGTTGGTTTTTCCAAGATCGAAACCGGCTTCTTTTAATCCGCCTTGCAGCGCATTAACGATTGTCCAAAGTTGTTCGCGCAATTCTGGCATTGTACGAATCATATCCAAACGTTTCAATGCACCAATTGTCATTGGCATTGGCAACGATTTCGCAAAAGTTTGCGAGCGCATATTGTAACGTAAAATGTAGCAGATATCAGTTTCGCAAGCAACAAAACCGCCAATTCCGGCCATCGCTTTTGCAAATGTTCCGAAGTAAATATCGATTCCATCCTGAACGCCAAAATGCTCACCCGAACCAGCACCTGTTGGTCCCATAGTTCCAAAACCGTGTGCATCGTCAACAAACAAACGGAAATCGAATTCTTTTTTCAGTGCAACAATTTCATCAAGTTTTCCAACCTGTCCAGTCATACCGAAAACACCTTCAGTAATTAATAAAATACCACCACCTGTTTCGGCTGCACGTTTTGTAGCGAAGCCTAACATTTTGCGACATTTCTCCATATCGTTGTGTTGGTACACAAAACTTTTTCCACCTTTTGCTTTATGAAGGAAAACTCCATCCATAATACAAGCGTGCGATTCAGAATCGTAAACAATAACATCGTTACGGCTGGCAAGCACGTCGATAGCAGAAACCATACCCTGGTAACCGTAGTTCAACAAAAATGCATCAGGTTTGCTAACAAATGCAGCTAACTCACGCTCCAATTGTTCGTGTTTAACTGTTTGTCCCGACATCATTCTGGCTCCCATAGGATAAGCCATACCGTATTGTGCCGCAGCTTCCGCATCAGCTTTTCTTACCTCTGGGTGGTTGGCCAATCCCAGGTAGTTGTTCAAACTCCATGTTAATACTTCTTTACCACGGAAATTCATTCTGGCAGAAATTTCGCCTTCCAGTTTTGGAAACGCAAAATACCCGTGAATTTGGTCCATCCACTTGCCAATATCACCTTTATTATTTCTGAATTTATCAAATATATCCACGATGATTTGTTTTTAAGTTTAAATTATAAGGATGCAAATGTAATCTTTTTTAAAATCTCAGCAAATGTGTTAAATAATACTAACACATCAACTTAACGTAATGAATTTGCCTTATTTTCACACACCATAATTCGAGGTGTTATAGCTATACAATTGTTAATGAGTGAAATAACATATTTGGTAAAAGCTGTTAATTCCTTAAATTTTGAGGGTTAATTCGTTTCAATTAATTAAAAAAAGTATATTTTTGCGCCATGTTTATGAAAATGAGATTTTTGGGGATTGGATTACTAGCCATTTTATTGATTACAGCTTCGTGCGGTGACTATAACAAAATTGTAAAAAGTACCGACTACGAGTTTAAATACAAAAAGGCTGTTGAGTATTACGAAGACGGTGAATATGTTCGTTCAGCAACACTCTTCAGAGAATTGGTGAACATTTACCGTGGAACCTCTCGAGCCGACAAAATTTATTATTACTATGCTAAAAGTATGATCGGTCAGAAAGACTATTTAATGGCAGGTCATTATTTTAAGTCGTTGGTAAAAGAATTTCCAACAAGCGACTATGTTGAGGAGGCACAATTTATGATTGGGTACTGCTCGTATTTATTGTCGCCAAAACCAAGACTCGATCAGCAGGTAACACAAGAGGCTATCGATGCGTTGCAGCTGTACATTAATTTGTATCCGTACAGCGACCGTGTTGATGAAGCCAACCGCTTAATCGACGAACTGGAAGATAAGTTAGTGTATAAGTCGTATTTAAGTGCTAAATTGTACTACGATTTTGAACAATACAAAGCTGCAGTAATTGCGCTAGGAAACAGTTTGGAAAAATATCCTGACAGTAAATACCGTGAAGAATTGAAGTATATGTTGTTAAAGGCAAAATACTTATTGGCTTCCAATAGTGTTATGGATAAACAAAGTGAACGATATACAAATGCACTCGACGAATATTTTTCATTTATCGATGAATATCCGGACAGTGAACACAAAAAAGAGGTAGAAAAGTTTTATGAAAAAGCCTCTGAAATATTGAATTATAAAGAAGAAGAAGATTTAAACATTAATTAGAATATGGATTACAAGAAAACAAAAGCAGCTCCGTCAACTATTTCGCGCGACCTTGAAGTTTTAACTCAGGAAACCGGAAATATTTACGAAACCGTAATGATCCTTGCTAAAAGAGCAAACCAGATCTCATCGGAATTAAAAGAAGAGCTTAACCAAAAGTTGCAGGAATTTGCTTCGTACACTGATAATTTGGAGGAAATCTTTGAAAACAGAGAACAAATCGAGATCTCTAAATTTTACGAGCGTTTGCCAAAACCAACTCTTATTGCGTTTGAAGAATTAAAAGAAGGTGAAATTTATCACCGTAATCCAACGCGCGAGAACAAAAAACGCATCTAATTTTTTGACGCCCTTTTATGAGGCTCAAAGGAAAAAATATTATACTCGGAGTAACAGGAAGTATTGCAGCTTATAAGGCCGCAATGCTTCTTCGGCTTTTTATAAAGGAGGGTGCCGAAGTGCAGGTTGTTATAACACCTGCCGGAAAGCAATTTATTACACCCGTAACTTTATCAGCATTGTCGGACAAACCTGTTGTTAGCGAGTTTTTTGGTGCAAACGATGGTACATGGAACAGCCATGTTGACCTGGGTTTGTGGGCCGATGTAATGGTAATTGCACCGGCAACCGCATCAACCATGGGAAAAATGGCCAACGGAATTGCCGATAACATGTTGATTACAACCTATCTGTCGGCGAAGTGCCCGGTAATGGTAGCTCCTGCCATGGACCTCGATATGTTTGCGCATCCTTCAACACAACGAAATATTTCTATTCTGAAAGAATACGGAAATATTATTGTTGAACCCGGTGAAGGAGAATTAGCCAGCGGTTTAACCGGCAAGGGCAGGATGGAAGAACCTGAAAAAATTCTCGAAGCCGTTATCAAACAGCTCGGGGTAAAAAAAAAACTTCTGAATAAAAGCTACCTGGTAACCGCCGGTCCTACTTTCGAAAAAATCGATCCCGTTCGTTTTATTGGTAATTATTCTTCGGGGAAAATGGGTTATGCCATTGCCGAAGAACTGGCCGAACAAGGTGCTGAAGTAACTTTGGTTTCCGGACCGGTTTCCGTTACTACAAAGAAACCCGGTGTAACAGTGGTTCCGGTTGAATCGGCCGAAGAAATGTACAAAGCATCGGTTGAGCATTTTAAAAGTGCTGATGGTGCAATAATGTGTGCTGCAGTTGCCGATTTTACTCCTGCCAAAATGGAGGAGGAAAAGACAAAACGCGGCAAAGAAAACTGGCATATCGAGTTGCAACCAACAAAAGACATTGCTGCCGAGTTAGGTAAACTAAAAAACGAAAAGCAACTTTTGGTAGGTTTTGCCTTGGAAACCAATAACGAACTGGCAAATGCAGAAGGTAAATTGTTGAAAAAGAACCTCGACTTTATTGTGCTGAATTCGTTGAAGGACAAGGGAGCCGGATTTGGTGTTGATACCAATAAAATAACCATCATCGAAAAGGGCAATAAACAAACCGATTTTGAGTTAAAAGATAAAGCTGAGGTAGCAAAAGATATCGTAGCAAAAATTATAGAATTGAACCATTAGCATATGATAAAGCAAATCGTAATAGCGCTTTTATTTCTGTTTATTTTCGTTGGAGAAGGTGTGGCTCAGGAACTTCGTTGTAACGTAACCGTTTCGGCACGAGGGATTCAGGGGGCAAACCAAAACCTGTTTCGTACCATGCAGTCCGATCTGTATGATTTTATGAATAACCGAAAATGGACCGATCATGTGTACAGTTACGATGAAAAAATCAGATGCAACATTCTGATCCGCCTCGACGAACAGATTTCGGCCGACGAGTTTAAAGGATCGATACAGGTACAATTAACGCGCCCGATATTTAATTCAAGCTACACCTCAACAGTACTAAACATTAAAGACAATGATTTTCATTGTAAGTATGTTGAGTTTCAGCCGCTGGAGTTTAACGAAACTTCGAACCGCGACAACCTGACGAATATTATGGCCTTTTATGCCTATGTTATTTTAGGTTTCGATTACGATACATTTTCGGAGGAAGGTGGAACCGAGTTTTTCGAGAAAGCACAGGGTATTGTAAATAATTCGCAGAATGCACGTGAGCGCGGATGGAAAGCTTTCGAAAGTGAGCGAAATCGTTACTGGTTGATCGAAAATGTGATGAATAAATCGTACTCGTCGTTTCGCACCTGTATGTACAATTATCATCGTAACGGATTGGATTTAATGTCGGACAGGGTAGAAGAAGGTCGTGCCAACATTGCTGAAGCCTTGCGCGACATTCAGAAAGTATTCCGCCGTCGTCCGTCTACCTATATTCTGCAGATGTTTTTCGATGCAAAATCCGACGAATTGGTTAACATCTTTTCAAAATCATTTCCTGACGAGCGAAATCGTGTTATGGCCATTCTAAACGAGGTTGACCCATCAAATGGCCGTAAGTACGAGAAGATCGCCGAAAACGAAGGCTTTTAGCCAGCTCGGCTAAAAAGATATCCCCATTTTTTCCAGAAAGTAATTCTGTATCCTCATTTTGGCTATTTTAGCCAAAGAATTAATTCATGAAGATCTTTTGTCATTATGCTATCCAGATTATCCATTTCGAATTACGCACTCATAAATAAATTGCAGGTTAATTTCCATGCCAATTTAAACACCGTAACGGGTGAAACCGGTGCCGGTAAGTCGATTATTTTGGGGGCTTTAAGCCTTATTCTGGGTAATCGCGCCGATCTTTCGGTGCTAAAAGAAAAGGATAAAAAATGCATTGTTGAAGGGCAGTTTGAAGTGAGTAACTACCCGGTGAAACGTTTTTTTGAAACCTACGATCTTGATTACGATACTTCTACAATTTTGCGACGCGAAATTACGCCGTCAGGAAAATCCCGGGCTTTTATAAATGATACTCCGGTTAACCTGAAAGTAATGCGCGAACTGGGGTTGCAGCTGATCGATATCCACTCACAACACCAAAACCTGGAGTTAAGCAACCAAAAATTTCAGCTCAATTTAGTTGATTCGGTTGCTGGTGCCGCTGAGGCTTTAGCGAAGTATAGAACTCAGTTCGCAGCCTACAAAAGCGCAAAAAAGGAGCTCGAGCAACTGCAGGAAAATGCAGAACAGGCGCAGGCCGATCTGGATTATTTCCAGTTTCAGTTTACTCAATTGGAAGAAGCGAGTTTGGAAGAAACGGAGCAGGAAGATCTGGAAGCAGAATTAGAGCAGTTAAACCACGCTGAAGAGATTAAAACTGCACTTACGGAGACGGTGGCCTTGCTGGATAACGAAACATTTTCGGCATTACAGAGCATAAAAGACAGCCATCGTACATTGAACAAAGTTACGGGCTACCTGAAAGATGCGGAAAGTTTTGCCGAGCGTTTGGAGAGTGCAGCAATAGAGTTGAGCGATATTCACCAGGAACTGGAAATGCTGGCTGAACGGGTGGAGTTCAATCCGGCACGGATTGAAGAGGTGAACGATCGGTTGAATTTATTGTATTCGTTGCAGCAAAAACATCATGTGGCTACAGTTGCCGAGTTAATTGTTTTGCGAGACGAGTTCGATCAGAAAATTAATAAAGCGGTGGGTTATGACGACGAGATCGAAGCCCTGAAAAATAAACTGGACAACCAGAAAACTGAACTGGAAAAGCTTGCACAAAGTTTGAGTAAAACGCGACAAAAAGCTTTTAAAAAGATCGAGAGCTCGGTAGTTGGCGATTTAAACCAGCTGGGAATGACGAAAGCTAAACTGCAGGTTGTGCATAATTATATGGAGGATTTTCAACCCGAAGGAAAAGATGAAATTGCATTCCTGTTTAGCGCGAATCCGGATTCAGCACCTGACGAGATTTCGAAAATTGCATCGGGCGGTGAAATGTCGCGGTTGATGTTGGCCATTAAAAACTTGCTTCGTAGCTCAAAAGCACTGCCAACCATCGTATTTGACGAAATTGATACCGGTGTGTCGGGCGAGATTGCACTTAAAATGGGAACCATTATTAAATCATTCTCGGCCAATACGCAGATTATAAATATTACGCACTTGCCACAAATTGCCGCAAAAGGCGATACGCATTTTCGAGTGTACAAATTCGAAGAAAAGGGAAAAACCTTTACTTCGATTAAAGCACTCGATGCCGCTGAACGCGTGGAAGAGCTGGCAAAAATGGTTGGTGGGGAGAATCTTACGGAAACAACAATTAAAGCAGCAGAAGAACTGTTGCGAATTTGACAAATTCACTCATGGCAGAAATAGGAAAATTTAATACCCTGGAAATTATCCGGGAAACAGACAACGGTGTATACCTCGACGGTGGTGAACACGGCGAGATTTTAATGCCGCGAAAGTATGTTGAGGAAGAAATGAAAGAACGTGGAACTGCCGGGGTTTTTGTTTATACCGACTCGGAAGACCGTTTGGTTGCCACAACTGAAAAACCTTTGGCAACAGTTGGTGAGTTTGCCCGGTTAACCGTAAAAGCAACCGCTAAATTTGGCGCATTCCTCGACTGGGGTTTGGCGAAAGATCTGCTGGTTCCGTTTAGCGAACAACGCGTAAAAATGCAGGAGGGAAACAGTTATTGGGTATACGTTTATCTCGATCTTGTAACAAATCGCGTTGTGGCATCAGCAAAACTGCATAAGTTTCTGGACAATACGCCGCCGGAATATACCAAAGGGCAGGAGGTTAGCCTGATTATTCTGGAAGAAACAGATTTGGGTTATAAAGCCATCGTTAATATGGAGCATACCGGAATGCTGTATAAAAACCAGGTGTTTCGGAAACTGGAAATTGGCAGTCAGACAAAAGGTTACATTGCAAAAATAAGAAGCGACGAAAAGATCGACTTGATGTTGGAAGAGCCGGGATACGAAAAAGTTGATGCAATTTCGGAAAAGATTTTGGCGGAGTTAGAAGCAAATAATGGTTTTATGGCGGTGTCGGATAAATCGTCGCCCGAGATGATAAAAGCGATGTTTGGTATCAGTAAGAAGAATTTCAAAAAGGCAATTGGCGGATTGTATAAAAAACGACTGATTACTTTCGTTTCTGACGGGATTAAAATGTTAAAAAGTTAATTTCCTTTTTTAAAACATAAGTTTGAATTTGGAACTTTGCACTAAAAAGTTCTAATTTTAAAACAACAATATTTTCATGTTGTGATTTTTGGTTAAATATGGAGGGGAACAGTGGTTTCCCTCTTTTCTTTTAACCTATTTCCCGAAAGAAACTTATTGATCTCCAAATTGCCGCTCCAGGAGTTTCATATCGGCTTGTCGGGTACTCAGTACTCTGATGTATTCCATACAGTGTTCTGCATGAAGCTCATTCTTGGGCCCAAAAATATGGTACGATTCAACTACCCATGCCAAAGCAGCTTCAAGGTCGCCCTCCATTTCGCAAGCCAAACCAAGGTTATACATACATTTGGCCACAATGTTCTGGTTCTCATTTTTTAGCTGCTTGTGCCATAGTTCTGCTGCTTCCATCCATTGAGCATTCTGAACAAGCTCGTCGGCTTGCTGCAGTTCCACATGCCCCGACGAGTAATACATTCGCTGTACCTGCACCCAATGAGGAACAATTGTTAGCGCAAATTTCTCTGCCGATATTTCTGCTGCATTGTAAATGGCGTCGGTGCGGGGAGGCAAAACGTCAGTCGCTTTCTTATGGCTCAACGCGTACTCCATCCAATTAACAGTGTCGAGTTTCGAATAAGCCAACACGTATTTCATGTCGATAAGATCGTAAAAACTCCATTGCGTCCAGTTGGTAACCTGCTCGCTGCCAAGTTCAAGCTGGCGATCGAAATAGCGGCCATCACTTACGCCGTAATAATCAAGCGAGAGTAGTAGATCGGCACCGGTGTTATTTCGAATATCTTGAAGTTGATCAGGACTGTACAAACCATATTGCGGATTAACAAACAACGAATCGTTTTTTAGTTGAACCGGCGTTGTATTACTCCGCAGAAAATAGCTTGAATTTAACACGTTGATTTGTCCGGGAGACATTGTTAAACGAGTAGCTGAATCTTCGCGAAAATAAGGGGCATAATTAATTGTGTCAACAATTTTCGTTGAGGTATAGTTGCGTTCGTTTAAGGAGTTTATTGTATCGAAAAATGCCTGATTGTTAAGCTCCGCAATAAAGTGCTGAAAATAAATATGCGAGGCAATACTGTCGGTGTTTTCTTCCTCGGTTTTTCGTTTCCCAAATTCTTCGTACTGGTTTAAATACTGGTTTGGCGAGCAGTTTACATTGTTGTACTGAATAGCAATATTCCTGAATTTAGAGGCGACACTCATTGTTGAAGGCTCAACAATTTCGATATCAATGGTTTTTACATTGTACAGCGTATTACAACTTGCGAAAACAATAAGTGCCAAAACGCCGAACAAAAACACAGGGCGGTTCTTCATTTGTTATTGGTTTAAACGCAATATATCTCTTTTTCTTTTAGCCAGTAACTGTTGGTATTGAAAAATCATTTTTAGCTCTTCTTTGCTGTGGTAGTCGGCTGCAATTTGTTGGGCTGCCAAAAGCCATTTTTCGGCCGTATCAAAATCGTCTTTCATTTCATAACCCAGTGCCAGGTTATATCGCGCGTTAATGGCCATTTTTCCGTTGCTGTCGTCGGCATAGCGTTTCCAAAGCATAATGGCATTGTCCCAATCACCTTTTTGTACGTATTCGTCGGCCATAGCAAAGTCGGGTAGTGGTGGAACTGAATACATCCGATTTACGTTCTCCCACGATGCAAAAAATCGTTTCGAATAGTTTTCACCAGTCATTTGCGAGGCGATCTTCAGCGCGGTGATACGTGGTGGTAATTTGGCTTTCCGGTTATAATTTCCGCTGGCATCGTAGCCGTTCCAGAAAATGGTGTCGATCATTGTTTTGCGCTCAATCAATCGCTGCTCAAAAGGACTGTAAACGGCCCAAACTGCTGCAGTAATTACTTCGTTCGATTTTGTAGGCATTTGCTCTGTTGACGAATATTCGGAGTAAAAACTGGAATACGTTTCCAGCGAAATTACAAGATCGGTATTGGTTTTTTGCGCCAGTTGCTGCACCATTTCCATATTTAGTGCCGGAAGTTTTTTGCCTGTATGCGGCTCGAAAAGCTCGGGAAATATCCGTATTTCTTTGAAAGCATTTTTCTCTTTCAAATTTTTCGCCAGTTCGCTCATGCTTAAATTTACCAAAATGCTGTCGAGGTTTTCCGGATCGTTTTTGGCTTTTTTCAGGCGAAAATCATCCTGGTAATAGTGAATCAGCGTATCGCCGCTGTATTTAAAATTGCGGTAAACGATGGCTACATTCTCCGCATTTGCCGGATAAGCGATCTCTCCGGGTGTATAAATTTCTATCGGGTAATCTTTGTACACCGTGCACGAAACTGTGCTCAGTAAAAGTAAAGTCCATAAGGTTAATCGGTTCATTTCGTGTTGTTTTTCTGTTGTTTTTTCCTGCTTTCAAGCAATTCGAGGTACTGGTAAGTGACGGGGTGGTAGGCGGTGTTGTACGATTCGAGAGCGTACTGAATGGCACAGTCGATATCTCCCTGTATTTCGCAGGCAACTGCAAGGTTGAATAAAGCTTTACTCTTCTCTGATTTCGAACCTGAGTCACTCGCAATGTTCTGCCAGGCTTCAATTGCTGGGGTCCAGTCACCGTCGTTGGTAAGTAAGGCTGATTCTTTTAATGCGGTACTTCCTTTATCGAATATTACACGGTATTCGCTGCGCCAGCTGGTACTTATTTTATCCGAAAAATCGAGAGCCACGGCAATTCCAGCTTCTGTAAGCGCTTGTTTTACGGGCGTAAAATCCGTAAAAAGACTTCTGACATCAAAGGCTGTGTTCTCCCATAATAAGGTGTCTTTAAATGCTTCCCGAACTACAACCTGTTGTTGTACCGGATCGTAAACCCGGAACAGCACATTGTACACAACTACCATTTGCGCGCCCACGGCCGATACAAAAACGCCTTGCAAAGGATCGAAAACTGTTTCGTCTTCAAGATTGGTGGCAACTTGTGTTTCAAACATATCAACCGCAACCACCGCATCGGTTTGGTAAAGGTCGCAAAGTTCTTTAACCTCTTGCCAGTCCATTGCGTTGGCAAAAAAAGCGTTTCTCGAAGCTCGTAAAAATCGGTTTTCAGGAATTACGTAATCAAATCTTCCCGATTCAAAAAGTAGCTGGCCAAGTACCTTTATTGTAGTATCGGCTGCTGTAAGGTCGTTAATTACGGTATCGAGTTGGAAGTCTTTTTTATAAAAAATTCGTTGAAGCGAGTCGGCTGACAAATCAGTATACGTATTATCAACTGCACGATTTACGATTAGCAGGCTCTGGATATCCTGCGAAATTTCGTTTTTTGGCTTCTGCGGAAATTCAACCATAATCCGCTTTGTAGAACTGCAAGCATACGACAAAAGAACAATGCTAACAAGTAGAATGTAATTAGTTTGTTTGAATATGCTCATCGTAAAATGAATGTTGTTTAATAAATTCCCCAGTACTTTCTCAAAAACCATTCCGTACTTAACAGCAACAGTAAAACAATAAATAACCAACGAAGGTTTATGAGCTGATTTACCATCTCCTGAAAGTAAGTAGTTGCCTTTAATTTACTGGTTTGCTCCAATTCGTTAACCAAATCGCTGGCTTGCGATGGCTGGTAGAATTTTCCACCGCTTAAAGTGGCGAGTTGGTAAAGCAGGGTGTGGTTAGCCTGTGTAATAACATTCTCAACATTAACCGGTACCACTGTAAAACTGCCTGTTTCGGTAAAAGTTTCGTTGCCGATAGTTACTTCGGCTGTAAATGAATAATCGCCCAATGGCAGGTGCCCCGCGTTGAGGTAATAATTTTTATCCTGCACATCGAAAGTCAGGTTGTATTCTTCGTCGTTGTCGTTTTGCAGTTTAATATTTACTTCTTCCGAACCAATTCGCTCAAAAGCATCGTTATAAACTTCGGCTGTTAAAACCACATCATCCACTTCTGTGTAAACCGGGTTGAATTCAACGATAAAATTATCTTCGTTTTCGCGTAAAGCAAGGTATTGCACCAGTTGATTTATAAGCTCGTTAAAATGGGTGTGTTCCTGATTCTGGTAATAATCGAACAGTCGCCAGCGCCAAATTCCTTCGCCAAAAATATAACCTCGTTTCTGGCCTTCCAGTTTTCCTGTTGCAATCAGTGGTTTGCCGGTGGTTATTCCTTTTAGCTTTTGATACAACAGCGGTGAGAATTCCGGATTTAACTCGTAATTGGCAAACGGAACCTGCACCGGAGGAAATTGTGGAATTATTTCGATCAACTCTTCCGACAGGTTGAATGTGGCATAATTCGAATTAAAAACCGGTTGTGCTTCTTCTCCGCTTCCTGCCAGTGGTTCAATTTGTGCGCCCTGACTCAGAATATTCAGCTGCGGTAAAAACGTTTGGTTGCCAACGATAAAAAGGATGGGCAAACGGCTGTTGTTTGCTCTTTCAATAATCTCGGCCATCGACTTGCCTGTACTTGGCAGCTGGTTTAAAATAAGCAGATTGTACTCGCCCAGATCGTTAGGATACGGTTCGTCGGTAAATATTGAGACCTCGTATGTTTTTTGCTGGTCGAGCGTATTTTTTATGGCGCCAATATCGGGGTGCGATCCGTTGGAAATGATCAGTATTTTTTGTTTGTTTTCCAGCACATTGATCACAAAACCGGCACTGTTGTTTTTTGTATTTCGTTCGTTGGCAGCAGCCTGAATTTGCAACGAATAATGTTTTAATCCGGCAGAACCGGCCTCCAGAACAAATTCTTTTGTATCAAAAAAGTTATCGTTCGATGGAGTGATCATCACACTTTGCAGCTCTTCATCGTCCTGAAGAAGCGAAAGTTTGAGTGGCGTGTTTTTTAGTTTCGAAAACATCATATCCACCTCAACCGGAAATTTATTTCCCGAAAAAGCGGTACGGTTAACACGAATATTTTGTACGCGGGCATCGGCAATAACCGTGGTATCGCCAAGTCCGATGGTATAAATCGGGAAACTCACCTGATCGAGCATGTTCAGCGGATTTTTTCCCTGGTTATAAATACCGTCTCCGGCAACGATCAGCGCTCCGATATTCTGGTTAAAATGATTGTTCGTTATTGTGGCAATTAAATCGCTGTAATTCGATCCTTTTTCAGTGAAGTTTAAATTGTCACCGGTTTGTGTTTCTTCGCCAAAAGTGTAGCTGATCAATTCAAAATCGGCTCCTAATTTCTGTTCAATCTCGGCTTTTTCATCGCTAATTGCTTCAGCAAGTTGTAAGGAGTCGGCATGCGAGACAACCGATCCCGAATTATCCCATGCGGTAATGATCACAGGATTTTGAGTCACTTTTTTCAGATTACGGATAAACGGCGATAAAAGTAAAAAGGCAATAAGGAAGAAAGCCAGAAACCTTAGCGCCATTAACAGGCTTCGCTGAAGTTTCGAAAGTTCTTTTAGCGCTTTGTTTTTATAGTAAAGTAAAACTACCACACCAGCCGATGCAACGGTGATGGAGAGTAACAATATAAACCAGTATTTTATGCCGAATGAGATCAAAATGTTTGTTTTTTACGAAGTGGTAAATATACACATCTACTTTTTTTATATCACGTTTTATAGCTATAATTGCTATGTATTTGTCGATTCTTTAGAAGTGTGTACAAAACATAAAACCAAAAATATTCCTCGATGTTTTCAAAACCAAAAATAAATTTCGTGTTTATGAAGAATTTCGTATTTGCTGTGCTTGTAATTTTAATGGCGGCTTGTGGCCCCAAATTCAACAAAGAAATAACGCTTGATGATATTCGTGACAATATCGATTACCTGGCTTCCGATTCATTAAAAGGGCGCAAATCGGGCGAGCAGGGAGATTTGTTGGCGGCACAATACATTGCCGAAAAATTTGAATCTGCCGGTTTGGAACTGTTGTTCGATAAAGGTTTTCAGGAATTTAACCTGGTAACATCAGCAGAAATTGCCGATGGAAATCAGTTGCAGGTAAACGACACGGAATACGAAGTTGAAACTGACTTTTTGCCTTATGCTTTTTCGGCCAATACAACTGTTAATGCAGAAGTTGTTTTTGCCGGTTTTGGTTTGGAGGTTGACCGCGACTCACTGAAATGGAACGATTTTAACGGTGTTGATGTGAGCGGAAAATGGATGCTGGTTCTTCAGGGCGATCCTGATTTGGATAATCCAAACAGTCCGTACCTCGAATTTTCGAGCGAACGCGCAAAAGCGTTAAAAGCATCGGATAAAAATGCGGCTGGAATAATTTTGGTGGCTGGTACAAAATTCAGTGAAGAAGACGAATTGTCATCGTTGTTTTTTGATAAAAACAGCAGCCGGTTTTCTATTCCTGTTATTCAGGTAACACGAAAAGTGGCTAACGAAATTTTAAAGGTAAAAGATCAAACGGTTGAAAAACTGGAAGCCGAAATATTGGAACAAAATGCAGGTTTAAACCTGGAGGTTCCGGTAACGGTTAGCGCCACAGTAAATGTGGGATTAAAAGAAACAACTACCCGAAATGTGATTGCAATGTTACCCGGCAACGATGAAACATTAAAAGATGAATATGTGGTTGTGGGCGCTCATTTCGATCATTTAGGAATGGGCGGTCCGGGATCAGGATCGCGTGCAATTGATACTGTTGCAGTTCACAACGGTGCTGATGACAATGCATCGGGAGTTTCTGCGGTTATTCAGCTGGCAGAGAAATTGGCCGGTGAAAAGAGCAATAAACGCAGCGTGATTTTTGTTGCATTTGGCGCAGAAGAAATGGGATTGCTGGGCTCGAAAGAGTTTACAATGAAACCTCCGGTTGAAACGGATAAAATGGTGGCCATGTTTAATTTTGATATGATTGGCCGCTTAAAAGATGATAATAGTGTGAGTATCGGCGGAACAAAAACCGCTGAAGAAACTGAAGATTTATTAAATGAGCTGAATCCGGATTTTACGCTGGCATTTACCGGCGAAGGAATCGGACCATCGGATCATGCATCATTTTATCTGCAGGATATTCCGGTAATTTATATTTCTACCGGCGCTCATCCCGATTATCACACGCCGCTGGATGATGCAGAACTGATCAACTTTGAAGGCGCACAAAAAGTAATGGACTATTCAGCAGCATTGCTTGACGATGTGGTAAATCGTTCTGAGAAATTAACGTTTCAGGAAGCCGGAAGTAAGTTTCAGCGCAGCCGAGGAGGACGTTTTAAAGTAACGCTGGGAGTGATGCCGGATTTTGCAGGTGTGGAAAAACGCGGAATGCGTGTTGATGCGGTTTCGAAAGGTAAACCTGCGTATGCTGCCGGAATGAAAAAAGGCGATATTATTATTGCTATCGACGGAAAAAAGGTGGGTAATATTTATGAATACATGGATCGTTTGCAAAAACTGGAAGCCGGTGCAACAATTTCGGTTGATATTTTGCGCGATGAGAAACCAACTGTTTTAATCGTTCAGCTTTAAAATTTAAATCCAGCCCCGAAGTTTGTAGTAAGTAAGTGCTACCATTTCGCGGGCAATCAGAATTTCATATTTTAGGTGGTTCCACATTTGGTAGCGCATATTTATGTTGTTGCCAACATCGGGAAGTAGGATTGAATTTCCGCCCAGTTCATCGTCGGTAAACGAAAAATCGGCTTCGGCAGCATTTTCGAAAGCGGGTAGGGCGTTTACTTTTTCAAATCCAACTTTTTTGAATGCCAAAACGGCGCGGCGCATGTTTTCGGGAGAAGTGACCAACAAAATGGGATCCTGCATTTTTATTATTCCCTGGCAATTTAAAGCCTGCGAGCGGGTGTTTGTTCCTTCAGCTTCAAAAGCGATTCGTTCAGCAGAAACACCTCTCAATTCGAGTTCCGATTTCATTAACTGAGGTGTGCTTAAACTGTCGCTTAATAAACCGGGCATGGCTACAATTACTTTTGATTCGGGAAATGATTTGGCCGCTTTTTCTGTGTACCAGCTGCGCATCAGGTTGCTTTGGCTTGGCATTCCTCCGCCGCCCAGCAAAATAATTGTTTTGGGTTCCCATTTTAATTCCGATTTGCTTGTACCCAGCCAGTGATAGCCCCAATATGGTTGTTCGGTGAATGAAAAGCCGAGGCAAACAACAAAGAAAATTCCAATCAATATCAAGAATTTTCGTAGTAATCTCAAAAAAAGGATATTTTTGATTTTTGTTTTAAACATAGCTCACGTTTAAGACCATAAATGTAAGTTTAATTTAAAAATTCGATCATTGAATACTTCAGAAAAAAACGAAATAGTCCAACTCTTTGAGAGTCATTTTAACGAAAAAGTAGAACGTTTTGAATTGTTGCCTCCGTCGGGCTCGTACCGCCAGTACTGCCGTTTGGGAAACGAACACCGAACAATAATCGGCGCCACGAATAACGATGTAAAAGAGAATACGGCTTTCCTTTCGTTCAGTAATCACTTTTATAATAAAGGAATTAAGGTGCCGAAGGTGTATGCGGTTAGCTCCGATTTGAAAAAGTATTTGCTGGAAGATTTGGGTAACACCACACTTTTTGAATACCTGACGAAAACGCGTGAAGAGGAAGGATTTTCGGAAAATATAATTTCGGTGTATAAAAAGGTGCTTCAGGCGCTGCCTAAAATCCAAATCATTGCCGGAAAGGAAATGGATTATTCGGTGTGTTACCCGCGCGAAGCATTCGATAAACAATCGATGATGTGGGATTTGAATTATTTCAAATACTATTTTCTGAAGTTGGCAAAAATACATTTCGACGAACAGGCACTCGAGGATGATTTTCAATTATTCAGTAATTATCTGCTTAGTGCGAGTTCCAATTATTTTCTTTACCGCGATTTTCAGTCGCGCAACGTGATGCTTAAAGACGACGATGTATATTTTATCGACTACCAGGGCGGACGTTTAGGTGCATTGCAGTACGATTTGGCATCCTTACTTTATGATGGTAAAGCGGATATTCCTGAAAGTGTGCGCACTCAACTTTACGACTTTTATATTGCGGAGCTGAAGAAATATATGAAGGTTGATGAAGAGAAATTCTCAGCCTATTTTAAAGGTTTTGTGCTTATCCGTATTATGCAGGCGATGGGTGCTTACGGTTTCCGCGGCTTCTACGAGAAAAAGGAACATTTCCTGAAAAGTATTCCATATGCATTGAAAAACCTGGAAGTATTGCTTGCCGATCTGAATTTGCCGGTTGACTTGCCGGAACTGACAAGCGTATTAAAACAGCTTACGAATTCCGAAGTTTTAAAGGAAATTGGCCAGGAGAAATCGAATCTCACCGTACGAATTACCAGTTTCTCGTATAAAAAAGGTTATCCTGAAGATCCGTCAGGAAATGGTGGTGGCCATGTTTTCGATTGTCGTGCTATCAATAATCCGGGGCGTTACGAGGAGTACAAAAAGCTAAGCGGCAAAGATATGTCGGTGCAGGAATTCCTGGAGCAAAAATCGGAGATCCGACTTTTTATCGATGCAGTAAAAGTTCTTGTCGATCAATCCGTGAAAGTTTATCTCGAACGTGGATTTACACATCTTTCACTTGGTTTTGGTTGTACCGGCGGACAGCACCGTTCGGTATATTCGGCTGAGAAAATTGGAGAGTATTTGCAAAACAATTATCCTGTTAATGTTGTTGTAGTACATCGTGAACAGGAAAGTTGGAGATGAGCAAAAAAGCATGTAAAAAAAAGGATTTTCAGGATAAAGAAGATCCAAAATACAGCTGCAAAAAATGTGGCGCCAAAGTAAAAAAGGAAGACAAAGTTTGTAAACCGAAGAAGATTTCGGTTTAGGTCAATTGTCGTACTATATTTCTCTTTTAAAATCGAATAGAAATTGTTACCAGAAGCGGAATAAAGCTAAAAACACCCGCGCTGTTTTTGGTAATTAGGTTTTCTGTATTTATTTTCGCACAAAATTTCAAAACAGACTTATTCATGGGAAGAGCATTTGAATACCGGAGGGCAGCGAAGGAGAAACGCTGGGATAAAATGTCGAGAGTTTTTCCAAAACTTTCGAAGAAAATAACCATTGCAGCAAAAGAAGGTGGCCCTGAAGCGGATTTGAATCCTGCACTACGTACGGCTATCATGAACGCCAAGGCGCAAAACATGCCAAAGGCGAATATTGATGCGGCTATTAAACGTGCATCGGGAAAAGATGCAACGGCATATATTGAAACCACCTACGAGGGAAAAGGCCCGCACGGCGTATTGGTTTTTGTTGAAGCAGCAACCGATAATACAACCCGCACAGTGGCTAACGTTAAAAGTTATTTTAACAAAGCCGGTGGTGGACAGGTTCCTAACGGTTCGCTTGAATTTATGTTTTCGAGAAAAGCTGTTTTCGAGTTCGATATGCCCGAAGGAATGGAACTGGAAGATATTGAGCTGGAGCTGATTGATGCCGGTTTGGATGAAATTGAAGAGAACGAAGGAACGTATTATGCTTATGGCGAATACACCAGCTTCAGCGACATGGCGCATAAATTTGAAGAGCTGGAGATTAACGTTAAGAAAGCTGAATTGCAACGTATTCCAACAACTCCGGTAGAATTCACCGAAGAACAAATGGAAGAAATTGAGAAGATGTTGGATAAAATGGAAGAGGACGAAGACGTTCAAGCCGTTTACACTAACATTGCATAATAACCTGCAAGTATCATTTCATGCGGTACTGAATCCAATTCAGCGTTTGAAATGATACTTACAGTTTCAAAAACCCATTTAACCCTCAAAATTCCCACGATCATCTAATAAATTGCACGCATCTCTTTTGTTTCACCTATTTTCGGGAAAAACAAAACTTATGCTATCTGTTCAGGATTACATCAACCATTTTAAAGAGATGTGGGACAAAAGTCCCGATACTTTCCCGCAATTTCAAAAAACTTACTCAGCAGAAGAAAAATTTGCGCACGAACGCAACTTCGATGGCTTTCAGAAAAAATTGAAAGAGCTGCAGAATGTTAGCAAAGTTCAACAGGTTAAGAATGATCCTGCAAAATCGTTTTTTCCCATGTTTCGGTCGTTTCTCGAGACAGTTTTTGATTTTGAAAGCGGACATCTTGAGATTATCCTGTCAGAAGAATTCAAAGATGTGTCGAAAGATTTTTTCTACCGGGCACGCGCTTTTGGTCCTGAATTAGATCCTGAAGATATTTACCAGGGAATGCGAAATGTTTGGATAATGAATGGCTTGCAGCTAATGGCTAAAAAGCCGGTGAATATCACGCCGTCGGTTTTTGCCTATTCAATGATCTATCCGTACAGCGATAATTTACTGGACGATCCGGAGATTAATAAAGAAGAGAAACAAGCTTTTTCCGTGCGTTTTGATCGTCGTTTGCACGGCGAGCCAGAGTTAGCTGCAAATCATACCGAAAAGCAGTTATTCCACTTAATCAGCATGTTTGAGGAAGAATTTCCACGCAGCGAATTTCCAAAAGTTTATGAAAGTTTATACGCCATTCAGCAGGGACAAACCAATAGTTTGAAGATGATAACGCAGAACGGATTGTCAGATGAAGAGATTTGCAATATTTGTTTCGAAAAAGGTGGGGCATCGGTTTTAGCCGATGGTTACCTGGTAGCCGGAGAATTGACACAAGAACAGGAACAAGCACTTTTTGGTTACGGCATTTATTTGCAGTTGCTCGACGATATTCAGGATGTAAAAGAGGATTCATTAGCATCTACTAAAACCATTTTCTCTTGTTTGCCGGAAAAGGATTTAGGTCGCTTTGTAAATAAAACCATCAATTTTGGACGTCTGGCGCTTGAAGAAATGCGTTGTTTTAAAGGTGTAAAAAGCGATGATTTTTTAGGCCTGATGAATCGCAGCATCGAAATGATGATCGTAGAATCGGTGGGCTTAAATGAGACATGGTATAGTTCTGAATATTTAGAAGAGATAGAAAAAGTATCGCCCCTGCATTTCGCATATTTGCGTAAGAAACGCACTCAGAGCAAATCGCAACGCTTTGTATTATTTCAAAAATATTTCGATTTGCCAAAAGCAAAGCAAATGGCAGTGTAAATTCTGCCGTCAGGCTTTCTGAATTTTTATTTAGTTTGTACATTTAGCCTTCAAACTAAATCGAAAAATCATGAGTAAAATATACAATTGGGCAGTATTAGGATGTGGGAAAATTGCCAATAAGTTTGTTAACGATCTGAAATTGTTGCCAAATGCAAAACTGTATGCGGCAGCCTCACGCGATTTAACTCGTGCGCAGGATTTTGCCAACGAACTGGGATTTGAAAAAGCGTATGGCAGCTACACCGAAATGGTTGAAGATCCTAACGTTGACGTGGTTTATATTGCAACGCCTCACTCGCATCACTTTGAACATACCATGTTGTGTCTTTCGCATAAAAAAGCAGTGCTTTGTGAAAAAGCATTTGCCATGAATCAACACGAAGTAGCACAAATGATACAATGTGCAAAAGACAACAATACTTTTCTGATGGAAGCTTTCTGGACGATGTTTCAGCCAAGTTTTCAAAAAGCGCTTGAAATTGTTAACTCCGGTGAGTTAGGGAAACTGAAAATGGTTCGGTCGGATTTTGCTTTTAACGCCGAATTTAATGTAGACAAACGCCTGTACAATGTGAAACTGGGTGGCGGCTCGCTTTTGGATATTGGTATTTACCCCGTGTTTGCAGCGTTGTCTTCTTTGGGTGTGCCTGACCTCATTAAATCTTATGCTGATTTTAGCCCCACCGGAAGCGAGGAAAGTATCCAAATGATTTTCAAATACAAAGGGGGAGAAATGGCCAGCCTGTCCTCAAGTTTTGCGGTACATTCGCCGGTTCAAACCGAATTTTGTTGCGAAAATGGCTATGTTATTCTGCATCCGCGCTGGTTTACACCAACCGATTTAACCGTTTGGAAAGATGGTGAAGAGCAACAGTTAATTCCAAACAAAACAAAAGAAGGTGCGGGTTATCAGTACGAAGCCAAACACGTAATGGAATGTTTGGATGCAGGATTGATTGAAAGTCCGAAAATGACTTGGAAAATGAGTGAAGATTTGATTCAAACGCTTGATCGGATTCGAATTGATGCAGGCATATTTTTTCCGGATCACGATGAGAAAATATTTTTCTGAATTCTGTAAATCTCGAGTTATTGATTTACGAGTTTCTTCTGATTTTTAAATCGGCAGCTAAACCTTTCATCGATTAGGAGATTGTGTTTAATGAATTTTGCACCATTCTTTGTAAATTGCAAACTGCTCTTTGCAATTGGAAATCAGTAAGATTTATATGTTAATATTAGGTAAATAATCATAGAATATTAATAAAGAAAAAATTCTCTAAATTGAGTTATTGCTAAATTTAAAGTGAACTAAATGACAAAAGCTACAAAAGTGATCGCATTAAGAAAAAATAGAAAACAAGTTCCGGAACCAACTTTAAGAAGGTTACCGGGCTACTTATTTTTTCTTGAAAAAGTTCGTGAGCAGGGGGTGATGAATATTTCGGCACCGTCGATCGGAAAACAACTAAAATGCGATCCTACACAAGTAGTAAAAGATTTGGCATTTACCGGGGTAAAAGGAAAACCCAGGGTGGGGTACAATACTTACGAATTGTGTCATGCGCTGGAAGACTTCCTTGGATTCAACCATGTAAACGAAGCTTTTCTGGTTGGAGCCGGTAATTTAGGTTCAGCTTTAATGGCTTATCAGGAACACCAAACGCTGGGACTGAAGGTGATAGCAGCTTTTGATGTTGATGAAAAGAAGATTGGGCAACACATTGGAAATACTCCGGTTTTGGAGTACAATAAGTTGTTCCATTTGTCGAACCGGTTAGATGTTGAGATTGCCATTTTAACCACACCAAATAATGTGGCGCAAGAAGTAGCTGAAGATTTGGTGAACTGTGGTGTAAAAGCGATCTGGAATTTCACCCATGAAATATTGGATTTACCGGATCATGTAATTATTCAGAATACATCGATGAGTTCGTTTGCCGCTGTTTTATTACAACGCTTGAACGACTCAAAGAAATAACTCAAAAAAGGAGAAAAAATGAAAAAGATTAATTTATTCTTTAGATGCGCAGTCGATCAAATAAAGAAAAAATTCTTTAAAGGCAGAAAAAATGACATTAATCATGCATGTGCAGAGCTGCAAAATATGGAAGAAGAAAGCAAGGTAACAGCCGAAGAAAAGGAGCGGGAAGAGTACGCTCAAAACTACAACATAACAACGCGCTGGCAAACTGTATAATTGCTCATTATTTGCTACTTCAAATGCGATCAGTTTTCATTGATTGATCGTTTCCGGGTGTCATAAATTGCCCGGATATAAACTCGCGTAATTTCTCAAACACGTACCGCTATTCTGATCTGTGCCGTATTCGATTAATTGTTACATTTGTTTTTCTGAAACAACTAAATTTAATACGATGAATAAATCAGCGCTTTCTTTTCTACTAATATTGTTATTTACCCTTTCGCTAACTGCGCAGGAGGTAAAACGCCCCGATCCTCAGCCCGCACCAGAAACAAATGAATCGTTTAAGCTCGGAATGGCCGGTTATACTTTTGTGCATTTCGATTTGCAAACCACATTGGAAACCCTAAAACGCTGCGATGTTCATTACCTCTGCATAAAAGATTTTCACTTGCCGGTTAACAGCACTTCGGCAGAAATTGAGGCATTTCATAAAAAATGTACCGAATACGGAGTTACCGGTTATGCGGTTGGTCCACTTTATATGAAAAGTAAAGAGGATATCGACAAGTATTTCGATTATGCGAAACGAGTGGGAGTTAAGACGATTGTTGGTGTGCCCGATTACGAGCTGCTTCCCTACGTAAACGAAAAAGTGAAAGAGACAGGCCTATATTTTGCCATTCATTTGCATGGCCCGGATATTGACATTTATCCGGATGCGGAAGATGTGTGGGAACATACGAAAGATCTTGATCCGCGAATTGGTATGTGTCTCGATATTGGTCACGATACCCGAAACGGAAAAGATCCGGTAGCCGACTTGAAAAAATACAAATCGAGGGTTTTTGATATTCACTTGAAAGATGTTACAGGCCGCACCAAAGAAGGTTACTCGGTAGAAGTTGGAAGAGGAATAATTGATTTTCCGGCTTTTATAAAAATGCTTCGCGAAGTGAATTACACTGGAGTTGTAAGTCTGGAACACGAACGAAATATGGATGATCCGTTTATGGGAATCGCCGAATCGATCGGTTATTTCAGAGCAATGATCGCCGCAACAAAATAGAATCAACGAAATAAAATGAAAAGAGTTTTCCAGCATTGGGGAACTCTTTTTTTATGCATTCATCCCGAATAATTATCAACATAAATAAATTAGTATTCTCTTTGAATTCCGGCTTATATCGCAGCTAATTTTATATTTTTGCTGCAAATGAAGATTGGAGAGTTATACAGAAGAAATGTTTATGGAGTAATCGGTACGCTGGTTTTCCATATTCTATTATTTTCTGCGTTTTTGCTGGCCGACGTTAATATGAAGGGCAATCCAAAAGAGGAGGAGATTATGATCGAATTTCCTGCCGAAATACTCGAGCCAGAAATTATTGAACCTGAAACGGCAGAGGAAGAAAATACCGATCAACCCGATATCGAACAAACTACCAATACACGAACAAATGTTGCTTCAAATCGGTCGGCAACGGAAAATACCACCACTTCAACCGACGAGTTTTTCGACGATGACTACTTAAAAGAAGTGGAAGCTGCCAGACAACTCTCTCAGAATGTCAATAAAAACCTGGCTAAAGAAACAGTCGATTTAAGCGATATTGAAATGCCTGTTGAAACAACGGAAGGCATGGAGCGCGACTCGATAAAGAACGTAATTTACGCCGGAGAAAGTAATATCGTATACTACCTCGAAAATCGTTATCATTTGCGTTTGCCGGTTCCGGTCTATCTGAGCCAGGGAGGAGGAACAGTAATTGTTGATATTGTTGTAAACCGCCAGGGAAAGGTTGTTGAAGCCGAACCTCGCGACGACAGATCTATCCGCGATAAGCAGTTATTTGACTATGCAAAAGAAGCCGCAAGCCGAACTGTTTTTAACAGCGACAACTCAGCGCCTGCGCGCCAAAAGGGAACAATTCAATACACTTTCGTAGCACAGTAAATTCAATGTTAATTGTTGTGGGGTTTAACACCATTTAACATCTTTTTCTTGTCGGATTTACAATATGCCTTTATATTTGCGGTACGTTTATTTTCATAAGTTTAGGTTTAGTTAGGTTAGTTAGTTTAATGAGAAAAGGATGGGTTGTTGAACCTGTCCTTTTTGTTTTTATAGGCCCCGCCGAACATTATATCCAAAAGTTTTCTTCTTTTTTTAATTTAATTTTTATCTTTATGAAATCTTGTAACGGCTTGTTAATAAGCGAAATTACACGTTTGCCAACAAGGCGGTTATTAAGTTGTGTATAGAATAATTTTAAATAGAGGGTTACCTTTTGACCAATAATCGAATAATATATTAGAAGATGATAAATTATACGGATGCGCAAATCCTGAAAGGAATCTTAAGGCACGATAATTTAATTTTGCAGTACATATACAAACAGTACTACTATAAAGTAAATTATTTCATTAAGAAAAACCAAGGTAGTGAGGACGATGCCAGTGATATTTTTCAGGAAGCTATTATCGTTATTTACAGGAAATTAAAAGAAAACGATTTAATTTTCGAAAAGAGTTCTTTTCAAGGTTATTTATTTTCGGTGTGTCGATTTTTATGGTTAAAGCAACTGGAGAAACGACGGATTGAAAGAGAAAAGCTGAACGATTCATTACCGTTTCAGGAAGACGTTTACGACGACAACCTGGTAGAATTGGTCGATAAAAACCAAAAATACGGATTGTATCAGAAGCATTTCAAAACCTTGAGTACAGATTGTCAGAAGCTATTGCAGATGTTTTTTGAAAAGGTCCCGCTAAAAGAAATTGCGAAAATTATGGGCTACAAATCTGAAAAATACGCTAAAACAAGAAAGTATAAATGTAAAGAACTGTTGATAAAGCGCATTAAGCAAGATACAGAATTTAAAAAGATACTTGAAGATGACACCTAAAGCAGAATTATTTGGACGCATTGAAGATTACTGTTTAGATCTTTTAAACAAACCAGAGAGAGACGAATTTGAAAAAGAGTTAAAATTAAACCCGGAATTAAGAGAAGAAGTTGAACTTCAGATGAATATCCAGAATGCCGTATTGGAGATGGATGTTCTCGATCTTAAAGGGAAACTCGAAGAAATTCAAACAAACAGTACAAATGGCAAGTTAAATGGCTCTTTCGAGCTGTTAGACGACTTCAGCGAATTTGAAGAAGCCACAGCAGAGTTAACCACCGAAGAACTTATTGAAAGTTTCGAATCGCTCCCAAAAGTTCATGTATATCAGCATGAGCGAACCAGCAACGAAAACATACACCATTATTATAAAGAGCAAAACGGTTCTGAGCAAGTCGCCATTGAAGACGACCTGAACGGTTTTGATATGGAAGGTCTGGAAGGCCTTGAAGAAGCTGTTTTAGAAACAGACATTTTGAACTTGCGCGAAACATTGCAGCAGGTTGCAAAATCGGTTGAACCACAATATTCAGTTGAAGATATCGACTCATATCTTGAAGGAGAAATGGGCGACGATATTTTGGCCGAATTCGAAGGTGAGTTGAACCAAAACGAGCTGTTACAATCAGAAGTTAATCTGCATAAAGAGCTTGAAATGGCTGTTGCAGAAAACGATGTAATGGATCTGAGAAGTGAATTAAGAAATATCATGGAGTCTGAAACATCGTGGAATGTTAGCGAGCAAGCCATTGAAGACTTTATTGATGGAGTACTGGAGGAAGGTATGTTAGAAGAATTCAGTGCTGAATTAAAAGAAAATACCGATCTGATGGCGGAAGTTGCACTTCGCGAGAATATAAACTCTGCCGTTTCGGAAATGGATATCATGGGCTTACGTCAGAAACTGCAGGACGCAAGAGACGAATCCGAGAAGAAAGAGGTGAAATCGATTATAATGCCTCGCATCGAGATCGGTTCTACCAAATTCTGGCGCAGCAGCGTAGCCGTTGTTTTAGTGCTGGTAGGTTTACTTGGCGCAATGCAAATGAATACCAATACGATTGACAATTCGTACGACAAGTACTTTGAGTCGACAACATGGGCATCTGAACGTTCGGTTGACAGCGATGTGAGTGTTATACAACAGGCTCAAATGTATTTTCAGCAGAATGAGTTCCAGAAAACTATCGACCTGTTAAATGATGCAACGGTTAAAGCTGATGAACAATTTGTTCCACAGTTTTACAAAGGATTGAGTTATCAGAACTTAAATAAGTACCCGAGTGCGGTTACTGAGTATACTAAAGTTATTGATCACGGAAATAACATGTTTATCGAGGAAGCCGAGTGGTATAAAGCACTTTGTTACCTGAAAATGAATAAGAGGGCAGAGGCTAAGAAAGAATTGCTTGCAGTGATTGATCGCAAAGGTCATTACGAAAAAGATGCAAAGGCAATTTTAAGGAAGCTCAAGTACTCTTTTAAATAATCGAAGGATCGTCCAAAAGATTAATTCGAAAACATATACACATTCAATTAAGCCTGTCGGTTACGACGGGCTTTTTTTATGCGAATTCCCTGGTCGATAGAAAAAGCGATAATCAAAAGAATAAGAATGGCAAAAAAGTAAAGATCGTAACTTGTATAAACCGGCGAATTATCGCCAATACATTTAAAACTCATCCAGTAGTGCGGGTGTGCAAGTCTTGAATTTGATTCTTCAAGATATTTTAGTTTTGCAAGACGAAGAGCTTCATCTTTTGTTTTTCCTGCTTTTAAGTATTTATAAAAAGAGGTCATAATTTTTGTGCCGGCTACATCTTCAACTTCCCAAAGCGACATTACAACCGATGGACATCCGGCATATAAAAAACCTCGGGCCAAACTCATCAAACCTTCTCCTTTTTGAAGTTTTCCCACACCGGTATTACATGCACTTAGCACGGTCATGCTGGCATTTAAATCGAGATTGTAAATGTCAGCTGTGTTTAACCAGCCGTCATTATCCAATGTGGTCGTGTCAGCGTTTTGACTAAAAGCCAAGCGAGAGTAGGCCGGTAACGAGTCGTTTATGTAGGCGTGCATAGCCAAATGTAGAATGTCGAAATTGCCACTTTGCTCTCTGAAATTTTGCTCGGTTGCCTCTCTGCTTCTAAAAATAGTTGTATTAACCGAATTAGCTATATCGTCAACTTCTTTTTGTACGCCCGGCAACGGTGCAAGTTTATAACTTGTTCCTGTCATTTTAAATTCTTCAGAATTGTATTCAGGTGCAAAAGCCAGAGTATGGTTGCGCAGCCTTGGTTTTGAAGCTTTGTTCTTCAAGAAAATATTTACCGAATTGGCGTAGTTAATATTTACATCTTTTACCAGGTAATTCAGTTCATTAAACCGGATGGCCTCACTTGTATCGGGCAGTGATTTTAATAGTCCGTCGAATGCAATGTAATTCAGTTTCCCGTCAGGTATTATTGTCAGGTGCTTTTCAGTAATATCTTGTTCGTAAGGGGCAACCAGTAGATTGTATAGGCGGTTCGAAGAAACACAATATCGTTTGGCATCTTCGTTATGTGTAAACATGTAATCGGTTGACGACATAAACCGAAAGGTTTCTTCTAAAGCTTGTAATTCATTATTAATGAGTGTCTTTTTATGAAATTCAATGTTGTCTTTTGTTATAAAAAAGGTGTACAACGAAGTTAAAGTATCAGCATCATTATCAGCATTTTCTGCTGATGGTTCAGCTAAAAAGTACTCTACAATCGCCTCTTTTCTGTCAACTTTATCTTGTATTTCATTTAAGCTTAGCGTGGAATTGGAGTATTTCAGCTGATAATAGTCGGGGTAACTTTCTTCCATATAACGATTTAACTCATCCCTTTGCCGTGATGCGTTAAAAATCTCATCGTTATATTCTTCCAACAGCGAACTGTCAGGTTCATCGTAGTTTAATTCTTCGTATTGTAATTCAGAATAATTGGCGATTGTATTGTTTAATTTCCGTTCCAGCTCCAACAGACTATCAGGAATCAAACTATTTTCCTGAGCCAGTTCATTGGAAATTTTATCGAATAGCGCGCTACTTTTTAACTGCTCCGAATTATTGAAAGCAATTTCTAGGAATTCTTGGTTAGCAGAATAATTGTACGCAAGGTAAGCTGTTTCAATAATTTTACTGATGGTTTGATATTGCAGATTTGAAAGCTGGATCTTGCTTTCATCATTCGAAATTTCTTTACGCGCCTGTTGAATGAGATTACTGGTATTGTTATAACAACTTATTGCATAGTCTAGGTTTTCACCGAAATCAGGTCCTTTATTCTCATTATCAAGTAGTGCTATTTCCAGATATACATCACCAATTACTTTTATAAGACCAATACAATCCACCAGCGAACGTGTTTGTTGAATTTGAATATCTGATTTTTCAGGATTATTGTTATCAACTTCTAAAGCTGTTAAAGCTTTTTTATACGAATCGATCGACTTATGAAGGTTTTGTCTTTTTTCCTTTTTGAACCGATTTATTTCCTGCGTATTTATTGTTTTGTCTCTGTAAATATTTCCCTCAAATTCATAGTAATTGGAAAGTTCAGTTCCGGAAGTTTTTTGCTTTTCTTCTAGTATTTTATATGCAAAAGATAAATTCTCAACAGCTATTTCATATCGATTAATTCTAGATAGAAAATCTGCATAATTCAGGTATGCATACGCTAAATCCAAGCTGATGCCATAATACTGCTCAGTGAGTTCAATTGCATGTTGATAATAAGAATCTGCTTTGTTGTAATTATTTAAGCTATAGAAACTTCCACCTAAAATATTGTCAAAGTATATTTGGATAGACGTGTCTGCCAAAAAGTAACACTCCTTTGCAATATCAATAACCATTTGGTGATTATAAGTGGTATAATAAATTTCGGCGATCGCATAATATGCCTTTGCTACATCTTCAAGATCGACCGGAGTTTGACTTTGATAAGAGCTTAATGCCTGTTTAAAGTACTTTTCGGCATTGGAATAATCAAGTTTCGCTCTGTATGCATTTCCAATATTTATATAAAGATTACCAAGAAGTCCATAATTTAATGGTTCCCGAAGAAACATATTTTTCTCAGACAACATATAATTTTCTAATGCTTTGTCATTTTCGCCCAAGTTTTTGTAACTAATTCCAATGGAATAATATGCCGTTGCCAGGTAATAATTTTTATTTCCGTAAATTTTTTTTCGATATTCTAAATATTCTTTAAAAACTTCCAGAGCTTCGTTATGTTTTCCTTCTCCGGTTAGGTATGCTCCCTCTCTTCGTAACTCATTGGACTTCTGCAATAAAACAGTAGAATCTTGAGCTTGTGCAAGTAGGATATTGGGAAGGAATACTATAAGAAATATGAAGTTTAACTTCTTGAAAATTGTCATTTGATGTCGTGATTTATACCACCAAAATAGAACTTTTTTCAATTTTTTTCAAAAAAGAGGGGTTACCTTTTTCTACTTATCAGAATATATTAGTGAATGTGTGTTTTAAAAGTTTAACGAATTAATTTATTATACGATGAAAAGAGTACAGTTTGAATCAACAGAGAATACTTTCGAAGTTTTTGGTTTTGAAGTTATCAACGAAGAAGCAATGAGCGAAGTTCGTGGTGGTGGACAACCAAAATCAAGAGACAAAGACGTTTTTGACTTTGAAGAAGAATAAAAAAAGTATTTAACTGTTAAGATTTAATGACATGAAAGTTATAGCTAATTTTTTTACAGAAAACAATAGTGATTTTGAGATATTGTCTGAACAAGCAATGACTGAATTACGTGGTGGTGGACAACCAAAATCAAGAGACAAAGACATTTTCGATTTTGAAGAAGAATAAGCCTAAAAAATAGAAACAATGAAAGCTATAACTATACACAATACATCGTTGGAATTAGATAATTTCGGTTTTGACGTTCTTTCTCAAGAAGAACTTAATGAAGTTCGAGGAGGGGGACAACCAAAATCAAGAGATAAAGATATTTTCGATTTTGAAGAAGAATAGCCTATATACAGAACCAATTGAGTTGTTAGTACAGGGGTTAAAACAAGGACGGTTTTAACCCTTTTTTTATGTCCTTATTTTCCCTTCCCCTCAAATAACCTGTAATTATTAAACTTACATTTTAACGCCCCATTAAATAAATCGATTTTTTGCGACGGTTTTAACCCAACGTATTTTAAGCTATCTATCGAGGAGCTTAATACCCAGGCACTGTTTCCTGCATATTGGTGTTTTAAACGCTCTCCAATCATCGAATAAAGGCCGTCGAGGTCATTCTCTTTTAATCGTTCTCCGTAGGGAGGATTAGTTACAATGGTTGCGTTGTTCAAATCTATATCCAGATTTTTAAAATCGGAACAGGCAAATTGAATTTTGTTAAATACCAATGCACGACGAGCATTTGTTTGGGCATTTAACAAATTACTTCCCGAAATATCCGAAGCATATATTTTATGCCTGAATTCTCTCTTTTCAACCGGTTCCGTTACTTTCTCCCAAAGCAATGGATCAAAATCGTTCCAGAGTTGAAAAGCAAACTCTTTTCTGAATTTAGCTGCAGGAATATTTTGCGCAATCATTGCGGCTTCAATCGGTAAAGTTCCCGATCCGCACATAGGATCCATAAAATCCGAATTTCCTAACCAACCGGAGATGTAGATCATTCCGGCTGCAAGAACTTCATTTAAAGGTGCGTCTCCCTGTTTTACACGATATCCTCGTTTGTGTAACGATTCTCCCGAACTGTCAATCGATAAAGTACAGGTATCCTGGAAAATGTGAACGTTTATAATAATATCTGGATTGTCTGTGTCAACGTTCGGGCGTTTACCAAAATTCTCACGAAAGTAATCAGCAATTGCATCCTTCACTTTGAGTGAGGCAAACATTGAATTACGGAAATCGCGTGAGTTTACAACAACGCTGTTAATCACAAAATTCTGATCGACATTAAAATAGTTTTGCCACTTTATCCTTTTACATTTTAAATAGAACTGATCGACATTTTTAAAATTGAAATGTTCAATCTCTTTTAAAATGCGCAAAGCTGCACGAAGGTGATAGTTTGATTTATAGATCAACTCAAGATCGCCATCATAAAATACGGCACGTTTTCCGCGTCGTACGTTTTTACCGCCAATGCGCTTCACTTCTTTGGCCAAAACATCTTCCAGTCCGGAAAAGGTTTTTGCAATTAATTTATACTCTTTCAATGATTTGATTTTTTGTTTTTAAATACCTGCTCCATCCATAAAAGGAATGTCTCTTGGGCGTTTTTGCACCACACGAGAATTGGCAGGAAGATCGTTGGTTACCCAAACATTACCTCCAATTACAGAGTTTTCGCCAATTGTTATGCGGCCCAGAATAGTTGCACCGGCATAAATTACTACGTTGTTCTCCAAAATCGGGTGACGTGGAATTCCTTTAATTGGATTACCATCGTCGTCAAGTGGAAAACTTTTAGCACCTAAGGTAACACCCTGGTATATTTTTACATCATCGCCAATAATACATGTCGATCCAATTACAACTCCCGTACCGTGGTCGATCGTAAAACTCTCGCCAATTTGTGCACGCGGATGGATATCTATTCCGGTTTCGCTGTGTGCCATTTCGGTAATAAAACGCGGAATAAGCGGAACATCCAATTGCAGGAGTTTGTGTGCAAGACGATAGTTAGTAATTGCCCTAATTCCCGGATAGCTAAAAATAACCTCGCCAAAATTCTTTGCTGCTGGGTCATTCAAAAATGTAGCTTCCACATCAGTCACTAATTTTCTCCTAATCTCCGGCAGCGACTCAATAAAAGCAACAGCTTTTTCCTGCGCATCTACTTTATGCTTTTCAACTCGTTGTTCCGACTCGTCAGTACACTCAAAACACAGTCCGGCCAAAATCTCACGGGTAAGCATTTCAAGCAACTCATCAACATAAACTCCCATGTAATGCGGAGTTATAGTGGTTTTTAAAGTAGTTGTTCCAAAATAGCCAGGGAAAAGAATTTCGCGAACCAGGTTAATAATTCGTTTCAGTTGCTTATTCGATGGCAGCGGATCTCCCATCATATGTTTATGACAAACTAATTTGTACGATTCCGGGTTACTTAACTTGGAAACTGTTTCAGAAATTTTTTGGTCAACGGTATTATTTGTCATATCGGTGAATTATATTACAAAACTAATTACAATCATTTAAGAATTGTAACATATAACGTATAAAAGAAGCTTCTTGTTGATGGTTTTTAATCTAAACTTGAGATGAACTGAATTGCAGCGTTTCCACACTCTTTATAATTCCCATTAATTGTATGAAAAGGGAAGTGTATTTTGCAATTGCTGAATATCGGTTTGTTGAAGTTTTTCACGATCTGTGCTTATATTCCTACAGACATTGTCACGTATTAACTATAATTTTAGATTTTTGCTTCGATACTTTTCAAATCCTTTTTCCATTCAAGATAACCCAACAAAGCCATAACGGTGTAAACGATAAATAAAATTACAGTTGCCCACAAACCTTTGTACACATACAAACCTGCACTAAAAGCGTCGATAAATATCCACAAAAGCCAGTGTTCGATGTATTTCCTTGCCAACATCCAGGTAGCAACAATACTGAGAGCTGTTGTTATGGAATCCATGTGCGGAACATCGGAATTCGTATAATTAGTCAAGATAAAAAGGAGTAGGGCGTAAAGTGCAATTGAAACCACAGCCAACTTTAGCCACAAAACTTTTCGGGTGGTTTTTACTGCAACTTTCTTTTCGTTTTGTTTTTTACCCGTAAGCCAAAAATACCAGCCATAAATGCTGATAACTACATAATAGACCTGAAGCCCCATGTCGGCATATAAACGGGCATTGAAAAATACAACCACATAAAGTGCCGAGGTTAGTAAACCGGTTGGCCACGTTAAAATGTGTTGTTTAATGGAAAAGAAAATGTAGGCTAAACCAAGAATGGCTCCCAGTATTTCAATGTAATTACCTAAGAGCCATTCCAAAACTATATCAGTCATAAAATTTAATCAGCTGTAACCAGAAGCGCTGCATATTTGTCTTGGTTGTCAAAAACTTCAAGAGCTTTTAAAATAGCATCGTCATCTTCGTTTAGAACTTTATACATGTCGTTTCTTGAGTACACGTCGCGGGCTATCAAAGCTTTTAGTTCCCGTTTCAGATCATCTTTAAGGAATGACAAACTTTCTTCGTCTTTCTCAATTCCTTCCTCAACACCTTTGGCAACTACCTGCTCAATATTTTCATCCGAGATCTCGAAATTATCATTGAACTTATCAAATTTCGGATATTTTTTTGCGATGTCTTCACGATGAAGATCAACATAATCCAACACAAAATTATAGGTAACCTGCTTTCTTCTAAGTTTATTCATGTACGCATAATGCGACGATGTGTCCATCGGAACAAAAATATCGGGCATTACACCGCCACCTCCATAAACATCGCGGCCATTAACCAGCGTTTTATGTTTTAATTCATCATCAAAATGAATACTGTCGGCATTAAACATCTCACCGTTACTAATTCTGTTGGCATAATCTTTACGGTATTCACCAACACCTTCTTCATACGGTTTTTGAATACATCTGCCACTTGGTGTGTAATAGTGGGCTGTTGTTAAACGAATCATCGACCCGTCATTCAGGAAGAATGGTTTTTGCACCAATCCTTTTCCAAACGAGCGACGGCCAATAATAACTCCGCGATCCCAATCCTGAACGGCTCCTGAAACAATTTCGCTTGCCGACGCTGAACCCTCGTTAACCAAAACAACTACTTTCCCGTTCTCAAAAGAACCTTTTGCAGTGGCTTTATAATCTCTTTTCGGATCGTTTGTTCCATCGGTATAAACAATCATCTGATCGTCGGTTAAAAACTGGTCGGCCAACTCAATGGCCGATTTTAGGTAACCACCACCGTTGTTTCTTAAATCGAGAACAAGGTTTTGGATTCCGTCACGTTTTAGATCCGACATTGCCGATAAAAACTCTTCGGTTGTAGTTGCCGAGAATTTATTCAGTTTAATATAACCGGTCGACTCGTCCAACATATACGAAGCATCCAGACTGAAAATTGGAATTTTATCTCTTACAATTGTAAAATCAAGTGGACTGGTTTCGCCTTTTCTGGCAATAGTTAAGTCTACCTTACTGCCTTTTTCTCCGCGTAACAAATCAAAAACATCCGAATTTTTCAATCCTATTCCGGCAATGTTTTCACCGTCAACTTCAATAATCCGGTCACCGGCACGCAACCCAACTTTTTCAGAAGGACCTTCGGCAATTGTTGTAGTTACCATCAGAGTGTCCTTATATATATTAAATGAAATACCGATCCCCTCGAAGTTTCCTTTAAGCGGTTCGTTCATTTTTTCCACTTCTTCTTTCGAAATGTACGTTGAGTGCGGATCGAGATCTTCGAGCAAATGTACAATGGCTTTTTCTGTTAAGTCACTAACATCGGCTGAGTCTACATAGTAACCATCAACTAAACGCAGTAAACGGGCAAATTTTACCTGGTTTTCCTGCACTTCGTTTTGTGCCTGTGTTGCAACAGGACCAATCAGGAAGAATGCTAAAAATATACCTAACCCAATTGTTTTAATATGTTTAATTTTTGTTCCAGCCATAATTCTCAATTTTAAATAATAACGAAACAATCAAGCAATAATTCTGCCAAAATTAATTTCGTTTTCATTCTGCAACAACTATTCCCACTCAATTGTTGCAGGTGGCTTCGAACTAATGTCGTAAACTACGCGATTGATGCCGCGAACTTTATTAATGATCTCGTTCGACATTTTTGCCATAAAATCGTAGGGTAGGTGCACCCAGTCGGCAGTCATCCCGTCGGTTGAAGTAACGGCACGCAAAGCAACGGTGTTTTCGTAAGTACGTTCATCGCCCATAACACCAACCGATTGAACAGGAAGTAACATTACACCGGCTTGCCAAACTTCGTCGTACAGCCCCCAGCTTTTCAATCCATTAATAAAAATGGCATCGGCTTCCTGCAGCATACGAACTTTTTCGGGAGTTACATCGCCAAGAATACGAATTCCTAAACCAGGTCCCGGGAACGGGTGACGTCCCAGCAATTCTTTTTTGATATTTAAAGCAGCACCTACACGACGTACTTCATCTTTAAATAAAAGCTTGAGTGGCTCAACCACTTTTAGTTTCATTTTTTCAGGAAGTCCGCCAACATTGTGGTGCGATTTAATAGTTGCAGAAGGTCCGTTTACCGAAACCGACTCAATTACATCGGGATAAATTGTTCCCTGTGCCAACCATTTTACATCTTGTATTTTGTGCGCTTCTTCATCAAAAACTTCGATAAAGTTGCGACCGATAATTTTTCGTTTTTGTTCCGGATCAGTAACGCCGGCCAAATCGTCCCAGAATTTTTTGCGGGCATCAACGCCAATTACATTCAGTCCCATGTCTTCATATGAATGCAAAACATCTTCAAATTCGTTTTTACGAAGCAGACCGTTGTCAACAAAAATGCAGGTAAGATTTTTTCCAATGGCTTTATGCAATAATACGCCTGCAACCGACGAGTCAACACCGCCCGAAAGACCAAGCACAACTTTGTCGTTACCCAACTGATCTTTTAATTCCTGAACTGTGGTTTCTACGAATGAATCCGGAGTCCAGTTTTGTTCGCATCCGCAAATTGTGGTAACAAAATTCTGCAGCAATTGCTTCCCTTCAGTTGTATGATAAACCTCTGGGTGAAATTGAATTGCCCAGGTTTTTTCACCATCAACTTTATACGCTGCAAAATTTACATCTTCGGTTGATGCAATTACTTTATAATTCTTCGGAAGTTTTACGATGGTATCGCCGTGCGACATCCAAACCTGCGAGTGTAGACTAATGTTTTCAAACAGAATACTATCGTGATCGATAAATCCCAGATTCGCTCTTCCATATTCGCGAGTGTTCGATGGAGCAACTTCGCCACCATAAAAGTGAGCCATATATTGCGCTCCGTAACAAACACCTAAAACCGGCATTTTGCCTTTAATTTCCGATAGATCAGGACGAGGTGCTTCTTCGTCGCGAACCGAATACGGGCTACCCGAAAGTATCACTCCTTTTACACTTTCATCAATTTCCGGAAAGTGGTTGTAAGGATGAATTTCGCAATAAACATTTAGTTCGCGGACCTTGCGTCCAATCAATTGTGTGTATTGAGAACCAAAATCAAGGATTAAAATCTTTTCCTGCATGAAAAACTACTTTAGTTAATGAAAACACAAAAGTACTAATAACGCGTCAAAATCTTTTCAAATGTGAATGAAATTAAGGCTTGTGTTAATAAGAGGTTGTTGTTATGTAGTGCTTTGCCCTAAAATATGTAAAATTAATTCCGAAACTATGCGTTAAGATTTAAGTGTTCTTACAGAATTACTAAATTTGAGCGAATTTTTAAATCCATTTTTTAATGAGAAGTCTTTTGCTGCTATGCATGGCATTTTTACTGTTGTTACCAACCGAACAGGTTTTCGGGCAGAATTTTGCTGAAAACGAGGTTGTTATTTTTCAAGGCAAAAAGTTTGTTATGCACCAGGTTCGCACCGGCGAAACAATTTATTCGTTAAGCAAGAAGTATGGTGTAACACAAGCTGCACTTGAGGAAAACAATCCGGGAATTGAGAAAGGACTGACGATCGGGCAGGTGCTAAAAATTCCTTATGTTGAAGGAATCGAACTTCAGAATTCTTCAGCAGATCAGAAAGGCGATCCTTCAGGATTTATTAAATACAAAATCGAATCGAGAAAAGAAACAGCGTATTCCATTGCCAAACAGTTTGGAATTACTGTGGAGGAACTTTATGCTTACAACCCAACTGTTCGGAAATTTAAAAAGCGTACAGAGCTGAATATTCCATACTGGAAAGAAGAGGAGACAACAACGGAATCAACCGATTTCTCAGAATCCGGGTTGAAGGAACAATTTATCACGCATCAGGTAGTTTCGGGAGAAACGCTGTATTCGCTGGCGAGAAAATACGGAACAACCGAGCAGGAAATTATTGCTTTAAATCCTGACGCAACGCAGCTAAAAACCGGAATGAAGCTAAAAATAAAAGCTGCTGAAACGGAAGCTGAAAATCTGCCTCAACCGATTGAGTTGGGTGGCAACAAAAATTATATCGAACACATTATTGAATCGGGAGAAACAATGTGGGGAATAACCCGCAAATACAATGTTTCTGCAGAGGAACTACAAGCGATAAACCCGATTTTGAATACCGGGTTTCCGGCCGGAGCGGTAATTAAAATCCCGGTTGCAGAGGCCAACGAGCCAATGGCAAAACCGGTTAACGAAGAAGCCTTCGAAAAACATTTGGTACAAAAAGGGGAGACTTTATATGGTTTGTCGAAACAATACAGTGTAAGTATTCCAGACATTATTAAATACAACCCGATACTCGACCGACGCAATTTGGCGTATGGCGAAACCATTTTAATTCCTAAAAAGCCAGAAGAAGTTTTTGCCAAACCGGAAAGTGACAATGTTGTGATTGCAGATATCGATTCGGCAAAAATGCTGGAAGAGTTTTATGCGGTAGAAATGCCGGTTGAAATTCCTGAATCGTGTATTCCGGATCTGTCGGCATCGTATTCCGGAAAAACATATAATGTTGCCTTGTTTTTGCCTTTTTATTACGAAGCGAATGATACGCTGAACCGTGAAGATTTAGTGATCGATTCGATGGCACTTTTTACAACTGAAGAAACTGAAATTGCTCAAGATACAACTATTGAACTGGAGGAACGAAAAGAACTGTTCAAGCAGTTTTATGGTGGAAGTGAAAACTTTGTACAGTTTTACGAAGGCGTACTTTTAGCTGTCGATTCGTTGCAGAATATTGGCTTTGATGTAAAACTCAACGTTTTTGATACGCAGCGAAACAAAGATTCGGTACGCCAGTATTTTATGGCTAATGAGTTTTTCAACACTGATTTGATCATCGGGCCGATTTTCACGAACGTGCAGCAGGAGATTGCTGCCTACGCCGCGAAGAACCGGATTCCGATTATTTCGCCACTGGCTTCGCAGACTTCAATTACGCGATCGAATTCGGAATACTTCCAGGTAAATCCATCGCGCGATTACCTGATTCGCCAAACGGCTGAAATGGTGGCCGAAGAGCATTATAACAGTAATTTTATCATCGTAAAAACCTCGAATTATTCAGGTACTCCAGAAGGTCAGCTGGTTGAATTGTTACGCGAGAAATTTTTCAATTCGGGATTATTAAGCAGTAACGAGGGGGTTAATTTTACGATATACGATTTTCAAAACGAAGGTGCTTTCGGCTTGCGACGAATTATGTCGAAAACCAAAGAAAATGTGGTATACATTCCATCGGAAAACGAAGGCGAGTTAAGTGTGGCAATTTCCAATATAAACAACCTTTCTGATGAGTATTCGATTACGCTGATCGGTTCAAACCGTTATCCAAATTATTCGAGTATTCAATTGGAGCAGTTTCATAATCTGAAGCTTAAATACATCGCGCCTTACTACACCGATTATACCAATAAGCAAACCATTAATTTCGTGGAAAAATACAAGGAAAACTTCGGAACGGAACCTGATAATTTTAGTTTTCAGGGCTACGATGTAACGCTGTATTTTTTAACGGCATTAATAACTTACGGTAACGATTTTGCCGGATGTCTGCCTTACATGCATACTTTTCAGATGCAGGGAAATTATCATTTCGAGCAATTGACACAGTTTGGTGGTTATATGAATGAAGGAGTTTCGGTAATTTCATATACCCGCGATTACGAGGTAAAACGTAAACGTGTTAAGGGTCAGCCTCGTTTGATTATGGCTTCCGACAATTAAAAGTTGGTGGCATTTCTCATAAACTGATACCTGAAAATATTTTATCTTAACCGATCAAATAAATTAAACTGAAATGGAAGATTTAACTATTGGAACAAGGGTTGAACATCCGCGTTACGGAGAAGGAATAATTAGTAAAGACAACCTTACTGCCTACGAAATATTTTTTGAGCGAGGTGGTAAAATGGAGATTACAAAACGAAATACCGACCTGACGGTTTTGCAAGCAAATGAAACTGCACCAAAATCAGGGCTGTCAATCAGCGAAATAGAAAAGGTACTGAGCTATGTACTGGATAAACATGCTGCGTTGAATGAGGTGGTTCCCTTAGGTGAAAAATGGGAAGGTGGAACAATGTTATTGCAGCCGGCCAATCCTGATTTGAAACCAAAAGAAATTCCTGTTGAAACATTCTTTCATAAAATTGTAATGTTGCGCGACAGGCTGCGTGTTTTGGAGCAAAACATTAACAGCAGTAAATCGCTGACCGACGAAGAGAAAGTGAATATCCAGCAATACATAACACGGGCTTACGGATCGCTAACAACTTTTAATGTGCTGTTTGCCGAAAAGGAACACTACTTTGTTGGAGCAAAAACTAAATAATTATGAAGAAAATCAACCTAATCCTACTATTCTCATTGATAACCGGAATTGCTATCGCACAAAATAAAACTTTAAAAGTGTGGCCCAACGGTGCACCTAACGACAACGGGATGACCGATCCCGAAGAAAAATACGACGGTGTACGCGTTCGCAATGTGTCGGAAGCCGAAATGTATGTTTTCTCGCCTGAAGCCGAGATTAATACCGGCGCGGCTGTCGTAATTTGTCCCGGCGGTGGTTATTGGATCGAAGCAATGGACCATGAAGGATATGATATTGCACGTTTTCTACAGAGCAAAGGAATTACCGGAATTGTATTAAAATACCGTTTGCCTTACGGAAACCACGAAGTTCCATCGAGCGATGCACGTCAAGCGATGCGTATCGTACGTGCAAATGCAAAAGAGTGGGGCATCAATCCCGAAAAGATTGGAATAGCCGGCTCGTCGGCTGGCGGACACCTGGCTTCAACTGCCGGAACTGTTTTCGATTATGGAAATAAAGAAAGCGCCGATAAAATTGAGCAGCAAAGTTGTCGACCTGATTTTATGTTATTGTTGTATCCGGTAATTACCATGAAAGAAGAGTTTACGCACATGGGATCTCGCGAAAACCTGATCGGTAAGGGACACGATAAAGAGTTAATAAGAAAATATTCGAACGAGTTAAATGTTAGCGCTGAAACGCCACCTACATTTTTGGTTTTGGCCGACGACGATAAAAGTGTGTTGCCAAAGAACTCGATCAATTTCTATTTAAAGTTGAAAGAATTTGATGTGCCTGCTGAGTTACATATTTTTGCAAAAGGTGGTCATGGTTTTGGCATTCGCAAAAATGGAATTCCGGCTGACAACTGGCCAAATTTATTTATCGACTGGCTAAAAGCAAGAGAAATAATAGAATGATGAATGTCGAAGGAAGATAAACAATCTGGAACGGGAAATCAAAAATCTACAATCGTTAATCATCATTCGCAATTCGAATTAAATGGATACACATCCTTTAAAAGTTTTAAAATATTGTCCGAAGTGTGCTTCTGCGGAGTTTAATAAATCCGGCGAGCGATCATTAAAATGCGCGACTTGTGGTTTTCACTTTTTTATAAACTCTGCGGCTGCTGTGGCGGCGTTGGTTACTGATGATGCTGGAAAATTAATGCTGGTAACACGTGGCGTTGAACCCAACTATGGAAAACTCGATCTACCCGGTGGATTTATCGACCCGATGGAATCGGCAGAAGAAGCTGTAAAGCGCGAATTGCAAGAGGAGCTGGGATTGAAAGTAAAATCGTTAAAATACCTGGGCTCTGCACCAAACGAATATGTATTTTCGGAATATACGGTGTTCACATTAGATATGGCATTTCAGGTTACAGCCGAATCTGTGGAGAACCTAAAACCAATGGACGATATTCTTGATTATAAATTCTATTCAGAAGACGAGTTGGATTACGATGATATTCCTGCTCCATCGATTAAAAAATTTGTTAAAGACTATTTTCAAAGCATAAAAGCATAAACAATGAAATCAGAAATAATACAACGATTGACGGCCTTACGCGCCGAAATGAAAAAGCTCGGTATTGATGCGTGGTACATTTCAGGCACCGATCCGCATTCGAGCGAATATCTACCCAAACGCTGGGAAACCCGCGAATATATTGCCGGTTTTACTGGTTCGTACGGTTTGGTTGCAGTAACGCTTGACAAAGCGGCTTTATGGACCGATTCGCGCTATTTTTTACAGGCTACCGAAGAGTTGGAAGGAACCGGAATTGAAATGCAGAAGTTGCGTGTTACAGATGCTGTTTCGCCTGACAGTTGGCTGAGCCAGAATTTGCCGGCCGGCAGTAAAGTGGGGCTCGATGCGCAATCGCTCACGGTTGATGCTTTCAGAAGTTTGCAAAAAGGTTTTCTGAAAAAAGATATCGAACTGGTGGAAACTCCGGATCTGTTGGAAGCTATTTGGGAAGACCGTCCTGCTGTTCCAAACGATAAAGTTTTTGAGCTTGACGTAAAATACGCAGGAGTTGGACGACCTGAAAAACAACAAAAAATTGCCGGGGAACTGGCTGCATTTGGCGCCGATATTCACGTTGTTTCCATGTTAGACGAACTGGCGTGGTTGTATAATTTGCGTGGTTCGGATGTGCCTTACAATCCTGTTTTTACAGGTTTTGCGGTAATTGGCGAAAAAGAAAGTGTACTTTTTGTCGATCCGGGTAAAATTGATTCGGAGCTAAAATCGAAACTTGAAGCTGATGGCGTTGAGTTGAAAGATTATACCACTTTTTACAATTACCTGACAGAAATCGAGGGGAAAACTGTATTTGTTGATCCGTCTACTTTAAACTATGCCGCTTATAATGCACTTGCAAACAATAACGAAACTGTTGAAGGAACTTCGTTGGTAGCCATACAAAAGGCGCTGAAAAACGAAACAGAGCTGGAAGGTTTCAGAAGTGCTATGAAAAAAGACGGTGTGGCATTGGTGGAATCAATTTACTGGTTGAAGGCCATTATTGGAAAACAAACGGTAACCGATTATGAGTTTGGCGAAAAACTAGCCGAAATCAGAGCAAAACAAGACGGTTTTAAAGGCGAGAGTTTCCACCCGATTGTTGGTTATAAAAGTCGCGGTGCTATTGTTCATCTGCACGTTTTTGCCGAGGATGCGCAACCGCTGGAAGCCGATGGTGTAGTACTTTTTGATTCTGGTGGTCAGTACATCGACGGAACAACTGATGTAACCCGCACAGTTGCTTTGGGAGCCGTTTCAGATCAATTCAAAACTGATTTTACACTCACCCTGAAAGGAATGATCGGTTTAACACAAGCTAAATTTCCATACGGCGTAAAAGGCTGTCATTTGGATATTCTGGCGCGTCAGGCATTGTGGGAAAATGGTATGAACTACGGTCATGGTACCGGCCACGGTGTTGGCCATTTTCTGAATGTGCACGAAGGACCGATGGCCATCCGTTTGGAATACAACGAGAATTTGATGCTTCCGGGACAGGTACTTTCTAACGAACCGGCTTTTTACCGTGAGGGACAATACGGACTTCGAACAGAAAATATGATGGTTTGTGTGGAACGCGAAACTACAGAATTCGGGCGTTTCCTTGGTTTTGATACACTTACACTTTGCCCGATCGACACAACGTTGATTAAAGTTGATTTGTTGACAGAGAAGGAGCGTAAGTGGTTAAACGATTATCACCAATTGGTGAACGACGAGTTGAAACCATTACTTGAAGATAAGTATCATGCGTTTTTGGATGAGATAACGCAAGCAATCTAGTAATAGAATCTGTACACTTAGTTCCAGATTATTATAAAATTGGAGAGCAGTATTTCTATAGAAATGCTGCTCTTCGTTTTTATTGATTCTGTTGTTGATTGGTTTTAGCAGAAGAACGCCCCACAAACAGCAATAATCCGTTTACAAAATAACTTGAGATAATTACTGCATTTCCCCAATCCTGGTAATTGTTCATGGTCATTAATTTGCCGATTAATGCGGTAATTCCACCCAGTAGCATTCCCCAGATTACATTCTTTCGGTTCACCTGAATGGCAAGTAAACCACAAAGCATTGGTACTACAAAGGCACCCGAGAAAAAGCTTAGCGCCAAAAGCAAAGCCTGAATTACAGAAGTTATATACAACGAGATCAACAAACTTAAAATCCCGATTACAACCACCAGCCAGCGGGTGAGTGGCAGCGATTGTTTTTTCTCCAGGTTACCGCTAAACAGTTCGCTTAAAATCATTGACGAAGTGAGCAAGGTTGTATCGGCCGAAGACATTACTGCAGAAAGCAGCGCTGCAATAAATAAACCATAAGCCCAATTGGGAAGCAGGTGCCCTGCAAATGCCATTATTCCCTCGTTTTCTCCTCCGGAATAAACACCTAAATAGGTTAAAGCAAACGAAACCGGAATTAATATCGATGCCACGATCAGTATACTTCTTCGTGCAGTTTTTTCACTTCCGGCACAAAACAAGCGGGAGTAAATATCGGGCCCTACAACAAATGTTACCGAATAAGTCATTAACAGAACGATCAGGTCGACAACCGAAAATTTAGAATTGAACAGCGCTGTAATTTTTAAAGGCTCAACCTGCGAATGTTCCGGTGATTGAATAGCGAAAAACAGCAGTGCTGCCAACCCGCTGATAATTAAAACAGCTTGCAAGGTATCTGTTTTAAGAATACTTAACTGGCCGCCCAGCAGGGTGTAAGCAATAAAAACCAGTCCCGATAAAATGGCAGCATTCTGATACGAAATAAAACCCAAGCCCTGCAGTATTTGTGCTGCAGCAATTATTTGTGCAGCTACAATTCCCAGCCACGCCAAAGGAATAATAATCGTCGAAAATCGTTCTGCTTTGCGCCCAAAAAACTTTCCCAACAATTCGGGAAGTGTATAATTTCCGTAACGACTTACATATTTTGAGATAGGTGCCAGGATAAACAGGCCAATAGCAGCAGAAAACAAAAACCACAAGGCAGCCCAGCCTCTGCTTTGGCTTAGTTCGATCGTTCCCATCAGTGCTGAGCCACCAAGTATTGTAGCCAGTAAACTACCTGATACCGGCAATAATCCGGCTTTCTTTCCGGCAACATAATAATCGGCTGGTTTTTTAATCCGAAATGCCGAATAAACGCCAATCCCGACAATAAAAACAAAATAAATAAGTATGGTTATTTCCGTTTGCATAATTAGTTGACAAATATGGGAATTAATGTAGCAATATTGTATTTTTGCTTGTCAATAAAATAGGAAAACGTATTCATTTTATTGATCCTGTAAATGCAGGCGGCAATTGCCAAAAGTGTTTATGGGGTTGAAGTGTTAATTAGGTTTCAATTAATTTTGATTTATAACGCAATAAATGGATTTGACTATCAGAAAATCACAACCCGGTGATTTTTATTTCCTTGAAAAGCTGGAAAACGAATCTTTCCCGCAGTTTCAGAAGAGTTCCCGCAAAAGTATCAAACACAGCCTGGATAGTACATTTCAGGAAGTTTTAATCGCAGAATCGAAAGAAGGCAAAAATGTAATTTCTGTAGGGGCGCTCACATTGTTTAAATATAAACATGCACTACGAATTTATTCGATTGCTGTTGTGGCAGAACACCGAAATGCAGGATTAGGCACTTTCATGTTGAATTACGTGAAAAACCAGGCTATCGAAAATCATTATCAGAAAATATTGATTGAGGTTCAGTCGAAAAACAACGAACTGATCGAGTGGTATAAAAAGAAGGGATTCAAGGAGTCGCATACGATTGCCGATTATTATGCGAGTGGGGAAGATGCGGTTAAAATGGAATACATTTTAGAAACCGAGGAAGTTCGAAAAAAGACTACGAATATTATCGTAATCAACCAACCACACAAATGGACTTTTTCCGATGTGAATGCTAAAGTAATTTCGGTAAAAGAGTACATCAGCAACCCGGTTTATCAGAACAGCGCTGATATGCGTGTTTTTAATCTCTGCAGTTCGTACAAATACCAGAGCTACGGTTATTATGTGTCGTTGCTGGCGGCAGCCCGCGGTCACCGTGTAATTCCGAGCTCGGTTACCTTGCGCGACTTTAAAATGCTGAATGTTATCCATTCCACATCGTACGATATTGATGAGTTGATAAACAAAGCATTACAAAAAGTTAAAGGCGATAAATTTCAGCTGAAGATTTATTTTGGGCAGACAGCCTCAAAAGGTTTTAACTCAATTGCCAACCGGCTTTACCTTTTGTTTGAAACGCCGCTTTTCGAGATTGAGTTTGTAAAACAGGAGAAGTGGATTATTAAGGGAATAAAAGTTTTAACCTTAAACAAGTTGCCAGAAAGCGAAATTGAGCTTATTTACGAGTTTGCACGTAAATATTTTAGCAAGCGGCGTTTTAATAAAACCACGCTCATCAATTATAAATACGACATTGCCATTCTTATCGATCCTGAAGAAGAAACGCCACCGTCGTGTAAACGTGCACTTCAAAAGTTTAAAGCAGCGGCCAACCGAAAAGGATTGTACGCGGAGTTTATTACAAAAAATGATTTTGATAAAATCAACGAATTCGACGCGCTGTTTATCCGCGAAACCACGAATGTAAACGATCATACCTACGAATTTTCACGAATGGCGTATGCCGAAGGTTTGGTTGTTATTGATGATCCGTGGTCGATATTGCGCTGTTCCAATAAAATATTCCAGAACGAGATATTCCGGAAACACAAAATACTAACGCCGCAAACAGTTGTTTTTACCAAGAACATTTTTGAAAAGAAAGACCTTGATGATATGAATTTTCCACTGGTGTTAAAGCAGCCCGACAGTGCATTTTCGTTGGGAATAACAAAAGTGGAAAATAAGGAAGAGGCTTTTGATGCGATTAACCAGCTGTTTAAAAAATCGGATATGATCGTTTGCCAGGAGTTTCTGTATTCTGAATTCGACTGGAGAATAGGGGTGCTCGACAATCGACCGCTTTTTGCCTGCAAGTATTTTATGTCGAAAGGGCACTGGCAAATTTACAACTGGACTGGTGAAGCGGAAGAGTATTCCGGCGATTCGGAAACCGTGAATATAGAAGACGTTCCAGAAGAAGTGGTAAAAACAGCTTTGAAAGCATCGGCATTGATTGGCGACGGATTGTATGGTGTTGACCTGAAGTTGGTAAACGATAAAGTTTATGTGGTTGAAGTGAATGATAATCCGAACATCGACGTGGATATTGAGGATTATATTTTGAAAGATAAATTGTACGATCAGGTCATCGAATCGATTTATAACCGAATCGAAATCTCGAAAAATATTCAGAGGATAAATTTCAGAAATAAGTAAAAACATTTCTTAGGTCTTGAAATTGATCATAATTGATTGAACTTTCATTTTGAAAGCTGGTTGTTTAAGTGTAATTTCAGAACTTCCTGAAAAAAATATTAAGAATATCACCTAATTACCAAAAGCATGAAAAAGTTAATTTATTTGAGTTTTATTTGGGGACTATTTTTAGTGGCATGTACTTCTAAAGAGAAGATAGAGCCGCCTGTTGCAAAAAAGATAATGAAAGAACTTACGATACACGGTCATACGCGCGTTGACAATTATTACTGGATGAATGAGCGCGAAAACCCTGAAGTGATCGCACATTTGGAAGCAGAAAATGCCTACAAAGATGCTGTGATGAAACACACTGAACCGCTTCAGGAAAAATTGTTTGAGGAAATTAAGGCGAAAATCAAGCCGGAAAACGAGTCGGTACCCTACAAAAAGAATGGTTACTACTATTACTACAAACAATTACCCGGAAAAGAATACGATGTAAACTGCCGGAAAAAGGGAAGCCTCGATGCGGAAGAAGAAGTGATGCTCGATGAAAACGTACTGGCTGAAGGACAGGAGTTTTTTATGCTTGGTGGGTTATCGGTAAGTCCGAATAACAAACTCATCGCATACGGCGTTGATACCGTTAGCCGCAGAAAATACACCATTCATTTCAAAAATCTGGAAACCGGCGAAACTTTGGAAGATGCCATTCCTTTAACCACCGGAAGTGCGGTTTGGGCCAACGATAACAAAACGGTTTATTATACTTTGAAGGACGATGTTACGCTGCGTTCGGAGAAAATTATGAAGCACGTTGTGGGAACACCGGTTGAAGATGATGTGGAAGTGTTTTACGAAGACGATGAAACATTCTCTGTTTTTATATTCAAAACTAAGTCGCAAGAATATCTGATCATTGGAAGTGAAAGTACATTGACTTCTGAATATCGGTTTCTGGATGCCAATAATCCGGAGGGTGAATTTAAGATCATTCAGCCTCGTGTTAGAGGATTGGAATATTCGGTTGATCATTTTGGTAACGACTTTTACATTCGTACCAATCTTGATGCGCTGAATTTCCGTTTAATGAAAACTCCGGTTTCAGCAACCGAAAAAGAAAACTGGACCGAGGTTATTCCACATCGCAGCGATGTTTTCTTTGATAATTTTGAGATTTTAAAAGATTATCTGGTTGTAACCGAACGTATAGAGGGAATCAACCAACTTCGCGTTATTCCGTGGAATGGCGTAGAATATTTCATCAATTTTGATGAAGAGGTGTACACGGTTAGTCCGAATGTAAACCTCGATTTTGATACCGACGTTTTCCGTTTTAGTTATACTTCGCTAACAACACCTAATTCGATTTACGATTACAATCTGAAAACGAAGGAACGCACTTTGTTGAAGCAGGATGAAGTGTTGGGTGGTTTTAACAAAGACGATTACGAAACCAAACGTATTTATGCAACTGCCGGCGATGGAACCAAAATTCCGATGTCGATCGTGTATAAAAAAGGCATGGTGAAGAATGGCAATAATCCTACACTGTTGTATGGTTATGGTTCATACGGATATACTTACAATCCACGTTTTTCTTTGGCCCGTTTGCCATTGCTCGATCGCGGCTTTGTATATGCAATTGCCCATATTCGCGGAAGCCAGATCAATGGCCGCCAGTGGTACGAAGACGGAAAGTTGCTGAAAAAGATGAACACGTTTACTGATTTTAACGACTGTGGTCAATTCCTGATAGACGACGGATATACCAACTCCGATAAATTATTTGCCATGGGAGGAAGTGCCGGCGGACTGTTAATGGGAGCTTGTATAAATCTTCGTCCTGATTTGTATAAAGGTGTTATTGCCGCAGTTCCTTTTGTTGATGTGGTTACTACCATGCTCGACGAAAGTATTCCGCTTACCACAAGCGAATTTGACGAATGGGGAAATCCAAAAATCGAAAAGTATTATCACTATATGCTTTCGTATTCGCCATACGACAATGTGGAAGCCAAAGATTATCCGGCCTTGCTGGTTACAACCGGACTGCACGACTCGCAGGTGCAATATTGGGAGCCGGCAAAATGGGTAGCCAAATTGCGCGAATTAAAAACCGACGATAATCCGCTGCTGTTCCATATAAACATGGAATACGGACACGGAGGAGCATCCGGCCGTTATGAATGGATAAAAGAAACGGCACTGGAATATGCATTTATTTTCGACCAGATAGGAATTACAGAATAAATATTAAAGGCTACTTTTTAAGTAGCCTTTTTTGTTATTGGAGTAGTACAATAAAAAATTTCCTGTATTTATAAGAAGCGATTGGCAAGCTCCAAATTATGGTTATATTTGTGTGTCGTGTTCGTTCACGGCAAGTTTAAACCAACGTAAAATCTAATAATTGCAACAAATGGGCCGTTTCGTCAATTTACATTTGTTCGTTCTTGTTAAAAGCAGTGCAACTTATTAGAATGAAGTGATTTGCAGATAGGCTTGTCTTGATCTGAAGCGATAATTTATTTACTGTAATAAGACAAATTGAATACTACTACTTATGACTAACAGAAGAAATTTCCTGAAAGTGGCCGGGGTGGGAATTGCCGCATCTGCAATTCCAGTTTTCTCGCAGGCCGCAGTACAACCCGCAAACAAAGAAAAAGCAAAACTTGATTTTGGTTTTGGTGTGGCATCTTATTCCTTGCGCGAGTTCGACACCGAAACAGCATTGGATATGGTAAAACGTTGCGGGGTAGATCGAGTAACCTTTAAAAGCATGCACCTGCCTTTAGATTCTGATAAAGCTGCCATTGACAAAACGCTGGCTTTATGCAAAGAAAAAGGCGTGTCGCTTTATGGTGGCGGCGTGGTTTACATGAAATCGAAAGAAGATGTTGACCAGGCTTTTGATTACGCAAAAATGGCACAAATGGACATGATAATTGGTGTGCCGAATCACGAGTTGTTGGAGTATGTTGAAGGCAAAGTAAAAGAATACGATATTAAACTGGCGATTCATAATCATGGCCCGGGCGACAAACTGTACCCAAGTGCAGAAAGTGCTTATGTGCTGATAAAAGATATGGATGCCCGTATGGGTTTGTGTATCGATATCGGTCACACCAAACGTATTGGCCGCGATCCGGAACAGGATGTAAAAGACTTTTTCGATCGTGTTTTCGATATTCACATTAAAGATGTAACCAAAGCAGAGCACGATGGATCAACGTGCACCATCGGGCATGGAGTAATCGATTTTCAGTCGTTCCTGAAAGCAGTAATCAAATTAGATTATAAAGGAACTTTGGCGCTGGAATACGAACCGGAAGGAAAAGATCCGCTGCCTGCAATGATGGAAAGTTTTGGCTACATTAGAGGAATTTTAGCAACATTGTAAACCAATAAAACTATAATATGACTAACAGAAGAGATTTTCTAAAAAAGGTGTCGGCAGGTGCAGCCGGTGTTGCAGTTGGTGGAACTGCCATGGGCATGTCGGCAAAAAGTTACAGCAAAATTTTAGGTGCCAATGATAAACTCAATGTCGCCATTATGGGGCTGGGCCGCCGTTTGGGGGCTTATTACGCACCAATTGCTGAAAAAGAAAGTAATGTTGAGTTAAAATACTTATGCGATGTAATGCAACATCAACGCGAAAATGCAGCTGCTAATTTTGCAAAACACATCGATTACAAACCAAAACTGGAGAACGATTTCCGAAAAATTCTTGCAGATAAGGATGTGGATTGTATAATAAATGCCACGCCCGACCACTGGCATACTCCGGGTTCGGTAATGGCAATGCAAGCCGGAAAACATGTTTACGTTGAGAAGCCTTGCAGCCACAACATGGCCGAAAATGAGATGATCGTTAAAGCGGCTGAAAAGTACAACAGGGTGGTTCAAATGGGTAACCAGCAACGTTCGTCAGATCACACCATTGAAATTATTAGAGAAATCCATAACGGAGTAATTGGCGTTCCGTATCGTGCAGTGGCTTTTTACCTGAATCAAAGGGGAGAAGTGCCGGTACAGAAAAAAGCGGCTGTTCCAACTGGCTTGGATTGGGAAATCTGGCAGGGACCGGCTATTCACCGCGACTACACCGAAGAAACCTGGGATTACAACTGGCACTGGTATGGCTGGAATTACGGAACCGGCGAAACCGGAAACAATGCAACACATGAGCTCGATGTAGCGCGTTGGGCATTGCAGGTTGGTTTGCCAAACAATGTACATGTTGAAGCCGGCAAACGTCATTTCTTCGACGATGGCTGGGAAATGTACGACACCATGGATGCTACTTTCCTTTTTGGTGGCGACAAAGTGATTAAGTGGGATGGCCGCAGCCGAAATGCACACGATACCTACGGAATGGGAGGCCGCGGAACAATTATCTATGGTAGCGAAGGAACTGTGTTTGTCGACCGTGGAAAATATGTGCTTTACGACCGAAGTGGAAAAGTTGTAAAAGACAGCGTGTCTGCATCGCAGGAAGCCGGCACAGCACTTGGCGGCGGTGGCGACATGTCGACCAAACATGTTCAAAACTGGTTTAACGGAATTCGTGGTGTTGGTGAATTGAATTCGCACATTATGGAAGGCGCTATCAGTCAGACAATGGTGCATTATTCAAATGTTGCCTATCGCATCGGTCATGGTTTTGACATTGACGATAAAACCGGAATTATGTACGACCGGGACGCCATGAAATTGTGGGGCCGTGACTACGATCCAAATTGGGAACCAAAACTTTAGAAATACATAAGGCATGAAAAGGCGGGGATTTCCCTGCCTTTTTTTGTATCCAAATTTTTAAAAAGAAGGAATATAAATTAACAATAGTGCTGTATTTGTTGGCTCTAAGGTCTGTAAATCTCGCTTACTTTTTTAATTTAGTGCTCTACTGAAACCATAAAACTATGAGAATGACGGAACCTACTATTTTTAGTGATACTTTTCTGGCCTTTGGCAGTCATTGCGACGTAGTGCTCCCCAACCTTGAGGCCGATACCGCAAAAAATATATTTCAAAAGATAAAAGCCGATATTGAGCAGCTTGAAAGTACCATCAGCCGCTTTAGTTTATTGTCTGATATTCACGAACTCAATCAAACCGGAAAGGACGTTTGGGTGGAAGTTCCCGATGAATTATGGGAAATTCTTACCATAGCAATTGACTTTAACCAGATGAGTCAGGGCGCGTTTGATGTTACCATGTTTCCGGTGCAATCGCTTTGGATTGAAAAAGAAGATGTTGAAGAAAGCGAACTGGAAGAATCGCTGCAAAAATGTGGTTTTGATAAAATAGAACTCGACCTCGAAAATAAACAACTTCGTTTTAAAGAAGATGGTGTTGAGTTGGATTTTGGTGCTATTGAGAAGGGTTTTGCCCTCGATTTGGTTAAGCCACTTTTAATTGATTTGGGTGTTAAAGATGCCATCATCAGTTTTGAGGAAGACGTGGTTTTGGCACTCGGAAATCATCCGGCCGGAACAGAGTGGCCACTGGGAATTAGAAATCAGCAGCAGCCCAACGAATTTGCACATGTTTTTGAGGTGTCAGGTCAAACCGTTTACACAACCGGAACCGTTTATATTCGCGACGATGGCGAAGGAATGAAAGCCCGAAAGACCATCAGTCCGGCAACCGGTCTACCTGTTGAAGGAAAACGAACTGTTTCGGTAAAAGCCGACTCTGCAACCATGGGGGCGTTTATTGCCAACATTTGGCTCATTCTACCCGAAAATGATAAAGCGATCATCTCCAACCAACTCAGCAATGTTGAAATTCTGGAAGTTGAATACACCGACGATGATGTAAAAACAAAGGCAACGATAATAGAAAAGGAGGATCCGTCATGAAAAGATCCATTATAATATCGCTTCTCTTTGTGCTGATCACCAACGGTTTGGTTTGGGGACAATTGACCATGAAAAAGCAGCAGGATGGAATAAAAATCGTTGATGGCTCATCAAACGTTTTGTTTTACCAGATGCATCCGCTGAATAAGGATGGAGCTTACGAACGCTGCAACTATATTCACCCGCTTTGGGGTTTAAATGGCAAAATACTTACTGAAGATTTTCCTGCTGATCATTTGCATCACCGGGGCGTATTTTGGGCTTGGCATCAGGTTTGGATTGGCGATGAACGTATCGGCGATCCGTGGGAAATAAAAGATTTTGACCAGGAAATTACCGAGATTGAATTTATGAAAGATCCGGATAAAACGGTGTGGCTGAAAAGTGAGGTGCTGTGGTCGTCCGACAAATGGAAAAAGAATGGTATTAACAAACCTTACATCCGTGAGAATGTTTCTATTCATATTCACGAAAGCACGTTAAAGTACCGAAGAATTGATTTTGAAATCCGGCTGATAGCTCTGGAAGAGAATTTACGGATTGGAGGCTCAGATGATGAAAAAGGTTACGGAGGTTTTTCCGTTCGTATGATTTTACCCGACGATGTTCAGTTTTCAGGAAAAAGTGGCAACATAAAACCTGAGGATAATGCCATTCCGTCGGAGGGATTTGTAAATATTTCGGGTACGCTGGGCAAAGGAAATTCAAAGGCTGGTCTTGCCATCCTCGATAACAAGGACAATCCCGGTTATCCGCAGAACCTGATCCTACGCGAAAAGAACAGCATGCAAAATATTGCCTGGCCGGGTACTGAGCCGGTTGCGCTGTCAACTACCGAGCCATTGGTTTTAAAGTATTCGCTTATTGTTTATTCCGGCAAAATGACTTCAAAAAAGATATCAAAATTAGTTGATGAATAAAGCGATTAGAACAACAGAAAACATAAGTTTTTAATACAACAATGACAGACAGAAGAAAATTTATAAAACATTCGGCGATAGCCACTGCGGCAGTGGGTGTTGCTCCCGGGCTTTTGAACGCCTGTGCATCGCCTGCCGAACAGGTCAACGTGGCGCTTATCGGTTGTCGTTCGATGGGATTTAGCAACCTTCAAAGTTTTTTGCGCGAAGAAAACAATGTTGCTTGTGTGGCGCTTTGTGATGTTGACAGTAATGTGTTGGAGAAAAGAGCTGCCGATGTTGAAAAAATGACGGGGAAACGACCGCTTACTTACGCCGATTTCCGTGATGTATTGGATAACAAAGATGTACATGCGGTAATAATTGGTGCACCCGACCACTGGCATGCCATAATGATGATGATGGCTCTGGATGCGGGAAAACACGTATATGTGGAAAAACCGATGGGGCACAGCATTGAAGAATGTAATGCGATGGTGGCTGCCCAGGCAAAACATCCTGAATTGTACTGCCAGGTAGGCATGTGGCAACGCAGCTCGAAACATTGGTTTGAGGCTTCTGAAATTGTGAAGTCTGGCTTATTGGGCGACGTTCATTTGGTAAAAGCCTGGATTTACAAAGGTTACGATACACCATATCCGGTAATGGAGGATTCGGTAGCGCCGGATTATGTCGACTATGATATGTGGTTAGGACCTGCCCCTAAACGTCCGTTTAATTTAAATCGTTTTCATTATAATTTCCGCTGGTGGTGGGATTATGCAGGAGGTGCAATGACCGATTGGGGCGTTCACCTGCTTGATTTTGCCTTGTATGCGATGGATGCCGATATGCCAGAGTCAATTTCTCCGGGTGGCGGTATTTTCTATCACAAGCCGGGAGCCATTGAAACGCCCGATATTCAGCAGGCCATTTATCAATATCCAAAACATACCATGATTTGGGAATGCGGGTTAAATCCGGGAATCGGACCGTACCAAAAAGCGCACGGTGTGGCGTTTGTTGGGCAAAAGGGAACTTTAGTAGTTACCCGAAGTGGTTACGAAATATTACCCGATCACAGTAACGAATTAAAGGGGCCTTTCTTTGAAGCCAAAGCCCAGAAAGAATATGGCGATGGACTTAATGAGCACGTGCAAAATCTGTTGTCGTGCATTCGAAAAGGTGGGTCGTTGAATGCTCCGGTTGAAGTTGGTGCCAAAACCGCTATCGTTTCCGAGATGGGAAATATGGCTTATCGCGTTGGGCAGCGGATTCACTGGAATAATGCATCGCAGTCGTTTAACGAGGCAGCTGCCACGGATTTGATGACGCTGAATTACAATAAAAACTGGCAATTGCCAAAAGTTTAATTGATTGACTAGGATTTTTATACGATTTCTGAAAATTATAAATTCAATTAAAAACGGGAGGTTAATTATGGCTTCCCGTTTTTTGTGGACGGCAAACTCCTGATAAATATTCTTATACCGATGATGAAAAACATTGAGCCATTGGTTCGCTCACTCCCAATGCCTGTGTTTTTCCATATCGGCATTATACCAATCTGAAAATAGTTAAAAATAGCCTAAACATTTTCAGAATTGGTATTATTTTAGGGAAATGAAGAAGATCGTAATTGCACCCGACAAATTTAAAGGATCGTTAACCGGAATTGAGTTTTGCGATGCCGTAGAACGTGGCATTAAAAAGCACATCGAAAATGTGACAATTATAAAGTTGCCACTTGCTGACGGCGGAGATGGAACGGTTGATGCCCTGAAATTTTATACCGGAGGGGAGTTGATTTCAGCGGAGGTGCACGATCCCTTGTTTCGCCCCATTCAAGCCAATTATTTGTATGCTGAGAAAGAAAAGCTGGCTTTTATCGAAATGGCTGAAGCATCCGGAATTCGCTTGCTAAAAAACGAAGAATTGAATCCTTTGGAGACTTCAACTTTCGGAACCGGGGAATTGATTCTGGATGCGATAAAACGGGGTGCCAAACATATTCTTTTGGGAATTGGCGGAAGCTCAACCAACGATGCCGGAATGGGAATGGCCAGTGCACTTGGATTTCGTTTTTTTGACGCTGAAAATAACTTGTTGGAAGGACGTGGAAAGGATTTAAATCGTTTGGCAACTATCGATACTTCGATGGTTAATGAAGATCTCAGCAAAATAAAATTTGAAGTGGCCTGTGATGTTGATAATCCATTATTCGGACCAAACGGTGCAGCGTATATTTATTCGCCACAAAAAGGAGCATCGGAGCAAGTGGTGGAAGAGTTGGATGCCGGACTAAAAAACTTTAATGAAAAGGTAGAATCACAATTCGGGAAGAACCTGCAAAATATTGCCGGGGCAGGAGCGGCCGGAGGACTTGGTGCGGGATGCGTATTGTTTCTGAACGCAAAGCTAAAATCGGGGACACAACTGATAAAATCAATTGCTGATTTTGATGAGCAGGTAAAAGACGCCAACTGGATTGTTACCGGCGAAGGTAAATTCGATGAACAGACATTTTCAGGGAAAGTGATCAAAGGCGTGCTCGATTCAAGAACCAACCAGAATCTGGCTGTTTTTTGCGGGTTAAGTGAGTTAACTGATCAGCAAATTAAAGCGCATAAAATCGATTTCCTTGCTGAAATGATGGAGCAGGCTACCGATGTTGAAGATTCCATAAAAAATGCCGGTAAATACCTGGAACAAGCTGCGGAACAGTTTGCAACTAGCATTAAATCAGAGAAATAATTTTTGTATATTGAAAAAGCAAAATCAATATTCATGTATCGTTATACCTTTCTTTTAGCCCTGTTATTGTTGTTCGGATGTTCGGACGATTCTGTTGTCGACAATCAAACAGATACCGGTTTATATTTTCCGCCAACTGATTCTGAAACCTGGGAAAGCACTTCCATTTCTGAAATGGGGTGGAATGAAGAAGTAGTACCCGAACTTTATAATTTTTTGGAGAGCAACAATACACGAGCTTTCCTGATTCTTAAAAACGGACGCATCGTTGTTGAGCAATACTGGGGAAAAGATATCCTGAATATTGCTTCGTTCGATAAAAATTCGAACTGGTATTGGGCATCAGCAGGTAAATCGTTAACTGCTCTTTTGGTCGGCATTGCCCAGCAAGAAGGTTTTCTTTCCATCAACGATAAAACGTCGGATTATCTTGGTGAAGGCTGGACAAGCATGGAAGCGGAAAAGGAAAACCTGATTACCATAAAACATCAGTTAACCATGACCACTGGAATCAATCACCAGGTTGATGATTTTTACTGTACTTTGCCCGAGTGTTTAACTTACGAAGTTGATGCCGGAGAACAGTGGTTTTACCATAACGCGCCCTACACTTTGCTTGAGGAAGTTGTTGCCGCCGCTGCGGATATGACTTACAGCCGGTTTACGCGCGATTATGTGGGTAAAACAACCGGAATCGATGGCACCTGGATTAAAGGCGATTACAATAATGTTTACTGGAGCACTCCGCGCGATGCTGCACGTTTTGGCTTGCTAATTCAAAACGAAGGGAAGTGGGATGATGTGGAGGTTTTGAGCGATAAAAGCTATTATAATGAAATGGTGAACACCTCACAAAACTTAAATCCTTCGTACGGTTATTTGTGGTGGTTAAACGGGAAAGGTTCGGTTGTTTTGCCGGGGTTAACGATTTCCGTTCCTCGTGATATGTGCCCCAATGCTCCCGACGAGTTATTTTCAGCCATGGGAAAAGATGGTCAGTTTATTGAAATTTTACCCAGTAAAGGAATTGTTGTTGTACGAATGGGAGAGGCGCCCGATGACTCTTTGCTTCCTGTGCTTTTTCACGACGATATATGGGAAATATTAACGCGCCTCTTTGAGTGATTCAACTTTAACAGCCGGCAGTTTAAAATAAAACAGTGAACCCCCACCTTTTTCTCCGGTACTTTCAACACCCACTTTGCCACCGAGCTTTTCAATAATACGTTTTACTATCGAAAGCCCAAGTCCGTAACCGTTTGCCTTGTCGGGTTGCAGGCGTGTATGTTTCCGGAATATCTTCAGGTGCTGATCTTTCGGAATACCATCGCCATTGTCTTTCACCCAGTATTTTACCATGCCGCGTCCGGTAAGTTCGCAACCCACTTTTATAACTGGTGGAACTCCACCGTATTTCATCGCATTCGATAGCAGATTTATCCAGATTTCCTCAATCCACGGAGCGTAAGCCTGCGCATCAATCCAGCTGCTTTCAATTTCAATTGTAGCCTTGTAATCGTTAACAAGATCCGTAATCTGTGCCATTGCCGCAGCGTAAACCTTCTGCATTTCAATTGGTGTGGTTTCAACATCTTCGTGCCCGGCTGTGGCCATTTTCAGCAATTCGTTGGTTACGCTTATGGTTTTCGACGACGACTCTTTTATCATTTTCGAAAACTGCTTAACCGTATCCATATCGCCATCCTCAATCGCTTCAATAATAATGTCGCTGGATGAATAGATCACTCCCAATGAGTTTTTCAAGTCGTGTGCCAACGTGTGGGCATATGCATCTAAATCGTCGATCAGTTTTTCGTTTCGTCTGTTCTGGTCTTTCAGCTGTTCGTTCTTTTTAGTGAGCTGAATTTCTGCAACTCGAATTGACGAAACATCGCTTAAAACCATCAGCTTTCCGCCAAGTTTCCCAAGCTGGTTGTAAATTGTTGAAACCCTGATTTGGTAGTAATAGGTTTGGTTGTTATGGTTTATCTCAAAGTCGGTAAAACTGTCGTCGGCCGACCGAAGCAGCTCAATAATATTCGGAAATTTTTCAAACGTATCAACAAAGTTGGAATGAATGATCGTTTTTGCATCGAGGCTAAACGTTTTTATCAGGGCCGGATTGGCTTCTTCAATAACCCCGTTTGTATTGATTACCAAAACACCTTCATTCATGGTGTCGAGCAGTTTCTGGCGGGCAAGCGGAATCAGCTCAAATATTTTATAACGGAATATGCCAAATACAATGATCAGCCCGGTTAAAACAAACGATACGGTGGTCCAGTCGAAACCCGGAACCGGATTGATGTTAAAAATGTACATCAGGTTGGCAATTACCGGAATCAGCGAGGCAATGATCAATAAACGAATTTGCTTTTTGTAAAAACTGGTAAAGGTCGAGATCGAGCTAATCAGGTTAAAAATTCCCCACGCGATTAGCGTAAATGTATAGATGTCGAAAATCCAAAACCAAATCCCGTGTGTGTAATGGAGAATATTAGTACTGCTGTTTAAACTATAATCTTTCCAGATGAGTCCGTGTTTGTCGTTGGTAAATACCAGAACCAGCGTAATTATTGGAATAATCAGCGTTAGAATGATATTACGTTTATTTACCAAACGAAATTTCTGACTAAAAGCGGTGGTGAAAAAGAAGAACGAAACAGGAATAAACGCGATTCCCATATACGACATTTGCGAGTAGAAAACTTTCTCTTCCAACACGGGAGTTCCAAATTCCAGTGCGTAACAGAAAGCCCAAATAGCAACAAAAACTTCCAATAAAATAAGGAAGCGCACCTCCGCGGCTTGTCTAAATTTCCATAAAAGAATACAGGTTCCGATGGCAGTAAAGGCGGTTATAAGTTGTATACTGCTTATACTCGGTATAAAATCAATCATAGGTAGCGTCTGTTGCTTGATGCACAAATTTATAAAATCCTATAAATTCTTATTGGCATTTTGGTTTTTTATGCAAACAGGATTGCCTGATAAAAGTTCATAAAAATCACCCGTCAAAATGTAATTAATCATTGTTTTGTTTCGGCAGTTTTATTCTCTTTAACGCTTTAAAATCTTAAAAGAATGATGAAGAAGAGTTTATTGCTGTTATTATTGGGTTTAAGTCTGTTTCAACTTTCGGCCAAAGAAGGAATGTGGATTCCGATTTTGCTGGAGAAATATAACCTGGCAGAAATGCAGGAAATGGGTTTTAAACTAACTGCCGACGATATTTACGATGTGAACCACTCGAGCATGAAAGATGCGGTGGTAATTTTTGGTGGAGGTTGTACCGGAGAACTGATTTCGGACGATGGATTGTTGATTACCAACCACCACTGCGGATACCGCCAGATCCAGTCGCACAGTACGGTGGAACACGATTACCTGACCAACGGTTTTTGGGCCATGAACCGCGATGAAGAATTGCCGAACGAACGTTTAACGGTAAGTTTTCTGGAGTACATGCAAGATGTTACCGAAAAAGTAATGGCCGAAACCGAAAATTTGGAAGGCGAAGCAAAGGACAAAAAGATTAAAGAAAATACCGACCGTATTATTAAAGAAGCCAAAAACGACGGAAAATTCACCGCATCAGTAAAACCGCTTTTTTATGGTAACCAGTATTTCCTTTACGTTTATAAAGTGTACAAAGATGTACGTTTGGTTGGAGCGCCACCATCGGCCATTGGAAAATTTGGCGGCGACACCGATAACTGGATGTGGCCACGCCACACCGGCGACTTTTCGCTGTTCCGTATTTATGCCGATGAGAACAACGAACCGGCCGAATATTCGCCCGACAATGTGCCGTTTAAACCCAAAAAGTCATTCCCGGTTTCGATGAAAGGAATTCAGCCCGGCGACTTTACAATGGTTTTTGGTAACCCGGGATCTACCATGCAATACTGGCCGCACCAGGCGGTTGATGTAACCATGAACCAGCGCGACCCTGACCGCATTATGCTGCGCGATAAAAAGCTGGATATTATTGGAAGCGACATGGAGTCGGATCCGAAAATTCGTATTCAGTACGCGGCAAAATATCAATCAATAAGTAACTCTTGGAAAAAATGGCAGGGCGAAATTAAAGGTTTAAATCGCCTGGATGCCATTAATAAAAAGTTGGCTTACGAAGAGGAATTCAAAAAATGGGCACAGCAAAACAATACCTGGAATAATAAATACGAACCGGTTTTTGATGCTTTTGATGAGCTGTATTCCGACTATGCAAAGTACATAAAAGCCTACGATTATTACCGCGAAATTGTGATGAGTGGAGTGGAGGTGTTCAGACAGGCACGCACCATTAATTCGATCATCAATAACATTGAGAACGATCAGGATGAAAGAGTTGAAAGTATGCGTTCGGCCATGCTGAAAGGGCTTCCCGGCTTTTACAAAGATTTTAACCAGCCTACCGACGAAGCTCTGTTTGTAACACTGATGCCGGAGTTGATTAATGGGCTTGATGCATCGTTTTTACCTGCCGAAGTGGTGGAAACAATCAAACAAAACGACCGTGAGAAACTGCTAAAAAAATTATATCAGAAATCGATATTAACCGATCGTGAGAAGCTGGAAGACCTGCTTGAAAACGGATCGGAAAAGCAATTGTTGAAATTGCGCAAAGATCCGATTATTGCAATGTTTAATCAACTGAACTTTATATACGAGAAAGACATAATTCCGGAGGTTCGAAAGATCAGCAAATCCATCGACGACAACATGAAAATTTACATGGCCGGATTGATGGAAATGAAAAAAGGACAGGCTTTTTACCCGGATGCAAACCTTACGTTGCGCGTTGCCTACGGAAAAGTGGAAGGTTACGAGCCAAAAGACGGCGTGAAATACAAGTACTACACAACGCTGACGGGGATAATGGAAAAAGACAATCCGGAGATTTACGATTACGATGTGCCGGATCGTTTAAAAGAACTTTATCAGACTAAAGATTTTGGACAGTACGAAGTAAATGGAGATGTGCCGGTTTGTTTTCTGGCATCGAACCATACAACGGGAGGAAATTCGGGTAGCCCGGTGGTAAATGCCAATGGCGAGCTGATCGGAGTGAATTTCGACAGAACATGGGAAAGCACCATGAGCGACATTATGTACGATCCGGAGCGCTGCCGTAATATCTCACTCGATATTCGTTATGCGCTGTTTATCATCGATAAGTTTGCGGGTGCCGGTTATCTACTCGACGAAATGAATATTGTAAAATAATTGAAAATTGAATAGGCTTAAGTAGCTATTTTATACATATTAAAACATTCAAAAACACCTTTTTAATTTTGCTCAGCTATTAAATTTTAATCTTTTTTGAAGGCAATATCATCCCTATTTACCCCTCGTTTGTTAAAGAATACAATACATTTGTGTTTGATAAAAAATGTGCATTCCTGGTAAATTTTTAGTTGTCCGTGCGGGGCTTAAAAATGACCGGGATGTTGAAAAGGGGCTTTCAACAAAAACTCACCGACACGATCTGACTTTTAAATTGTTAAGAGTGTGTTTTGTATGATTAAATTGATTAAGAAGAAATATTGGACTAAACCTCTCCTGCTGTTTTGTGCAATTCTTATTCATATTGTTTCATTTGGTAAAGTTGTCGACTTAATATATTCTGATCCTATTCCGGATAAAGAATTTAAAAGTAAAAATAGTACATGCATCGTTCAGGACAATAACGGTTTTATTTGGATTGGAACAAACGATGGACTTTATTGCTTAAAAGGGAACAACTTAACTCGCTACGTGTCGGGCGGTGCCGATAGCAGTAGTTTGTACGATAACCGTATTCAGAAATTGTTTATCGATCAATCGGGGATGGTCTGGATCATCTCGGTTGGTGGGGTGTGTACCTACAATCCTTGCTTCGATAACTTTAACCGTATTCTGAATGGATTTGAATTGGAGGAGGGGGCATTTCGTCAAATTTTAGCCATCAATCAGGATGTAAATGAGAAGATCTATATTTCTGCCGAGAATTCAATTTACTGTATCGATCAGGAGCAAAATACAATCAATCTGGTATACAACAATCCCGAAATCTGGATTACCGACTTTCTTTTCGACGAAAACAATAACATTTGGATTGCGTCGAATAACGCAGGTTTGACTTATTATAACACCTCCGAACGAACAGCCCAAAGGTATGTTTCGAACAAAGCGGACAGCAAAAGTTTAAGCGACAATAATGTGCCTGATATTTCTTTGGTAGGAGATTCAAAACTGTGGATTGCAACTTATGGTGGTGGAGTCAATGTTATGGATCCTAAAACCGGAGAAGTAAAAAGATATGGCAAGGAAGATAACTATTCCGATTATGTTGTTTTTACCTATGTCGATAATCAGCAAAATATTCTGGTTTGCGATTTAATAGGATTACGAATATTTGAAAAGGAGTCTGATTCTTTTGTGAGGATACAGAGCTACAACAGTGCCGGAGAGCTAATTGAAGAGAATCCTTCTCAGATGCTTCAGGACAAACAGGGCAACTACTGGACGGTGAATAGCCCCGGAGGTGTTGGTATGAGATATCCGTCGAAGGGAATAACCACTTATGATGAAAATCCATCGAAATTCTGGCATACGATCAACAATAATATTTCGGCAATCGCTTTCGACGATAACAACGTGTGCTGGATTGGAAATGGAAACGACGGACTTGATGTTTTTGATTTTAAGAACATGAATCGCCGGGTTTATCATTCCGACCTGAGTGATGCCAGCAGCCTGGGGCAGGGAGCGGTTTGCTGTTTATACAACGACAGCCAAAACAGGATGTGGGTAGGTACCAACCTTGGGGGGCTGCAGTGTTATGATCCGGTAAACGACGAGTTCATCACTTATTTAAACGATCCGCTGGATTCGTTCTCAATATCGAACAACGACATCAGGGGAATTCAGGAGGATGCCGACGGAAATTTCTGGGTTATAACACACGGAAAGGGAATTGATTATTTCGATTATAAGGAACAAAAATTCTACAATTACAACTTTGCAGAAAACGATCTTTCGAATAACTGGCCATTCCAGATTCTGCTTGACTCGGAAGAGAACCTATGGGCTGCAACTCCAAGTGGAGTGAGTGTTTTGAAGAAAGGTGAAAAGAAATTCACCACCTACTACAATGTACCGGAATATACCAATACAATACCGAGTGATTTTATAAACTGTTTGTTTCTGGACTCAAAAAAGCGTATTTGGATTGGAACATTCTCCGGCTTGTGCCGATACAACCCCGAAAGCAATGATTTTCATCGGGTTGACCCCGGCTTTTTAGCGCAGAATATTTGTTCTGTGGAAGAAGACAAAAACGGAAATTTATGGGTGTGTTCGGTTGCAGGAATTACTGGTTTTAATCCTGAAACCGAGCAATTGATCATGAATCTTGATGAATCAGACGGACTGCCGCCCGGAATGTTTAAACCCGGAAGCAGTGCTAAAAATGCCGATAACGTTTTGTTTTTTGGAGGAGATAAAGGAATCGCAAGTTTTGATCCGGAAAAGCTGAAAATAAACACCGATGTGCCTGATGTATTCATCAGCGGGATTTACCTTCACAATAAAAAAGTTGAAAAGTTTGGGCCAAACGAAATTCTTCCACAGAGCCCGCTGTGTACCGATGAAATTATTCTAAAACATAACCAAAATTCCATTGGCTTTGAATATTCTTCGATCAGCTATGTCGATCATGCAAAAAACAAATTTAAATTCAAACTCGAAGGACTTGAGGAAGACTGGATCGAAACGGATCATCCCGATGTAACCTATAATTACCTTCCACATGGAAAGTATGTTTTCAGGGTTATTGCGGCAAATAACGATGGCGTTTGGAATACCGAAGGCGCATCGATTAAAGTGGTGATACGTCCTCCCTGGTGGTTTTCGTGGTGGTTTATTTCAGGTTTAACCTTATTTCTTGTGTTCCTGGTAATTGTGATTTTCAGGTATCGCGTGGCAAAACTTAAGGCTGAAAAACACAAGTTGGAGGAGCTGGTGCAAAACAGAACAAAGGTACTTAACGACAAAAACCGTATTCTGGAGAAACAAAAGGATAAACTCCACGATAAAAATTTGTTGCTCAAACAGCAAAAGCAGCAAATTGAAACACAGACAGAAAAAATAGCGGAGGTGGCTGAAAACCTCTCACAAATAAATGCTGAGCTTACAACAGCTAACACCACTAAGGATAAGCTTTTCTCTATTATTGCTCACGACCTAATCAATCCGTTTAATGCGATTTTGGGATTCTCGAATTTGCTGGAGCAGGATTATGAAAGTCTGGATGAAGAAAACAGGCATGAGTTGGTAAAACATATCCACGAATCGTCGCGCAATGCTTTTGATCTGCTGAACAGCTTGCTGCACTGGGCCAGAAGTCAGGATAAAAAAATTGAGTTTAAACCGGAGCAGTTAAATGTTACCGGGATTATTACAAACGCAATTACTGAAGTTGCAGCAACGGCGTTTAAGAAGCAGATAAAAATTGAAAGCAAACTTGAAAATGGGGAGCTCTCAATATTCTTCGACAGGAACATGATTAAGCTTATTTTGCGAAACCTGCTGATGAACGCGATAAAGTTTAGCAATGAAGAAAGTCGCATTGAAATTGATGCTGTTTCAACAGAGGATGGTAAGGTGCAGTTCTCGGTAAAAGACTTTGGAGTGGGAATGAAGCCTGATTATGCGGCTGCCATTTTTAGCGATAACATGAATATTAATGTGGCCGAAGGAACAAATGGAGAGAAAGGTGTCGGCCTCGGACTTTCATTATGCAAAGAATTTGTAACCAGTCATGGTGGTGAAATTTGGGTGGAAAGTGCACCGGGTGAGGGAAGTACTTTCTTTTTTACCATCGAAAGCAAGCAGTAAATTCGGTGATTGAAACTTTTCTTTCTACTAATTTTCAAAAATGTAGATAATGGAAAGTTGCTGTTGCGGGAAGGAACAATGAGCGATATAATGTTCGACCCGGATCAGTGTCGTAATATTTCAATCGATATCCGTTATGCACTTTTTCTCATCGATAAATTTGGCGGTCCAGGTTATTTGCTTGATGAGATGGATATTGGAAGTAGGAAGCCGGAAGCTTGAAGCGCGAATACAAAGGATGTCATCCGTCAGCGACAGATGACATTCTTTTTTATAACGACTAGTAAATGGGATTAAATAGTTTTTTTGAAATTACATCCGTTTTCGTTTGTAACCGGACAATAATAAATTGAGATTTAACAGAGCCTGGTAATGGCAACGAAAAGTTTCCATTAGAGATGATATTAATTCTGGTTTGAAGAAGTTTTTGCCCGGAAGTGTTGAATAGTTCTAATTTTGCATTTTGCATTTGTTCTGCATTCTGAATGCATAATTTATTCGATTCAATAAATACTTCTGTTCTAGGTTCTGTTATTTGTTCGACATCTGTAATCCCTGCCAGTGATTTAAGAAAATTAATATATCCGTTATCAATTTCTTCATAGCTAACACCGAAAACTGAATAATCCATTTCTTCATTAAAAAACTTCATAATGTTTTCGAATCCTCCATATTCCTGGTAAACGAACTCGAAGAACATGTCTCCCAAAAAGTAAATGTCTAATTCATTGTATGGATTGGTATAAATATGCTCAAGATTGATAGTGGCATTATGATTTTGTTTATAGGCACCGAACAGTTCATTAATTTTCCATAAACTGTGTTGAGGAATGGGCCAGTTCAGAGAATGACGTTGATTAAAATCTGCCGTTCCTTCTGCCCAGAATCCGCCCGGGATAGACCACATAAAATGATTGTAGTAAATATGAAAGAACTCATGAGCACACATTCCTGTGTATCCAAAATAGTCGCTATAAAAATTGGATTGATTATAATTAAAATTTGGTGAAACTTCGATGACCAAATCACCTCCACAACCAGCACCACCACTGAGTGGACCCCAGCCTGTTAAATCGCCTCCAATCTGATCGTCAGGACAAAATACTACATTGTACCTGTGCTCTGGTTGTAACCCGTAATTTTCCATGTAATATGAACATGCATCCTCAAAATAAGAATATGCCTCTGTCATATGTGCGCTGTCTGAGTTAGCACTATAAAAATCAAAGTGTTCTGATGAATATTGAAGTTTTAACCTGTCAGGTTCAGGTTTGGTATAAAAGTGCTTCAAAAAATTCTGCCACTGAGAACTGATGAATGAACTTGCTCCCGGATTTACATTAAGATAACTCCAGGGAGTTAGAACCTGTCCCTCAATATTGGCGATTATCAGGCTCTTTTTTATAGTGTTGTTGGCTATATCTGAAGTATCGGTAATGTAATCGTATGCGAGGCCATCAGTGACATATTGAATCACATCATCTCTGTTTGGTCTAAATCCGGATTCGTAGAGTCCGAAACCTTCCAGAAAATATGGAGGAAAGTAATTATTGTTCTCTCTTAAAAATTTGCAGGAAATTGCCAACTGTGAGAATTCATTAACAGCCAACTTATTGAAGTTGCCGTAAAAATTGCTTTGCAGTTGGTTTTCAAGTGGTGCCAGATAAATTTCTTTCACAGAATTGTTGTGAAAGCCACATTTCCAAGTTGGAGTATTTTGTTCTGTCATACTGATATCATCGCGTATGGAAAAATAGATTTTTATGAGAGAACCTGATTGAAACACCGGTTCAATACCAGGTCTGTTCCATAGCGAGCTTAATTTGTCAAATTGTTTTTCGAGATCGTCTTTTATGGCCAGCGCATAATCTTTTTCGCCTTCGATATTTGTATAATATTCAAAATGATCGCTTGAATCCACAAAATTAAACGGGGCAGGAGGAGTGTAATCGGTTACCCTGAAATTGTCGAGCAGAAACAACATTCCGGCATTGGCTGCAACCTGGCTGCGAAAAGCAAAATACAGGGTGTCGCCCGGATCTTCGAGAAGAACACTACAGTTGAACCATGCGTCGTTTTCATCGCCTAACGAATAATCGATCTCGGTCCAGGAACTCTGGCCGGCGTTTCCATTATACCCGTTGGTATAAAGTAAAATTGGTTTGGTGCCCTGGCCACTGTGATAAACATCGAAAGTGATTAAGGCATTCGTAATATCTTCACCCGTAATTTCATGAGTAATTAACCAGTCGTCTTGTGCCAGATCGTTGTTTTCGAAGCGCATCGATTGCCCCGAATTGTAGCCCCAGCTAACCAGGTGCCAGTATTGCCAGCCTTCCAGGTTTTCGGTTGTCCATTTCTGAAAAGTGGCATCGTAACTGATTGTTTCTTCAAAATCGTCGAAGAACAAAGTTTTATTGTTCTGAGCCGCCAGCGCATATACTAGTGTTGTGCCTAGTAACAGCGTTAAATATATTTTCATAACGAATTGGTGTTAGGTTAACAAAACGGATGCATCAAGAACGCGATCAATAGTTTGAAATTAAAGCTGTATCGGGAACAAGGCTTCCATTCGGTTAACGATTAAAATTTGGTTTTTTATCTTTTTGTATAATACCCATCAATTTAATGAATAATTATCTAAAAAAGAAGAGGGTAGAGTATGTTGTAGGATGTAAAAGTCTAGTTTCCAAAAATATAAATAATGGAAAGCTGCTGTTGCTGATCGAGTGTATCCCAATCAACAAAATGCATCGACAGGTTGAATTTGCCTTGAATTTTTTCGTGATTGATAAAATACCATATCAGGTCGGTGCGCGAGTAGTTTTTAGCACGGTAATATGGATCGCCGTACGCAAATTTGTGTCCGGCTCCCAAACTCATCACCGATTTTATTCCGAGGTTTTTATAGCGCATATTGGCTTCAGCAAAAAAGCTTGTGGCCGTTTCGTAACCGTCAGTTACATTCCGTTCGCGATATTGCGATGTCAGCAATCCCGCTTTTAGCTCTCCCTGAACACTAACATTCTCCGGTGTGCGAATTCCTCCCTGAAGCGCAAATCCCATGTAATCTTCAATGTGTAACGGCGGATCGTTGTGCAGTGTGTGTGCATTGTGAAACATCAGCAGGTAATTTTGCAAAAACAGGTTTTTAAAGAAGATCTCGCCCGAAAGTCCGGCCATGAACTGCTCGCGCTGCGTTTCGGTTTGCCTACCAACCCAGTCAACAAATCCATTTTGATGTCCCCAGTCCCATCTGATTTCGCCAAACATTCCTTCAATATTGGGGCGGTAATATTGCAAAGTATCCGTTAGCATGGCTAGCGGAAAATCAATTTTATCGCGTCGTGGAAAAGCTCCAAAAGCAAACTCTTTGTCTTCATCCTGAAACTGATAGTAGAGCGTCAGTTTTGGTTTTTGCGCATCCAAATCGCTGCCAAATTCAAGTAAGTGGCTCAATCCTCCGCGTAATTGATGGTTGTCGATGTCAACTCCTACTTCAAAAGCACCGCGACTTCCCATAATGGTTTGCGGGTAAGCATAAGGCTGCGTAAACTCGCGGTTATCGCCAATGCCTTCAAATAATAGCTGGTATTTAAATTCCTGTGCGCGGCTGAACAACGCACCGAAAAGGAAAATTATAAATAGTGTTCGTTTCATTTTAAACTCAGAATTTCATTGCGAAAGTAATAAAACCTTCATCAATTGATAAACGGTTAAATTGTTAAACTGCAAAATTGTTAATCTGTGATTGTACATTTAGACTGCAAACGAATCTTAGTCGCACAAAATATAATTGTCTTTCCGTGGATTAATAACCATTACAGGCAGTTTGCCTGCCGCTTTTATCACTTTTCTTTCGGGTAAGCCAATCAGCAAATCTACAGGCGTAATAGTAGAACTTCCCAGAATTACCAACAAGTTACAATCGGATGCAAGGGCCAGCTCCAGTGCTTCAAAAACATTGCGTAAGCTCGATCTACTGCCTTTATAACGTTTGTGTGCAATCTTGAATTTCTCGTACAGTTTCCGCGTCATTTCCGTATTCTTCATCACATTGGTTTTGGCTTCCTTTGTTTTGTCGTTGGCCGAAATGGTAACGATCTGTGCAGCATTAAAGCGGCCAAAATACGAACACCAAAGTGAACTGTCGCTGATTTCCTTGCGCAGATCAATGGGCTGTAACAGGTGATTGTAATCCATAATTTTCGACTCGGGATGAACGAACAAGAACGGAATCGAAGTCTCGGCAAGTGCCGTTGTATAGCTTCTCAAATTCAGGGAATTCAGTACAATGATTATCCCTTCATAATCTTCGGCAAGCCGGTCAGGCAGCTGCGTTTGGCTCTCGCACAACAAAAGTGTTGATACTAATTGCTCGGGTACTTCCTGTTTTACGATGGCTGCATAACTTTGCAATTTTTGCTTTAACTCGTCGCGCTGCTTTTTTTGTTTGGGTTGATAATTATAAAGTAAACAAAGCTCCTTTTTGAAAATAGCTGCCAGTTTTAAACCATGAATAATCAGGTTCTGATCCGAGTCTTTTAGCTCGATAAACACAACTATTTTCTGCTCTTTGCTATTGGCCATTGTAGTTTTTCAGGTAAAAATAAGGATTTCGGCTACGCTTTTATTTGTTGTTGAAAAAAATCAGGAAAGGTTAACATGCTTTTACCTACTTTTATGCTGCTAAAGCGCAAACTATGATTAACGAAAAATTGCTCAAACCCAACAGTATTGTAGTTGTTGGTGCGTCGAATAATATTGCAAAACCCGGAGGAAAGATCATTAAAAACCTGCTGGATCATCATTTTGCCGGCGATCTTTTCGCGATCAATCCCAACGAATCTAAAATTCAGGGAATTCCTGCCTTTCCCGATGTAGCGGAACTTCCGGAGATCGATTTAGCGATTTTGGCGGTTCCTGCCAAGTATTGTTTGCAAACCATTACTGATCTGGCGGAGCAAAATAACACCAAAGCTTTTATCATCATCTCGGCAGGATTTGGCGAAACCAGCGACGCCGGTAAAGAGCTCGAGCAGCAAATTGTTAAGGTTGTTGAAAAGCACGATGCTTGTTTGATCGGACCAAACTGTATTGGCGTGATGACGCCGTGGCATGCCAGCGTTTTTACCACGCCGATTCCGGAGCTGACTTCTGAAGGTTGCGATTTTATTTCCGGCTCGGGAGCTACAGCCGTTTTTATTATGGAATCGGGAATCCCGAAAGGCTTGCGTTTTGCCAGTGTTTTTTCAGTGGGAAACAGCGCACACATTGGTGTTGAAGATGTTTTGGCCTACCTTGATGAACACTATGTGGATGGCGAAAGTCCGCGCGTAAAATTGCTATATATCGAGAATATCAATAATCCGGATAAATTGCTCTATCACGCCACTTCTTTGATTAAAAAAGGATGCAGGATTGCTGCAATAAAAGCCGGAAGTTCATCGGCCGGAAGCCGTGCTGCATCGTCGCATACCGGGGCACTAACCAGTTCTGATGCCGCGGTGGAAGCACTGTTCCGCAAAGCAGGAATTGTACGTTGTTACGGTCGTGAGGAGTTGACTACCGTTGCCAGCGTATTTATGTGCAAAGAATTGCAGGGCGAAAAACTGGCGATCATTACACACGCCGGTGGACCGGGTGTGATGCTTACCGATGCTTTGGAAGACGGCGGATTAAAAATACCAGAGATCGCGGATTCCGAAGCGAAATCTGCTCTGCTGCAAAAGTTATTTCCCGGATCGTCGGTGGAAAACCCAATCGATTTTCTGGCAACCGGAACCGCCGAACAGTTGGGGCATATTATCGACGCCTGCGAAAATGATTTTGATGTAGATGGGATGGCGGTAATTTTCGGAAGTCCGGGATTATTCCCGATTGGCGATGTTTACGATGTGCTTTCCGAAAAAATGAAGGTTTGTAAAAAACCGATTTACCCAATTCTTCCATCGCTTATCAATGTAAAAGATGACGTTGCCCACTTTTTGTCACGAGGCAATGTAAACTTCCCCGACGAAGTGTTGCTTGGGCGTGCGCTAACAAAAGTGATGAATACGCCACAGCCTGTAACAGAAACAGAAGTGGCACATGGAATCGATCCTGAGGCGGTAAAAGCAGTAATTGCTGAAGCAAAAGATGGTTATCAGCCACCCGAAGTAATTCATAATTTGTTTGATCTGGCGGGCATTCCGCGGGTAAAAGAAATGGTTGCCAAGTCAGAATCGGAAGCTGTTTTAGCTGCAATGAACATCGGTTTTCCGGTGGTGATGAAAGTGGTTGGGCCGGTGCACAAAACCGAAGTTGGCGGCGTAATCCTTAATGTCAGGAATGTTACCCAGGTGCGCAAAGAGTTTCATCACCTGTTTCAGATTGAAGGAACCGAGGGGGTGTTGATTGCCCAAATGGCTGCAGGAACCGAGCTTTTTTTGGGAGCTACTTACGAAGAAACTTTCGGGCATGTAGTGTTGTGCGGGATGGGAGGTATTTACGTAGAAGTGATGAAAGATGTGGCCTCTGGCCTTGCACCGCTTACACACAGCGAAGCACGGTCGATGGTTACCAGTCTGAAATCCTACAAAATTCTGAAAGGTTTCCGCAAACAGGCGGGCGTGAATATCGATAAGTATGTGGATATAATTGTGCGCTTGTCGTGGTTGCTGCGTTTTGCCACTGAAATCAAGGAAATTGATATTAATCCGCTGTTGGGCAACGAAAAGGAAATTCTGGCTGTTGACGCCCGTATTCGGATAGAACATTAAAAATACAAGGCCGTCTTAAAAGCGTTTTGTCTCGTCATTCTGAACTTGTTTCAGAATCTTTGTATCACAGACCCTGAAACAAGTTCAGGGTGACGTCTATACTATATAATTCACTTTTAAGACAGCCTTTATTATTCGAAAGAATTACATCTCATTAGGCGGAATTGCTGCCGGAACGACATTTTTAACTGGCTTTAAACTTTTCAGATAGGCAAAAATTGCTGAGATATCTTCATCTTCTATATCCTTAAAATTCTCGGAAGGCATTGGAGGTAAAAGCTGACGTGTGCCATCCAAACCTTTGAATTTACCTTCTTTCATTGCTTTTTTAAATTGTTCTTCGCTCCAGGTGCCGATACCCGTTGCATCGGGTGTTAGGTTGGCTGCAAACGACATTCCCCACGGACCGGCACTACCGGTTAAATCCGGATAAAATGTGGCAAAACCCTGCGCGGTCATTTCTGTTTTTAAATCAAGTATTGGGCGGTCGCCCGGGTAGCCCGATAAAAGTAACTCGGGGATTAGCTCCGGCCCGTTGGCGCCCATTCGTTTGGGCGAATGACAATCGTTACAACCCATAATTGTTACCAGGTACTCGCCACGAACTACCAGTTCTTCGCCCGTTAATTCGGCGGGTTGAGCTTCAGCAGCCGCCGGTTTCGATCCATTGGTGCACGAAAAATTAAGCAGGGCAAAGCACATGGCTCCAAAAATCAGTAAAACAAATTTGTTCTTTCTCATAGTGTTTACTTTAAGTTATACATATCATAAAATAGCTTCACTTTTCACAAAAAGCAGGCTGACTTTGGATGTTTTTTTGGCTTGGAATGTATGCCGGAGGGTAATTGAATTCAATTTACATTTTATTAAGATTAATTCAAAATAAAATGTCGGAAGGATTTATCCGAATGTCAGGAATGCATCCTAGAAATTGCTCAGATATTTCTAATTTGGCGTATTCAAAACAAGAGTATGCATAAACATGTGGCGTTAAATGGCGATGATTTGGCGATGGATTCGGCCTTTATGAAACAACTTTTGAAAGGGGAGAGTACGGAGCATTTTCCGGAATTGCAAGGCAAAAAGGGCGTGTTGTTTTCGAATACAACGCTGGCGAAGTTTATCGAGGACGAGTTCCGACATGATAATTTTGAGCTGACCCAAAACTACGGCCGTAGCATACGTACACTCTCCAGTGGCGAGCAAAAAAAGGCGCTGCTGGAATACCTGATGGCGAAACAGCCTGATTTTATTATTCTCGATAATCCTTTTGATGCGCTGGATGTGGAATCGGTAAAACAGTTAAAAGTTCGTTTGGAAACGATCGCTACAAAAATGCCGGTGATATTGGTGTTCAAAAGAAAGTCAGACCTGTTGCCGTTTATAAAGCATGCCATGCGCGTTGACAATGGAAGAGTAGTATACTCCGACAGTATAAAACAATACCTTGAAAAGTATGAACCGGAGGTAGAGGTACATTTTGCTATCGAAATTCCGGGACCGTTGCATGAGGAAGAGGTGAAGTACAACGAGCTGATCATACTCAGCGATGTATCAGTGCATTACCAGGAAAGGCAAATCCTAAATAATATCAACTGGATCATAAAAGCCGGTGAGTTCTGGCAATTGAAAGGTCCTAACGGATCAGGGAAAACTACCATTCTTACCATGATAAATGGTGATAACCCAAAAGCTTTTGGGCAGAACATCGAATTATTTGGCCGCCGAAAGGGAACCGGCGAAAGTGTTTGGGAGATCAAAAAGAAGATCGGGTATTTTACGCCGTCGATGATGGAGTTGTTTAAACGCCGCCATACGGCCGAACAGATGGTGATCTCGGGTTTTCACGATTCCATTGGTTTGTACCACCGGCCTAGCGAGATACAAAAACATGTGGCCAACAAATGGTTAAAAGTACTGGGACTTGAAAACAAAGGAGGGCATACTTTTATCGAACTCTCGCAGGTGCACCGCCGAATGGTGTTGATTGCACGTGCGATGGTAAAACACCCGCCACTGCTGATACTCGACGAGCCATCAACGGGACTGGACGATAAAAGTGCGGCGCTGCTTTCGGCTCTCATCAATAAAATTGCCGACGAAAGTCAGACGGCTATTCTCTATGTCTCGCACCGTACAGAGCCGGATTTAAGACCACAGTTTGTTTTTGAGTTAGTGCCCGGAGAGAACGGATCGGTGGGAGAGGTGGTGTGTTAACATAAATTGTCACTGCTGATTTCATAAAACGCCGGCGACTGAATAGCGAAGACGGTTAAGAAAGCAGCAGTGACAATTTAATTTCAAAGCAACTATTTATCGAATTCCAAAAAGCAGGTAATCCAACGAGAATTTACCGCTTCCTGCAAGAAACAAAGTAATGTAGATCAGCAGAAACAAAACGGGGATTTCTTTGGTGTCGAACGGTTGCGATTTCAGGGTGTAAAATGCGGCGATCAACATGGTAAACAGTAAGGGCAGAACGGCAAGCTGAGTTCCCAGTCCCAGTATCAAACAAAGTGAAAAGAAGACTTCCACAAATGCTGCGGCCATTAACGAGTGTCGTTCGCTTAATCCGAATGTTTTAAAGAAATGTATCGGCTCGGGCGATAGTAACTTCTTTATTTTGGGAATACCATGGCGGAGCATTAACACGCCTATGGCTACTCGTAAAACCAGGAGTGCTACATCAATAGTTGCAGCACTCTGGTTAATTCCTAATATACTATTTAATAGTTCCATTGTTCTACATTATTGTTGGTCGGCTTGTACAAACTCGCCGTTTGCAACAATTCTTACTTCGTCGCTAACAATCGCTTCCGGAAATTTTCCGCCAACTTCAAAATCGGAACGTTTAATGGTTCCGTCAATTTGAAACGCGGTAGTTAGTTTCGACGACATTGGGTTGGTGGTTTGTCTGCGGTACCACAAATCAACAGTTACCGTTTTTGTAACGCCGTGGATGGTAAGATCTCCGGTAAGTTTGTATTTGTTCTCGCCTGCCGGTTTAATACCTGTACTTGTAAACGTCAGTTCCGGGTATTTCTCCACATCAAAAAAGTCGGCACTTTTCAAGTGGTTGTTGCGGGCTTCCACACGGGTATTAATCGAACTGGTTTTAGCGGTGAGGTTAAACACGGCGTCGCTAAAATCCGCTTTTGATGATTCAATGCTAACTGTAAAGTCGTCGAATGTTCCGCTTACATCGTTAATGCCCAGGTGCGTTACAGTAAAGAACAGTTGAGAGTGTGCTGCGTCGTTTGTCCAAACCGACGAAGTTCCGGCTGTGAATGCTGATAAAGTCAGTACAGCCACTATCGAGAATAATAAACTTAATTTTTTCATGGTAATAATTTTTAATAGTGATAATTGTGAATACTTCTATTTAGTTTGCCAATCCGATTTGTTGCATAAATGCCATGTTATCCCAAAACAGGTGCTCTTCGTACATGGTACCGTCTTTCCACAGGCCAATGGTAACCATCGGTAATTTGAACGATTTTCCGGTTGGATCAATAAATTTTCCGTCGCCGATTGGCATTGGTTCAGAGAATGTTCCTTCAATATAACCGGTAACTGCGGTGTATTGTCCGGTTCCAAAACGAATTGGGTGAACGTTGATTTTGGTGTTCGGTGCAAAAACGAACATCGGTTCTAATGCTGCAATGTGGTCTTCCAAACCAACCGTTGTGCTTCCGTCGGGGTAATAAACAAGAATGTTTTCAGCATGACTTTCGTGCAATCTTTCCCATTCCTGGTTACTGTAAACCACAAAATCCAGTGTATCGAATTTTTGCAGGTACTCTTCAGTCAGCTTTTGGCCGGCTAAAATTTCATTGAGTTGTTTTTTTGCTTCAGCGATTTCTTTTTTCGACTGTGCATTGGCAGATAGTGCGCCTAATAGTGCTACTGCTACGAGAAGTAAATTTAATTTTTTCATTTTTTTCGTTGTTTAAATTTTATGATACAAAGATACCGTGGAGCCATGCCTCGTACACTTGACCTATGATAAGAAAGCGCCTTGATGTAGGTCAAGAGTGAGTTACCACACATTGGTTTACAATGCTGTAAATGAGTAAATAAGGTTGTGGCTGTTGGGTTTGGAAGTGGGAGCGGAGATTAATAATTTCTGTTTCGAAGCAAGCCAATCATTTGTCCAACACCAATACCGAAGAAGGTACGGTGTTTATTTATTTGTACCATTGGCGAGAGGGATAAACCATAAATGGTGGTAAACGGAAATTCAATTCGTGGATTTATTAATAGGCTAAGCGTATTCCGGTTTTCGTAATTCCAGGTATAATTCTCGGCAAGGAATGCCGATTCTGTTTTTAGCCAGTTTGCAGGTTCTTTAATTTCTGTATAACCCAGCCCAACACTAAAATTGATCCGTATGGTCCGGCTTTCGTTAAGAAGGTATATTTTCCCCACAGCAATTTGGTAATTTCTCATTTGATCGTGAGGATCTGCAGCACCGAAAAGTAATGCTTTTGCTAATCCTGCAGAATAGTCGCCGGGTTGAGATTTTGGTTCTCTCCAATTGTGAATGTACCCGATTTTTAACGAATACTTCTCCCGATAAACGTAGTTCAGGTTTACATCAACTCCAAAGTAGTTGCCAATACTCAGTCCGTCGGAGTAATAAATGGCATTATTTTCTGAAAATTGAGCTTTAGCAGAACTAAAGACAAAAATGAACAGGAACAGGAGTAGTATGCTTTTCTTCATCGGTTTTGGTGTGAAAAATTTGCAAGCTTCGTATTTATGGCTTTTTCTTAAAAGATTTATTTAAAGGTTAAATGGTTGCGTTAGTTATTAGTAATAAACGACACACCACGAACCCCGCAATGCAATTTACAAATTGTTGAACGAAACCTAAAGGTAGCTAAAGTGCTCAGGCTCGAGTACCTTTAGGTTGCTAATCATAAAATTCGTTATTATGAAAAAAAAGCACCACTTTAATTGAGCAAGCCTGTTTTTCACTCCCTG
>Ga0207717_100048_pt1 | contig 106038 bp, 76 predicted proteins | sample TtanPargueraPR_2_FD_187745 | JGI IMG/M metagenome (GOLD analysis project Ga0207717, IMG submission 187745) | Aerobic enrichment media microbial communities from Bioluminiscent Bay, La Parguera, Puerto Rico - Tt and P2 (2) (SPAdes) | ecosystem: Environmental > Aquatic > Marine > Unclassified ...
ACGCACTCTGAATTTGTGGTGGGCGGAACAGGGCTTGAACCTGTGACCCTCGGCTTGTAAGGCCGATGCTCTCCCAACTGAGCTACCCGCCCCGCGTCAGCGTGAGGGACTATCTACCAATTTCGCCCTAGCTCGTCAAGCAAATAAAAAGAGATTTATTCTAAATCCCACAATTAATTATAGCCGCCAAGAATACAATGTAAAGGCCGACAACGGATGTCCGGACTCAACTCTTTATTATCGTGTTACAGTAGCGTCGGATAAGCTCTGATTCCAATATCTTTAGGCAACATTTTCAGGATGAGGACCGGTGAACACACTATCCGGTCAAGATTTAGGCCCTTAAAAGACGCCAGCGCTCAGACAACCTCCCCCTCCTCCTTTTGCCCTACACTCATCAGTTCAGGGCAAAGACTTACGCACGCTTAGCTGCTCTCTTTTGAGACCAACAGTCCACCTATACAGAAAGTGGTGTTCGTGACTAAATAGAGCTGGTTATCGGGATCGGCTACAATCCGCTCCCCCAGACCCTGAAACCTGACCCATATGATCTTTGATGACCTGCCAAGCCAACCAGGTTCACTGAAGAGAAAAAAGACACAAAAAAAGGGTCACAGTCTTGTGACTGTGACCCTTGAATTGTACTGGCGGGGCCGACGAGACTCGAACTCGCGACCTCCGGCGTGACAGGCCGGCATTCTAACCAACTGAACTACGACCCCAGTAGTGACGCTTGACGCACCGTGAAATAATGGTGGGCGGAACAGGGCTTGAACCTGTGACCCTCGGCTTGTAAGGCCGATGCTCTCCCAACTGAGCTACCCGCCCCGCGTCAGCGTGACGGTCTATTTACCAACTTCACCCAAACGCGTCAAGCAAAAAAGTTCTAATGTGCTGAATTATGTCCCAATACCTCGCGATTGGGTGTTAACCCATTTGAGGCGACCGCCTTGAACACCGCTTCGCCTTCTTTCAAGACAATTGCATGCTCAAGTACTTCATCCATATGCTCTACGAGCTTGATGGTCAGGCTCTTCCGGATTTTCAGCGGTACATCGGCAAGATCGCGCTCGTTATCCTTTGGAATCAGTACATGGGTGATGTTGCCGCGTTTGGCGGCGAGCAGCTTTTCGGTCAGACCACCGATCGGCAAAATTCTTCCACGCAAGGTGATCTCCCCGGTCATGGCCAGCTCATGCCGCACCGGCGCCCTGAGCAGTGCCGAAGCCAGGGTGGTGGCAATGGTAATACCGGCGGACGGACCATCCTTGGGAATCGCTCCTTCCGGGACATGGACATGGATGTCCAGCTTCTGGTAGAAGTTGGACTCCAGACCAAGCAGGTCGGCCCGGGAGCGGACGTAGGAAAGCGCCGCCTGGGCGGATTCCTGCATCACATCACCAAGCTTACCGGTAATGGTCAGCTTGCCGGAGCCGGGCATCAGGGTCGCTTCTATCTGTAGCAACTCCCCGCCCACCTCGGTCCAGGCGAGTCCGGTGGTCAACCCGATCTCATCCTGTTCCTCGGCCAATCCGTAACGATACTTGGGGGTGCCCAAAAATTTCACTGCGGACTGAGCGCTGACCCGGTACTTCTTGGCCATTTCGTTTTTCTTCAACCGATCACGGGCGATCTTTCTGCACAGCGACGCAATATTGCGCTCCAGGTTACGCACCCCAGCCTCCCTGGTGTATCGTCTGATCACCTCGAGAATGGCTCCATCGGTCAGCATGATATCGCCCTTGGCGAAACCATTGGCCTCCAGCTGCTTTGGCACCAGATAGCCCTCGGCAATTTTCAGCTTCTCCTGTTCTGTGTAACCGCGAATCTGGATAATCTCCATCCTGTCCTGCAGGGGGACCGGGATACCGTGCAGGTTGTTGGCGGTTGTGATGAAAAACACCTCCGACAGGTCATAATCGATATCCAGATAGTGATCGTTAAAGGCGCTGTTCTGCTCAGGATCCAGTACTTCAAGCAGGGCAGAAGATGGATCGCCCCGAAAATCCATGGACATCTTGTCCACCTCGTCGAGGCAGAATACCGGGTTGGCCACATTGACCTTCTGCATGGACTGGATGATCTTACCCGGCATAGCGCCAATGTAGGTGCGTCTATGGCCACGGATCTCAGCCTCATCGCGTACACCACCAAGGGAGAGGCGGGCAAACTTTCTGCCCATCGCTCGTGCAATCGATCTGCAGATAGAGGTCTTACCGACGCCAGGAGGACCCACCAGACAGAGAATAGGCCCCTTGATCTTTTTCACCTGGGTCTGAACGGCCAGATATTCCAGGATTCTCTCCTTGGTCTTCTCAAGACCGTAATGATCTTCATCGAGAATCTGTTCGGCCTTGGCGATATCAAGCTGGGATTTGGACTTCTTCTGCCAGGGCAGGTTGACGATACAGTCGATATAGTTGCGAACCACCGTGGTCTCGGCAGACATCGGCGGCATATTCTTCAACTTTTTCAATTCCTTAATCGCCTTATCCCTGGCCAGCTGGGGCATCTTCTTCTTGTTGATCTGCTCCTCAAGCTCGCCCATCTCATCAAGGCCGTCTTCGTTCTGGCCCATCTCGGTCTGGATTTCGCGCACCTTCTCGCCCAGGTAGTAGTTCCGCTGGGTCTTGCCCATGCGCATCTTCACCTTGGCGTTGATGCTTTTTTCCAGTTCAGCAAGCTCGATCTCCCGATGAATAACCTCCAGGACCTTCTCAATCCTGGTAATTACATCATCGCATTCGAGAATCTCCTGCTTTTCATCAGTCTTGAGCGGCAGATGGGAGCAGATGATATCGAGCATCTTGACCGGGTCCTCGATGGTGGAGACAGATTTCACCACCTCCTTGGCAATTTTCTTGTTGCCTGAGGCAAACTCTTCGAAGAATTTGCGAAGCTCCCGTTCGTACGCGATGAGTTCGCCGGTCTTCTCGACCTGGTCGTCCAGCTCCTGCACCTCAGCCTGCAAGAAACTGTCATGGGGAACATAGGAGACGATTTTCGCCCTTTTCTTCCCCTCGACCAGAGCCTTGATCGTACCGTCGGGCAGCCTGAGCAACTGCATGACCGAAGCGAGGGTACCGTACTCGTAAATACCCTCCTCCTCCGGGTCGTCAACGGCGGAATCTTTCTGGGTAACAAGCAGGATTTCAGTACGCTTTTCCATCGCATCCTCTAAGGCGAGGATCGATTTTTTGCGGCCCACGACCAGTGGTGCTACCATGTGCGGGAAGATAACAATGTCCCGCAGCGGCATAAGCGGATAGAGCTTAGTCACTTGTTCTCCTTTATGTCATAGCAGGGCCCGGTACAGACATACCGGGCGAAAAATCAAGCTGTTTTCAATGAATCTTCTGGGGCGTTCTGATACAGAACAACGGGATACTCTCCATCGACAATGACCTGCTCGGATATGACACATTCCTGCACATTTTCCTTGGATGGCAAGTCATACATAACATCCAGCATAGCCTCTTCCATTACAGAACGCAAACCGCGTGCACCGGATTTACGCTCCAGGGCCTTGCGAGCTATGGCCAGCAGCGCCCCTTCGGTGAATCTCAGCTGGATGCCCTCAAACTCGAAAAGCTTCTGGTACTGTTTGGTAAGAGCGTTTTTGGGCTCGCGGAGGATACGCACCAGATCTTCCTCGTGGAGCTCCTCCATGGTGGCAATCACGGGCAGGCGGCCGACCAGTTCAGGAATCAGCCCAAACTTGAGCAGGTCTTCAGGCTGTACGGAAGCAAGCAACTCACCAAGGTCCTTCTTGCTCTCAGACATGACCTTGGCCCCGAAACCGATGGATTTCTTGCCATCGCGACGCTTGACAACCGTATCCAGGCCAACAAAAGCACCGCCCACGATGAAAAGTATGTTGGTGGTATCGATTTTCACCAGCTCCTGCTGGGGATGCTTGCGACCGCCCTTGGGCGGAATGGAGGCAACAGTGCCTTCAATGATCTTCAACAGCGCCTGCTGCACGCCCTCGCCGGAGACGTCACGGGTAAGCGATGGGCTGTCGGATTTTCTGGCGATCTTGTCGATCTCGTCGATATAGATGATCCCCCTTTCAGCCCGCTCGATATCATAATCTGCGGCCTGCAGCAGGTTGACGAGAATATTTTCGACATCATCTCCGACGTACCCCGCTTCGGTGAGCGTGGTGGCATCGGCCATGCAGAATGGCACGTTGAGGATCTTGGCAAGGGTCTGGGCAACCAGGGTCTTGCCGGAGCCGGTCGGACCGATCAAGATGATGTTTGATTTCTGCAGTTCGACAGAATCATCGGTCACGGGCGCGTCGATGCGTTTGTAGTGGTTGTGCACCGCAACGGAGAGTACTTTTTTGGCGTAATCCTGCCCGATCACATAATCGTTCAGATAGGCGTGGATTTCCTTCGGCTTGAGCGAGGCAGCCATGTCCTCTTCCGCTGCCTCATCGCCTGCGCCACCCTCCTCATGAACTATCTCGTTGCACAACTCGATGCACTCATCACAGATGTAGACATCGGGTCCGGCGATGAGCTTATCGACTTCGTCCTGGCTTTTCCCGCAAAACGAGCAGTTACAGTCAGGCTCGTTATTGTCAATATCGGCCATATTATTCTTCCTTTTCTAAAACATCACGATTTACGATGACTTTATCGATTATACCATACTCACTTGCTTCGCCAGCGCTCATGAAGTTGTCACGTTCGGTGTCAAGAGCGATTTTCTCCACATCATGTCCGGTGTGGTGGGCGAGAATCTTGTTCAGATCTTCACGCATCCGGAGAATTTCCTTGGCATGAATATCGATGTCTGTCGCCTGGCCCTGAAAACCACCCATGGGCTGGTGGATCATAATCCGTGAGTTGGGAAGCGAGTAACGCTTTCCGGCAGTTCCTGCAGCAAGCAACAATGCCCCCATTGAGGCCGCCTGTCCGAGGCAGAGAGTCGCGATATCACATTTGACGTACTGCATGGTGTCATAGATCGCCATCCCTGCCGTAACCGAACCGCCAGGAGAGTTGATGTAGAAGGTTACATCTTTTTCCGGATCCTCAGCCTCCAGGAACAGCAGCTGTGCGATGATCACATTCGCCACGTCATCATTGACGGCAGACCCGAGAAAAACTATGCGTTCTTTCAGCAGACGGGAGTAGATGTCATACGCACGTTCACCTCGTGGGCTCTGCTCAACTACCATAGGGACTAGATTCATATTGTCACTCTCCTAAAATGGGACGACTGCAACGGGCGGGCGCCGGTTGCAGTCGTCTAAGCTTATCTATAAGATCCGACGCGACCGTCATAAGGTCACTTAGCAGATCAAATATATATCCATTCCCGGCAGATTGCCAGGAGGCTGTTAACTTTCTTTAGATTATTCAGCCTGTTCTTCGCCCTCAGATTCAGCTGGAGCTGGCTTCTCCGCAACCATTTCCGCATTCTCACGGAGGAAGTGAAGAATCTTTTCATTCAGGAGTTCGTTCATGAATGGAAGAAGGTCGTCACGGCTCTGGAAGAATTCCTTAACTTTTGCAACCGGCATATTGTACTGATCACCAATGCGCTGGAAGCCACGCTCCAGATCTTCGTCTTCAACCTTGATGGACTCGATCTCACCGATCTTCTTGAGGATGAAGTCACCGCGAACGCGCTTGGTTGCCACCTCGGAATTCTGCTCGGCAAGTTTTTCCTTGGAGAGTCCCGCGGCCTCAAGGCTCACACCAGCCTGCTGGAGCTGCTGCTCGGTCTGCTTGATCATCTGCTCGATCTCGAAAGCGACCAGCCTGTTGGGTACCTCGAAATCATGGTTTTCCAGCAGCTTCTGCATGATTCTGTCAGTTACCACACCGTCGTTGGCCTCTTCGCGCTCTTTGGTTTTACGCTCGCTGATTGAAGCCTTCAGGGCATCGAGATTCTCGAAATTCTCGCTCACTTCTTTTGCGAAGTCATCGTTGAGCTCAGCGAGAACACGCTCTTTCACGTCCTTCACGTTGATCTTGAACTCAACGGTCTTGCCCTTGAGGACCGGGTTCGGATGAGACTCAGGGAAATCCACTTCGTGAGTCGCCTCTTCACCTTTTTTCATGCCGACCAGCTTGGCCTCAAACTCCTCTCCCATCCGGCCGGAACCGACATCGACGGTGTAGTCCTCGTTTTTCACCTGCTTCATGGCGGTGCCATCGTGGAAACCCTGGAAGTCTACCACGACAACGTCGTCTTTTTCCACGGGGCGATCTTCAACGGAGCGCAGTACAGCCATCTCTTTCTGCAACGCCTCAAGCTCAAGCTGGACTTCCTCGTCGGTTACCAGAGCCTCTGGTTTTTCTATTTCCAGGCCCTTGTATTCGCCAACCTCAAACTCAGGGCGGGTGTCTACATTGGCGGTATAGGTAAAGGAACCGTCCTCGTTGTAGTTCACACTGGTAATCTCAGGATGGGTTACAGCATCGATATTTTCTTTTTCAATTACATCGAAGTAGGTCTCCTGTACAAGCTTTTCGCCAATCTCACCCTCAACCTGCGGCTTATAGTTCTTGACGACGATAGAGCGAGGCACCTTGCCACGCCTGAAGCCTTTCATCTTGGCGTCTTTCTTCAGCTTGTCATACTCCGCGTTCAGCCGGGGCTGAACATCACTTTCCGGGATGGTTACTGTTACCTTTTTGGTCAGAGTACCGACACTTTCAATGTTTACTTCCATCTGAGTTTTCCTTTTTTTGAGTTCCCTATAGTCCGTCAGTCACTCCATGCGGCACCTGCTCGGGTTGAGCCTTGGGTCCGCAACTCGCCACAAGTGGACACTATGACTGCCTGGATTTTTGTTGTGCCGGGGTGAGATGTCGAACGTTCATCGTGTCTGATCAGTGGTGCGAGAGGGGGGACTCGAACCCCCACACCCAAGGGCGCCAGATCCTAAGTCTGGTGCGTCTACCAATTCCGCCACCCTCGCAAATCCTGATCGTACTCAAACAGCTTCGGCACGAACGTATATTTCTAACCTGTTTCCCCCCATCTGAATGCTTCGTAAAAGACGGGAGGAGTTCAATCAACTTAACCAAGTTCTTGTAATTCACATCAAAGGCTCAGTCAAGGCTCTAAACAAGACTTAACGGGCCCAAGCGCAAAAAAGATGCTATAAATACCATTTCATGCGCTCAGTTTCCAGAGTTTTTTCAAACTGTGCCAACGATTCGATGTTCCCAGGAGCGATTTTCACACAGTCTATTTGATTTATTTACAAAAACGCTTACCATTGGCAAGAGTCAGTTTACTGGGGACATTTGAAAAAACATTACCATTATATATTAGAGGTGCTCATGTTGCGCAAAACTACCTTACTGGTCTGTATCGCTCTGCTGCTGTCCCTTCCGCTCATGGCAAACGCTATTCCAGACTCTGGAAAAAGCAATAAGCTGGAGTGGAAAGTGGTGGAAAATGTCCAGCTGTCAGGCAAACCGCTCGATTTTGCCCAGTCCCTGGATGGCAAGTTGACCTATGTTCTAGACGACAAGCATAATGTGGTTGTCTACAATTACAAAGGTGAAGAGCTTGGCACCATTCCGGCTGGTGCAGGCGTAACCAGCATCGATATTTCCGCAACAGGCGACTGGCTCTACCTTGTAGACACCACCGCCAACACCTTCACCAGGGTGAACATGAACTTCATGCAGGAAATCGACATCACCGGTTCCCCGTTTAAGGGAAACGCTGATGCACCGGTAACCCTGGTGGTCTTCACAGACTTCGAGTGCCCCTACTGTATTAAACTTGAGCCCGTGCTCAACGAGGTGTATGCAGCAAACAAAGACAAGATCAAGATCGTTTTCAAGAATATGCCGCTCAGTTTTCACAAAATGGCTGATCCGTCGCACCGCGCCGCCATGGCCGCCGACCTGCAGGGCAAATTCTGGGAGTTTCATGACAGGCTGTTTACTGCCCCCAAGCTCTCCAATCAGCTCATAACCGATATCGCCACCGATCTCGCGCTTGACATGGAGAAGTTTAAAAAAGACATGAACTCCTCCCTGGTACGCCAGAAGGTACAGAAAGACCTCAGTGATGCTAAGCGAGCCGAGGTAACCGGAACCCCGACCGTATTCGTCAACGGCCGGAGGGCTTCCGAGAGATCGGTCCAGGCCTTCCAGAACATGATCAACGAAGAACTTGCCGCCAACCAATAAGGAGACGTAAGTAGAAACTGAATGAGTAAACAACAGACCACCCAGGTTCTTGATTTTGATGACAATCAAACTGCAATGAACCTGTTCGGAGACTTGAACAGAAATCTCCATATTATCGAAAACAGTTCGGGAGTGAAAATCAGTGCCCGGGGCAACAGTCTCAACATCAGCGGTTTTCAGCACGATGTCGAAATAGCTTCTGAGCTGCTCTCCCAGCTGTACGAACTGATAGGCAAGGGCTACCCGGTCTACAGTTCAGACTTTGCTTTCGGCCTGCGCATTCTTGAATCCACACCGAAGGCGCGGCTGGACAAGATCTTTCTGGACAAGGTGTACGTCACCACCCAAAACCGGGTGATATCCCCCAAAACCAGGAATCAAAAGATCTACATCGATGCCATTCGCGACAATGACATCGTCTTCGGCATCGGCCCGGCAGGCACCGGTAAGACCTATCTCGCCGTGGCAATGGCCGCCTCCGCCCTCGTCACCGGCCAGGTGCGCTCCATCATCCTCACCCGACCTGCGGTGGAGGCCGGAGAAAAACTTGGATTCCTGCCCGGCGATCTGGCCCAGAAGGTGAACCCGTACCTCCGGCCCCTTCACGACGCGCTCAACGATATGGTCGGAGCCGAAAAATGCCAGGACCTGGTGGAACGGGGGGTTATCGAGATCGCTCCTCTGGCCTTTATGCGCGGTCGGACCCTGAGTAATGCCTTTATTATCCTCGATGAAGCTCAGAATACGACCCGTGAACAGATGAAGATGTTCCTCACCAGGGTCGGTTTTGACTCCCGTGCGGTCATTACCGGCGACATCACCCAGGTCGACCTGCCGGTCAAACAGCAATCGGGCCTGGTGGAAGCTAAAAAATTCCTTAAAAATATCGAGGGAATAGGATTTTGCAACTTCTCCAAGGCGGACGTTGTACGCCACCCGCTTGTCCAGAAGATAATTCATGCCTACGAAACCAATGGTGATTGATTTATCTTCACCTATTCCGGTAATATTGAAGGGATGAGAGCCTGGACCTGAGGATCTCATCCCTTTCACTTTGTCAATTTCAGCAATCAAATTTTCCAAGCCCATGCCCGTAGACATCTCTGCCCATTACACACTCCCCTCCTACCCTGTCAATATCGAGAAATTACGACGCAGGGCCCAATGGTTCATGGACCGGCTGGAGGTCGGAGAGCAAACGGTATCCATCTTGCTCACCGATGATGCCGAGATGAGCAGTTTCAACAGTCAATATCGCGGCAAAGAAGGTCCGACCAACGTCCTCTCTTTTCCGCTCTTTGAAGCTACAGAGGAGTTCCCGTTCTCCGATTTGCCCATTGACGAGCTCGGAGACATCATCATCTCCCTGGATACTGCCCTTCGCGAAGCTCTCGAACTCGGCCAGCCATTTCCCTATCGCCTGAACTGGCTCATAGTTCACGGCCTGCTGCACCTGCTCGGCATGGACCATGAAAGAGGCGAGCAGGAAGCCCTTGAGATGTATGATAAAGAGCAGGAATTACTTACCAGATTTGAACATTACAGGAGAAATCAAATGACGCATCTTGCAATTAACGTCGATCATATTGCAACTATCCGCCAGGCAAGGGGAACCACCGAACCGGACCCGGTTACCGCCGCAGCCATGTGCGAACTCGCCGGTGCCGAAGGTATCGTTATTCACTTGCGTGAAGATCGACGTCACATCCAGGATCGCGATGTACATATCCTCCGCAAAACCATCAAGACCAAGATGAACCTGGAGATGGGTGCCACAGAAGAGATGATCGCCATCGCCCAGGAAGTGATTCCGGATCTAGTGACACTGGTCCCTGAAAAACGCCAGGAGCTCACGACAGAAGGTGGCCTTGATGTTATCGGCCAAAAACAAAAGATTGCCGAGGCAATAAAGAACCTTGGCGAGAAAGGTATCCCTGTTTCATTGTTTGTCGACCCTGACCTTGAGCAGATTCGGGTAAGCCATGAAATTGGCGCCACCTTTGTGGAGATTCATACCGGCCGTTATTGTGATGCTGAAACCGAAGATGAACAGGAGCAGGAATACAACCTGATCGTTGATGCTGCCAATGAAGCGTACCAGTTGGGACTGCGTGTTAATGCCGGTCACGGGCTCGATTACCGCAATACTGCACGAATCGCCGCGCTTGAGACCATAGAGGAACTTTCCATCGGCCACTCGGTCATCAGCCGGGCAGCCTATGTCGGCATTGACCAGGCGGTGCGGGAGATGCTTGATATCATCAGGCAGGCTCAAAACTCTTTATAGCGGCCCTAGGTACCAATTCGCTCACAAGCTCAACAACGTGCCCGAAAACCTGTTTGCCGGCAAGGAATTGACAATGACCGCACTGTCGGTCAATATTTGGTAAAACGTATAGTGACAGCGCGTTTGCGATTGACAAGCTTTCAAGAGTTGTGTTATTAAGGACAACCTCGCCTGGGTGGTGGAACTGGTAGACACCCGAGACTTAAAATCTCGTGGGCCTTGCGCCCGTGCGAGTTCGATTCTCGCCCTAGGCACCAATATAAGAAAGCACTTAAAGAGTAATCTCTCTTTAAGTGCTTTTTTATTTCACACACCCCGTCACAGCAATCACACATCAAAGCACAAGTCTCAGTTCTTTTCTCTCAACCTTTCGCACACTAAGATAATCACCAAATAAAAAGGTAATTTCACCCCTCTCTACTCTTTTTCTCTGCAGCCCTACTCCTTTGCCACTACGTCTAGCAGTGTTACGCTTGTCTTTTGCGCGTTACTTTCTACTGACACCCCCCTGATCGCTGACTTATGTTCTCTGGCAACATGCGAGTAAAGCGAAACCAGATTACCCGACATTGCATAGGCTTTCTGAAGCTATAACGAAAAGCTTGCGTCATGTAATCCTCCCATGCAGGGGGAGAAAACAAAATAGAATTCTAATTTCCCCTGCATTACCTAAATCGTTTACTCAATCTCAAAGGGTATAAGCTCACCGGGGTCGCCGATATTTGCTAACACCATTCCGGAATCTGATTGATCCCAGGCACGGCTCGACGGGCTTGTTCCATAATTCACCGCTACTCCTTCTACTTTACCAAATAAATCCCCGGCATCCCCCCGGTTATATGGATCTCTTTCAAGATCATTGCGCCCATCTGCTTGCAGCAGTGCACACTGATAATGTCTGGCAGGGGTTCCCTCTTCCCACTCGTTAGAGCCCAAAATATCACAGTGATATACAGCCAGTCCACTCGATGGCAGGAACTCATCCATCCCCATTCTGGATCTATTCTCTATAATAAAATACTCCGTATCTACTCCTACCTCATTCGTCTTGACCACGTATTTATACAATTTCCTGTAGTCAGAGTGGATAGCACCGAAGCTCCCATTTTCATTTAGCAAAACCACTTCTTCAGGCCACTTAGCAAGCCCCCTCAGGTACCCGCATACCGGTGAAGGGGTACGACCACCGTCTAAGTGATTACCTGAGCTCATCAAACAGTACCTCCCCATGCCCGAGCTCTTTTCGTAATCCTGATCCCTTGATCCATAATCGTACAGATCAGGAAACCTACAGAGCATATGACCGTTTTCATGGCAAAAGGTACCAATCGACTTGCTCTCGAGGCTACAGATCTGATAAAAATGGGTCCTGACACTTCCCAGCTGTTTCTTGATGTAGAAATTATGCGGCCACAACCACGACTGGGCAACATACTGGGTTTCTCCTGCGTACATTATGTTTATTGCGTCGACTAAGCCATCTCCGTTCGCATCAAATTCTGAAAAATCAACTCCTTGCGACTCTAATGCCTCAAGGACTTCGAGTACGATTTCGTTCTGATAGGTATACAGATAGTAACTGCGATTCCGGCTCAGCAGAATTGGTCCATACACCCTATTCGTGTAGTCAAGCTTGCCATTTGACATCGTCAGAAAATAGTCTCGCACAGAGCAGTAATTCCCGTATTCATCTTCGGACGTACCATTCAGCATCTTTTCTATATCCTGCGCAGTCGCCTCGGTCCTGATGTCTTGAAACTCGACGAGAATCGTCAAACCCTGCACTATTCCTGAATGGATCTTAGGACCTTCCAACAAACCATCATCTATCCCAATTGTTCTCATTGTGGGGACATTGCCTCCTGCCCCCACAGGCGGATTCATCATCTCAAACCGACGTTCGAACTTCCTCTTCCTGACCTCGTCAGATTCCCGCAGGTGACGACGAAGTCCCTGAGGTGGGTCCTCAGTCAGGGATACACCACTTGAGACAAACTGACCGGCAGCCACCAAGGCATAGCAGTAAAGCCCTTTGTCCGTGTCATAAACTGCTGAATATCCCTCCTCATTCTCGTAACGAGCGTAGAATTCATCACCAAAGACCACTAGGGTGATATCAGGTCCTCTAGACTGCCCTAAACGTAATTTCTCACCATTGATCGCACTCATAATTTACTCCTCCTCGGCTTGATACCATAGCTGCATGACCATTGGTCATTACTGATCTTCCGGCAGATATTCAGTCAGTTGAATATCCGCTATAAAAATCCTATGAAACCTTTGGGGTGGATTTGGTAAGCGTAACCTCTGGAATACAGATTTTCAGGATGAGAAGTTATTGATTCGCCGATCTGAAAAGCTGGCGAAAAGCCTAGTAACTATTTCACATATCAACTAATTCCCAAATCAATTGATCTAGAAATCAAAACATTCTCATGAAATATTCAGCTGAGAGAATTGTGAGCTGCTGTATGCTACATGGCATCGTAAAATCATAATCACGAAGCCCTTACAATCCAAGTAACAGCAAGGCGCAGCTCCTTCTGCTGCAGACAAGAAAGAATCTGGCCCTCGACGTATGAGTGAACCCTTCCGCCGGGTTACAGGCTTGAGTCGAGGTCGCAATCGCCGAAAGCTTGGAGGTAGTTCTTGTGACTGCCGTAATATTGGCCACCTGTGCTGCTGATAAACGGTATCGGCAAGTCATCCGAACTATGCACGCCACATCCCTGGGTATCCAGCATTGACAGCGAACACCGAAGAGCGAAGAAGCAAATATCGATCGCTGTTTTCCAAGGATATTGCCGGGAAGTTGTTGGCAGAGATACGATCAAATGCCAACGAGGGACCGGCCATAGAAAATCATTGAGTCAGAGAAGAAATCGAGTCGCTGATCGGGAAGAAGATAACAGCGCTGAAACAGTGAGACGCCATATTTCTTTTACTTTTGAAAGCAGCCGACAACTTCGTTTACACCCTGCTCCAGCCAGGTAACCATGTTTACACAATGTGCGGACAAAGAATTGACATTTTTCATATATTTCATTAACTTAGCAAGTCAACTTAACGCCGGTCAACATTGTTACCTCCAGGGTCATGATAAACGTAAAGAACGCTTCAAAGCAGGACCTCAGCCAACTTCGACAACGAATTTCCCAGGCGTCCAACTCGGGTACGCTTGAAAATTATAAGTCAGCGGTCATTTTCTATACCAGGATTCTTCCCAAGGTTATGGGAGTAGAACGGTGTACAATTTTCATCCTGGATAGCGACTCGAACAAAATCTGCTCAGTGTTTGGAACCGGGCTGGAAGAAATGCACATTATGCCGCCGCTTGAAGACAGTATTGTGGGGCAGGCAATTTCAACTGGGCAAAGCATTATTGAAAATAACTTGAGCAGTCATTCAGGCTATCATCTCCACACAGCCAAACAGACAGGCTTTGTTTGCCGGAACCTGCTATGCGCTCCTATAAAAAGCAAAAAGGATGTCAGGGTTTATGGTGCTATACAGCTGCTGAATAAGTCGGGCGATTCAACCTTTACAGATAACGACAGTGTTGTGCTGGAGGAGGTCGCCCAGCTACTTTCCTCCTCCATCGAAACGATCCTGCTGAACAAGGAGATTCTGCAACTTGCCGACGTTCTCGGTCAGGAAGTCGAAAGATTGAGCCGGACCTCGGCCACCGAGAAACATGTTATTGCCGAAAGCCCCGCTATGCTGGAAGTACTCGACATGGTTGAGGTTGTCAGCAACACTCCGGTAAATGTCATACTTCTCGGCGAAAACGGGACCGGGAAGGAATTGCTTGCTCAGATGATCCATGAAAAGGGAGCGCGAAAGACAAAACCGTTTGTTCCCGTCAACTGCGCCTGTATCCCGGAAAGTCTCATCGAAAGTGAATTTTTCGGACATGAAAGAGGTGCATTTACCGGAGCGGATAACAGCCGGAAGGGCAGGTTTGAAGAATCCCATGGCGGTACGCTGTTCCTCGACGAAATCGGAGAGATGCCCCTTACCGTACAGTCTAAATTTCTGCGGGCAATTGAAGAACAGGAGGGCCGCAGACTGGGAGGCAACAAAACCCAGAAATATGACCTGAGACTCGTCAGTGCAACAAACAAGGACCTCATGGCGGAAGTGCGAAAAGGCTCATTCCGGGAAGATCTCTATTTCAGGCTTTTTTCGGTGGAAATCGTCGTCCCCCCTCTTCGAGAGCGACGAGAAGACATTCTTCCGCTATCGCTCCATTTCCTTGCGGCCACGAATAAACGCTTCTCGAAAAATGTCGCAGGATTTTCAAGCGAAGTACTCAACTTTTTCGAGCAGTACGCCTGGCCGGGTAACGTTCGCCAGCTACTGAGGGAAGTAGAGCGGCTGGTCGCACTTACCCCGGACAATGAAATCATCCAGGTCAAAAACTGTTCCCCTGGCCTGCTCAATTTCCGCCCAGGAAGCGCCGAGACCAATGACCTGCGAAATTATGATTCCCTCTCCATCCCCGATCACGTAATGCGGCTTGAAAAGGACCTTATTCGTCAGGCCATGCAAAGGGTCTCTGGAAACAAAACACAGGCCGCCAGGTTGCTCAGCCTTACACGACAAGGTCTCACTCAAAAACTTAAACGCTACCAGCTTGCAATCTGACGACGTGCTCCGCTTGTACCGCAACATCACTATTTCGTTTTAGGATGCGAGCTACTTAACGACGACATTTCCGAACACCACGACGAAATTTGGCACAGGCCCCGTTAGCCCGGATTTCCACGATGTTCACCCAAAAGCCAATCCAGGCGACACCATCTTCTACAGCTTTTTGCCAGTAGAAACAGCTAACTATAATCCACTAGCAAAAACCTTGAATCTGACGCCGCCGGAACTGGTGAGAAATGTGAGTCAGCCTTCTATCCTGCCGGCAGAAAATCGATAGGATAGAGAATGGTTATTTGCTGCACATCTTTCGAACCAAAATTAAACTTTTTGACACGCGCAACAATCTTGGCCACGAGTTCTTTCGAGTCCAGATCCGTGGATTCCATTTTGCAAAGCGATACTTCCCCATTCGGTTCGATTACCAGCTTCAGCAGCAGTTTTCCTCGCAGAGTTGGATCCTTACGCAATTCCCTGTTGTAGATTCGATAGAGTGTTGCCTTATAACGATCAAATACAATCTGGATCTCTTCATCGGTTCGACCAGTTCCATAGTCACCGCTCAGCGGACGACCTGCCTCTTCCATCAGACCTGCCACGGAGCTCTCAACCTTTTCGGTGCCAACACCACCAATTGCACCGGCATTGCCATAACCATTTTTGCCACCTTTTCCGCCATTGCCAAGGTTCTGGCTGACCTTGTAGTTGCCAATCCCTCCACTGTCACCGCCTTGGGCCTGCATTGCAACCAATGCACGTTGAGCTTTGGCTTTACCAGGGATCTTGTCGGCCGATTTTTGCAGACGAGCCTCGGCCCCGAGTTTAGCGACCGGAACTTCATCCATCAAATCATCAAAACTGCTCTTAAACGCAAGTACTCCAACATTGTTCGCTTTTTTCCTTGCCTCCTTTTTCACAGCTCCGGCAGGCTTGGCTGCAGATGGTTTTTTCGCCGGAGTCTTCTCGGCTTTCGCGACTTCCTCAGGCTTTTTCTTCTCTTTATTTTCTTTCTTCTCTTTCTTCTTTTCCGGTTTCTTTTCAGGTACCTGTACGGGGGGAGGCTGTACGGGTGACGTTTCCTTGATCAGCATGGCCACTCGATCAGGAACTTCTATAACCACATCTGCACGATCAATAATCGGCAGTGTCACCAGGGGAACAGTGATCCCGAAAAACAAACAGAACATCAGCGAAACTAACAGAGCCCTATAAAAGCGCCTTTCACTCTCAGTATTTTTCGTCCAGGGCATAAGCATAGGACGAAACGGTTCCGGCAATAAATCCCGTTCGACAACGAACTCATCCCGGCGCTGCTCTTCAAGCAAGAGCTGTTCCTCTACTTCATCGAGCAGGCAATAAAGCGTATTCTGCTGTTCGGCAATATCTTTCTGAAGTGAGTCCCGTTTCTCCAGGGTATCACGGGTTCGGTCCTTGAATGCAGCGATACGGGATTGCAACCGCTCACCATGCTCGGTGGCGTCCGTCCCCTCCTCTGCCAGTCCCTTCCAGAAAAGTTCACCAGCACCCAACTCTTCAAGTTTGTCCAGTGCATTACAGGCATCCTGCAATGTCTCATAGCGCTGTTGATCTGTTGCGAAGGTTTCAATCTCTGCTTCTACAATCCGCAGGTCAGCTTCCAGTTTGGTAATGGCTTGCTGAACCAGCATGATCTGCGCGTTCAGTTGGTCCAGTTCCTGTGATGTTATAGAGGTTTCCACGTGATTCATACTCAGTCTTGTTTGGCCCTCTGAATTACAGCCAGAGATATCTTTCCGTATCCAGAGGCAGTGCAGGTTGCCATAATTTTTTTCAGGACTCGAAATGGTATTGTTTTGTCGGCAAGAATTGTTATTTCCTGGCTCTTAGCGACAGTTTTAGTGCTTGTCCCGATAATATTGTCTTTGAGATGGTCCAACCTATCGGTAATACCGTGAATAATCTCATCTGTTGAGCCCAACAGGTCGGTTGTCGCAACCGCTACTTCACCCTGCACCAACACCGTATCTGGGCTGACCATGATGACCACCGTTTCCCTCGGTTTGGTCTCAACCACCGAGTCCGGCAATATGATCTGTTTCGGCGTGGACAAAACTTCGCTTGAAGATGAGTTAGCCAGCAAAAAGAACACAAGGATTGTGAAAACATCCATCAACGATGTAAGGTTCAAGGCCGTTGGTTTTTTCCTGTTTCGCTCCATGCGCTTGATGCGTCTGCTGTTTTTCACGGCGCGTCTCCTATCGATATCAGTGGAAAAAGATCGAGCTTTAGCACTTCTCCACTCTCCTCATCCTCCACTTCAGTTTCACGTAGTCTGTCCATAACCTGAATCAACGTGTCATATTCGATGTCCGGTTCCATCAAAACAGTTGCATCATCTTTCTTGGGGTAATCTTTTTTCAGTCGAATCAGGATCTCGGTCAATTTTTCGAAATCGTACACACCGTCCTTATGCGGTAGCGCTGCGACCACATTGGCTCCGTTGGAGAGTTCGAGCCCGGCTTTTCTTACAACTACCTCTATCGTGAAATTGGGTTTCGTCGCTGCAGCCCCCCCGGCGGCTGAAGTCGGTACACTTAACTCAAGAATCGTAATTCGCGAAAACACGGCGCTGATGAGCAGAAACGGTACCAATATCACCATCAGATTAAGAAACGTAGTGATATCCAGTTCAGGGGTTCCCTTTCCCCCCTCTCGTCGTGAGTGGTGATTTCGTCTGCTCATGATGCGTCGTCCGTTTGATTCTGGCGCCTGGCAAAGCCGGAAATACAATTCAGGACCTTGACCGATGCCATCTCGAGGCTATCTACGATCTGGCCTGTGGTCGAAGTTAGCTTGGCATGGATGAGGAGCAGTGGAATGGCGGTCATTAAACCAAATGCCGTGGTATTCATGGCAACAGATATACTGGCTGAGAGCAAATCGGCCTTCTCTGCCGGATTTGCGTTAGCCACTGCGGTAAATGCCTCGATCAGACCCATGATTGTGCCGAGTAATCCCAAAAGAGTGGCAATATTCGCAAGCAAACCAATATACGGTGTCCGTTTTTCCAATTGCGGAATAATCTCCATCATGCCTTCTTCCATTGCGATCTCGATATCATCACGACGTCTGACCGCTCCCTGCCGTGCAAGACCGAGGGACAACATTTGCGATATGGTGGACGTGTCTTTGCTGACGACTTTGCGCGCATGGTCAAACTCGCCTTTCACCACTATTGGCTGCAGCCTGTCCCACATTTTCCTATTGGCGTTCCGAATACGGCTTAGTTGTATCCAACGCTCGAAAGCGATGGCCATCCCAATCGCAAAAACAATCAGAATCGGATACATGAAGGCTCCGCCCTTTTGAAAAAAATCAATGGTTGAATAAAAAATTCCCATTACTGTTTCCTCCTGGATATGTTTGCTGTACTGACTTCGTAGAAGTCAATTTGTCTCTTCAATACCTCCCGATCCACGGGAACGGCGTCTTTGTTCAACATCATGTTCAGGTTAGTCTCCATACCGATCTCGGAACTTTTCCACGGAACGATATAGAGAGATTTCGGAGCTTCGTCATTGCCGACGATGGACATTCCAGTGAGCTCCTTTGCCTGGTTAGTCTCCTGCTCCTGACCTTCCGCCCCGGGCTTATCAGCTGCCGCCACAGTGGCAGGGATCAGGGCTACGCAGAAAAAAAGTAATATTTTTAATTTCATAGCTATTATCCTTCACAAGGCGCTCTGCCCGTTGTCCTCGTCAACACCGACTAATTCTCCTGCCGAAGACGAATCTCGGAGATCCATAACTTGACCAGTTCATCCCCTGGATTAATCTCGTGATATTTCTCATATTGGGCGAGGGCGGAGGCTGGATCGTTCAAATACAGATCGCAGAGAATCGCGAGATTTTTACGGGCAGGAAGATATTCCGGATATTTTTCGAGCGTTGTCTCATATACATCTCGTGCTTCTGCAAAACGACCGGCAGCACGCAGCAGCAGACCATACTCGTTGCTTGCCACCGGGTGTTTAGGGAACAGTTTCAGTGCAGTTTTAAGCTGTTCTTCCGCCTTTTCGGGCTTACCAGTTTTCCGGTAGGCAATTGCCAGATTGATGTAAGGAGCCGTGACCCTGGGCGATTCTTCAACTACATTTTCTAGTAATTCTGTGGCCTTGCCATACTCTTTATTGTTTAAAAAATCGACAGCCCGGTTAAAATCGCGGCGTGCATTCAGCCCCAGGTCCGGTTTTTCTTTCAACTCAAACCCTTTTTTTTGCGCCTCCGCTGGTGCAGCACCCGATGCATCTTCAACCTGCAGCTCATCAGCACTGCCATGAAGAGCGACATCTTTTCCGGCTATACATCCATTCAGCAATAGCACCATCACCAGAAGTACAAATCCAGTGCTGCTGTTGTTCTTTATGGGGGAGAAAAGTTTCGAAATCTTCCTCATTATCCGTACCTTGGTCATTTACGTCTTTTCTAATTGACTGCAGCACTCTGCATTGGAGACGCCTGCCCGTCTTCGGACGGTATTTCCGCGACTTCTGGTTCAGTTGCTGCCGACATTTCCGTGTCAACGCCACTTTCCCCTGCTCTAGCAGGTTCCTTCTGGCTTGTGCCTGCTACCTTCGTGATCTCTCCGGTCTCCCTTGCAGGTGGCTGTACAACAAATTCGAAGGTGTAGGAACTCAGCGAAGTCATTACAGCGCTCTTCTCTTCCGGTTTGTCATAACGGGCAGGCAGCAACTTGGCCAATCTCGCCATACTTTTATCGATCCACTTGTTATAGACGCCCCGTGTCATCAGCTGGAGATTGCTTTTATGCACAGTGATTGCCTTTTCTTCAAAAGGATAGGCCTGGTCTTCGATCGCCAGTTCGTACTCTTCCACTTCCATCGCGGTTAATCCTTCAGGACGTTCCGATTCCATCAAGGCCTTACTGAAATGGGCATAAATCTCGGCCAGGTAGAATGTCGAAGCAGCGGTCACTTCTCCTACTTCATAATCAAGAAGCGCAGTGAACTTTTTCATGGCGGTTTTCATGGCCTGCCGTTTTTTGCGAAGATTCTTTTCGAACGGCTTGACCAATTGAATAGCCGCGAACTGCTGATAGCTCCTTTCGGTCAGGGTCAGAGCGGCAGTTCCAGCCAGGTAACGGGTTCGATCGGTTCGATCACCTCCCGCTGCAGCGTCGATTGCGACTATTTGCTTAAGTTCAGTAAAGTATTTTTTCTGTTCCTCATGTTTTTTGAGAATCTCAGCAATCTTGGTACGCGTTTCCAGATTAGTTTCGATCGGTTGTGGAAAGTACTCGACGTAGCGCCGGTAAACCGCCAAGGTCCGGACACTGTTGTCCACCTCTTCATACAGCTCTGCGGCAATCATCAGAGCCTCACGTCTGAGCTGATCGTCATCGGACTCCCTCTCTATTTGTTCGTATTCTTCTGCTGCCCTAAAAAGCTTTCCGTCCTCCCGATAGACAAAGGCGATGTTCTTTGTGACCTCAGGCTGAAGCTTATGCCCTGGAAAATTGGCACGAAAAGCGGTGAGCACGGTCGCCGCTCGTCCCCAGTCCTTGAGTTTGATTAACATGGCAGCACCATCGAATTCAGCGGTTGGCCTGATTTTGGAGTTCGGAGCCATGGAACTGATTCGCAGGTAATGATCGGCAGCCGCAAGGTAATCTTCGCTTGCTTGTGCCTGTTCACCCTGTTGATAGATTGAGGCAGCGAGATTGTCCACCAGGCCTGCCCGCGACTTGTCATTTGGTGGAAGCAAGGCCAGGGTGTTGACATAGGCGGTTTCAGCCTCTTTGTAGAGTTCGAGTTTGTACGAAGAATGGCCGATAACCAGCCAGGCCGAACGCTTGACATTGACATCAGCCCCAGGAAATTTCCCGATAAGCTTGTGGGCCGCAGCTGATGCCTGCTCGTACTCGTGCATGGTATACAGATCGTCTGCCGCAGCGCCAAGCACCACAGATGCTTTCTCATGTTCGGGGAAGGTGTCGACAAACTTAAGCGAGCTTCGAACAACCTCCTTTTTCACAGGGGTCCTATTCCCTTCCGGCGTGGATTCGAGTTGCTGGCGATACGAATACACAGCAGCATAACCAGCCTTCGAAGATCGTTCATGGGGCTCGTAATTGTATGCGGTCTTCTCATACTCTACGGCAGCCAAGGCAAATGATTTATTTTCCAGCAGCAGGTCAGCCAGCTGGTAGTTCATGAAAGGCGCGTTGTTTTCTTTCGGGAATGAGGTGAGGAATTCCCGATACCAATGAAGTGCTTCGCTGAAATTGGAAGGTTTTTCTTTCACATATTTCGGATTCTGGTAAATCGCGTGATAATGATTCGCCAGGTCCGTCAGGTTGGCCTTCAGGGAAGCGATGACCTCCGGTCGATCATCTGGCTGAAAGTACTGCCAGTAATCAGCCTGCAATCCGTACTTTGTGGCAAAAGATTTTTTCGACTCGATAACCAGGGTTGGGAAGCCGCCAGCGATATTGATTTCGATCACGCGGATGTGGAATATCGGTGCTTTCCTGTGAAACGGATTTCGGCTCATAAATGCGTCGTATGTAGCCACTGCATCGTTGTAGCGCCGCTTGCCGAAATAGTATTCTCCGAGATTGCTGTAGATACTGTCCTCATAGGGCCGCTTGCCATAGGCGGAAAAATACTCGACAACGGATTCGGCACCGCCGAGATAGGAAAAACTCAGGCTGATAACCCGGAACGTGTCATCTATTCGAGTACGCTCCGTCTCATCTTCGATCTGCTCGAAATCGTATCCCATGGACACCATGTGATCGAGCAAGGCAATGAATCTATGCAGACCGTCTTCGTAAAGCTCTTGCTTATAGAAGGTCCAGCCCAGTTTATAGAGTGCAAGTTCGTAAAAGGACGAGCCTTCGCCCACATCGACAATGCTTGCGTAAGCATCTTCCGCATCGAGGTATTTTTTGTGAATGAAAAAGTGTTCAGCCCGGCGGAACTGGACTTCGTCGAAATAGCGGGATTCCGGGAATTCGCGTACCAGACGTTCCATTACATCCATGGCTTCCTCGATACGTCCAAGTTCTTCGTACGCCCTGGACATCTGGTACAGAACCTGGTCGTTACGCTGGTATAACGGATACTTTTGAAGTAATTCTTTATACAGAGCGATCGCTTCAAGCGGTCCGGCCTTTTCAAGATCATCAATTGCATGATCTTCAGCTGAATCAGCCTTTTTCGAACTCACCACAGGCTGGGCGAGAGTTGCCCTCTGCTCGAAATCGTTCTCGGATTCTCCTTCAGCGGGAGCCATATCAGGAACCGTCGCTTGATTCGTCTGAACTGCCGCGATAGCAGGAGGCGAGGCGGTTTCCGGAGCACTCAATTGCTGCGGACTACTTAATTTTGGTGAATTACTGAATTGCTCTGGATCATTGACTCTCTGTGCAGTCTCAGTTTCGCTCACAGTCTGAGCGGTATCGCCGCCCATAAGGCCGTACTCCTTTTCCACTTTCAAATCAGCAATACGGCGAATGGCCTCAGCCGCCAGTTCGGAGCCGGGGGCTTCGGCCAGAAAGCGCTGATAACTCACTATGGCTTTATCAATTCCCCCTTCGATCTGTTCTTCACGTATTTCAACACGCTGATGATGCAGTTGAGCAATTGTTCCTCGTTTATCCAGGGAGATGCAGGAGGCTAAAACCACTGGCAGAGCGAAGATAAAGAGTCGCAACGTTCTCATTGTTCCCCTCCTTTTGCTTCCTCTGCTCTGGGTTCTTCTGCCCTGGCGGCACGATCATAACTGTCGGCCATGGCGAAAAGCACTTTGACCTGGAATTGCTCCAGCCGTTTCCGAGTCTCGGATAAGTCATGTATCGCCATATTTTCAAGCATATGCCCCTGACGGGCCATGAGGGTTTCCACTTTTTCAAGGCTTGTGACGATCCGGTTACGCTGAAGACGAATCGAATCGCCGTACCCCTCATAGCTTTGTGTAGCGGCCTGGCGTTTCCTGACGAACGAGTCATATTGTTGCTGCAGCATTTCAACGTCCTGATTGAGCGCGTGCAGGTTATGAAAGGCTTCCGTCAGGCGTCGGTCATAATCCGTATAAATGTTCCAGTGCAGTACCCCTCTCAGCCGCTGGATGCTGCGCTTGACCTCACTCGGCGGAGCAGCACCGCCGGCACTCAATGTTTTTGACAGGTGGTCAAGTCGTTCACTTACAATCCTCTCTCTTGCCGTTGCCAGGTAATCCGGACGTGGTGTAACCAGCATTGCCTCAAGGCGCTTTTGGATGCGATCACGCTGCTCCAGGCGCAAGCGCATCCGTGAATCAAGTAACCGGAACTCTCTGTCTATCTCCGGTAAAAGCGGCTCATAATAGGCGCGACGCTTCGCAATCATTTCTTCAAAGGCATCCAGGTCTGTTGTCCAGCTTTCAAGTTTTCTGCGTAATTGCTCCAGGTCGAGATAATTTTTCAACGATTCCTGAAAATCATGTGAGGCCATCAAATCGAGCAGGTAATAGGTTTCCGGCGCCTCAGGCAGGTTCCGGAGTTTGACGACCCAAGTACTGTCCTGTTTCAGCTCTTCCCTGACCAAAGCGCGCAGGAATGCACCTTCCCGAATGCTTTTAATCGAAGCGCCGAGTTTGTCGATTTCTGCTGTGAATGCGTTCAGGGCGCTGTTGTACAACAGTGCCGCCTTGCCGTATATTCCCAGTTTTCCGTAAGCATACGGAAGAGCGAGCATGGCTTCCTGCACGGCGCGATCGGTCACCTCGCGCTCCACCAGGATGCTCCATGGAACCAGCGCCTGTTCAAAACGATCAGCCGAGGCAGCGGCCCACCCGGAACCGAGTAGCGCCTGATTGGAGAATGGTCCCTCCAGACGGACCCGGTCGAAAACTTCTTTGGCTGTACCAAATTGTTCCGCTCCCAATAATTTGTCGCCGAGGACCAGGTTCGACTTATCCTTGATAGCCAGCTTAAGGGGATCTTCGCTCTTTATTTTACCGCTGAAGTTGATATGCCCGAGGCCCTCCTTGGTTTCACCAACCATGAACAGGGCGATTCCAAGGTTGTAGCCGGCAAAGCCTTCGAGGCTTTTTACATTCTCAAGCCCCTTCAAGATTATTGCGGCATCTTCGAACCGCCCGTTCAGCATGAGAATTTGTGAACGCAGGAATGCCAGGTCGTCCCGGATTTTCTTAGGAACTGCTCCGTCGATACGCTCGATGGCATGCAGAGCATTTGCAGGTTGATCCTTTTGAAAATAGATTTTTGCCAGGCGGAATATCGCCTCATTGCGTAACTCTTCCGGGACGTTACCGTTGATCAGGGCGGAAATGGCCCGTCCGGCACGCCGGTGCATCCTGTACGCCAGTTCAAAATCACCTACCGCAAAATCGGCTATTCCGATGTGTGGAAAGAGGGAATCAAGATCAGGCTGGTCCAGGCCGTGGTGCTGATCCAGTTCGGTATCGAGCCGGGCGATGGCCTCGAACCATTCTTCCTGGAAGGCGTAATAGAGAACTTCTCCTAAATAGAGATCCTCCAGCTTCTTCGGAGCAGTCGTGATTGCAGTCATCGCAGCCATCGATGGGGAAGCGACCATCAACAGGCCGGTTAGTAATAGAGCCAACCGGTACATACCTTACCTGTCTGAAAAAGTTATGCTCTGTTGAGCCAGGGTGATTTCAACGATGGCAGGACCGACATCCTTTTGAACCTCGACACTCTCCGTGCGATCAAGCGTGCTTCCCCCTTCGGATTTGCCCTTGAAATTCACCTGAACCGTATGTGTTCCGGTGGTGACATTGCCTGTATATATTCGCTGCACACCACCCATCCGCAGGGCTTCAAGCTCCTTGAATGTATAGAGGTAGTGGGTTACAGGCTGTCCATTCAGCAGTATCTCGACGGAATCGAGCCTGAACTGCTCACCGTTGTTCAGATTGATGAACATCGAAATCTCGGTGTTGGACGGGTAAAGCAGCACTTCCTCCAGCTTATGCAGCTCCGCGGCGATGGAGAGCACATCGCTCTTGATCTCCTGGACCTGTTCATCGAGGCCTTTGATCTGTTCCCTGGTTACTTCTTTTCCCTGAACAACAACGCCCCAGCCACAGAGCAAGATCCCTAAAACACATGTGATTAATCCTTTGATCATATTTCCAAACTTCCCCTCGATATTTGAACCTCTGAATAATAGTCAGTCACGATTTTCAACAAATCAGGGCGCTATTTCCCGCTACATCTTGCCGATCAGGTTGATGAAAACCCCTTGATGCCGATAGTCCATCTGGGTCAGATCATCAGAAAAATCAGAAAAGTTATATCCAACCCCCAGTTTGACGTGGTTACCAAAATGACGATACAGCGCGAGCAGAGCCCCACTACGGCTGTCCTGCGCATCCGGGAGGTCCAGCATGCGCATTTCCATAAGCGCATCCCAGCGATGGGTAAAATGCCAGTCCGCACGCGCCACATACAGATGAGCGCTACTTGGGAAAAACTCCTGTTCTTCACGATCCAGGGCAACCTGGCTCTGGCGATAGGCGTATTTACCTCCCACCGTCCACCGGGGGGTGAGATCATACATCACATCCACCGCCCCGATGTGGCTGCGCTGTATGTAGTCGGAGTCGCTGGTAGACTCCTCATCGGCTGATGGAAGATTATTAAAATAGGTGTACTTAAACAGTACATTCAGGCGATCGTGATAGACCGGACGATATGCATAGCCAAGAACCGCTTCGGTATAATCACTGTCAAAGGACTCTCCCAGGGAACTCTCACTCATCGCATAATTGAACTTGCCGAGAAGCCTCCAGTCGGGAGTCAGTTGATATTTGAAACTATTTTTGAACAACCAGCTGGTACGTTCGGTGTTGCTTAAATCCAATTGCTCGGTGTCATCGAGCCGATATTCAACACCGCTGGCAAATGACAGCTTGTCGAAACCATATCCAGCGCTGACACCAACCGCTCTTCTTTCAGTTTCGGCTGCTGTTTCTGGATCTTTGAGGGTTCCTACATCGAGATTGACTTTCAGATTGAGACGGTCTGTCGGTGTCAACTCCACACCGGTGGAATGCGTCAGACCCGTGGGGATGTCGCCATGACTGTACTGCTCCTCCAGGTAGACACTGACACTGTCTGAATAGCGGCTGCGAAAACCCGAGGTCATATTACCTTTTCTCGACTGCAGGCCGTTATCGGTTCGTTCGTTCTCGAACGTATAGTTGACATAGGTCGTGGTCTTGTCACTGTAGAGGAACTCGCTCCCCAAGCTGGCAGCCGGGCCGAGATCCCCTCCGGAAACCTCGCCGAAAACCTTGAAACGATCGGTGAGCCGCCAACTGCCGCCGGCACCGACCCGACTGTTATCATCTCGATTACCGGTCGCTTCCAGTGTTCCCTGTATGAAACCGTAGGCCGTCCAGCTTGTCAGAGAGTCGTAGGACATCCGTACCACGCCGTCGGTCCGTTCCCCTTCCTCCTGGGTCTCTACGGTAATCTCCCGGTTGTCCTCCCTGCTGTCTCTTCTGATGCCTGAGCTTAGGGTCCATTGCTTGCTTAGGAGGTAATCGATATCAATTTCGGCAGAATCGGTTTCAAGCCCCTCGGATTGCACCTTCCGATCGAACTTTAACCGTCCGTTTATCCGCCGGGTAAGGGAGAGTTCCAAAGTCCCGCCATACTGGGTCAGATCCGTGACCGTCTCTTGTCCGGGTGCGGAATATCCCGCGTCTACCTCGAGCAGGTAGAAGGTAGAACGTCCTTTCCAGCTTTCGACAAAGTCGTTTAGGTGTATGCTGCCTTCGACACGATAGGCCGTTGCCTCGACATCCTGGTCGTCAAGAGTATCAGGATCAGTGAAACCGTACCCGCCGTCGTTGGAGGTCGATGCGATCCCCCCCGGGCCTTTTGTTTGACCCACTTCCAGCTTGAGCCACGAAGTTGAGGACATTCTCAGGGTCAGATCAGCTCCACCAAGAGTACGTGTTTTCTCCTCGTCGTCCTCAGAACCGGCAGTCACTCCAAATTGAACGTAATCATTGAACCAGTAATGAATTTTGCCGCCGGCTACCAAGGTATCCGGTTCATCGAACCCCGGGCTGTATTCGTAGCGGACGACAAGAAAGACTGGATTGCCGCTGAGAGAACTGGAACTGACCAGTAAGTCATCGCTTGCGGTTGACGGCAGGATATCCGACAGCATTAGCCGCCCCTGGATGTAGTCGATATCGTAATCGAGCTCAGGCGCTAAGTACTTGACTGACTGAACTATGCCGGAATCCTTGTCCCGTACTTCAATACGAATGTTTTCAGATCCCTGCAGGATATCTTGTCTGCGCAGGAAATAAAGAGATCCGCCCGTTCCACGAAATTCATCGCGTGCCGCCACTGTTCCCGGATCTGCTGCATACCCGTCCAGCTGTAAACGCGGTTCACCGAAACTGGTGGTCGTAAGTGGCTGGTAATGGATGTTTGCCCCATAAAGATCGCGATCAATGTGCGCCAGATCATTCTCTGCATAATTGATCTTGAAATCACCCCACATTCCGTAAGTCTCGTCTTTTTTCACTTTGACGTAGAAATTGCCCCTGGTCGGTGCATCTTCAACCACGGTGCTGTCGTCGCCCAGGGTAGGATAGTGTCGGTCAGGGTCCATTCTCCGGAACTGGGCAGCAGCTGACTTGTCCATAAAATTTGAGAAAATTTCGTCAAACGATCCTTCTCTGGTATCGGCACTCGCCGTCAGTGACCAGCCGTTTTTGAATTTGCCTTTGGTATAAAAGGCAAAACGTTCCTGATTGCTCAGATCTTCGCTGTAACGCGGATTGTCGGGTGAGAGAAGCTTCGCCGGCCCGTTGGTCTTATTTGCCGATAATGTCGTGTCGGCAATCCCCAAGGCAAACCAGTCGCTCTTGTCCAGTGCGAGATCACGCAGGAACAAATCGCCATTGCCCGATTGATCGAGAACGGCGAGTTCGACCGTATGCAGACCCTCCGGCAGGATTTCCTCGGCGACGAACTTACCCTTGCCATCCACCGGCACAGTGTAGCCGGCCAGCCACACCTCGTGACCTTCGGGAATGGCTTGGCCATGTAACTGGACTGTTCCACCGCGAAGAGGGATATTTCGGGAGGCGATGCGACTTGCGCCATACCCGGCCAATAATTCCGTTTGGGGATTGGCAAGAACGACGGCCGGATCAATCCGATCGATGAGCCACAGTGGCTGGGGAATGGTTTCATCGAAGCGTCCTTTTTTGTCATAAACGCGAACCAGGTATTTCAGGCTCCGTCCCGGAGCCGTATAGTCCGGAAAATCAGGCCTCCATTGTGCCTGACCTTCATCAGTCATCCTAATGAGCGCAAGTGGTGTGTCACGGACCGATTGGTCCTCATCGAAGATCCTGACCTCAGCTCGATCGATGAAGGCGCGGTAGTTAGTATAAAGATTGAAATTGACGAGGTTTTCTTCAAAATCCGTTTCTTCAACATCACGGTAGCGGACAGACCGGGGCCAGGCTGTCACATTCAGCCGCGGTACAAGCTTCAGGGTGTCATACTTGAACCTGACCTGTGCCCTGTCGAGTTCCACGTCTGTACAACGCTGGACATCCGGTATGCTTTTGCCAGGATCATCGACAGGTTTGCCGTCGACCGTTATGCGCATGAGATTGAGAGCGAAAGGGTTTTGGGTCTCAACCTCACGGGTAAGTCGGGTGACTTCAACCCCCTCGTAGTCATCCATGACAACCAATTCATCATAAACAACCTGCACTTCGACCCGAGAAGTGTCCATTTCGATGAAACCGGTGTTGATAACATCGTCTGTCTGAACATATCCATGCCCTTCGAATTCGGCTTGTCCCTCCTGTAGTCCCATCTTCTCGGACATGACCTCCATGGCTCGACGGGCACGCGCCGTTGACCATCCGATGTCGTCGCCATAGATAGCAGCGGTACGGCGATTCAGTCGTTTGTTGCCGGTATAGCCGATGAATCGAAGCCGTACATTCGCCTTGTCGGAGATTTCCGCCATTGCCTGACGCAAGCGATCAACAATCTCGTCTGATATGGCCGGTTTTCCGTGTTCAAAAAGGATTGGCTCAATGCTGCCTGAAGGAGAATCGTAGACCCGCGTGGCAACTTCGGACCCTGCGGCATCCGGACAAATCTGCGGCTCATCGGGAAGGTTCTGCAAGGAGTCATCGTGCCAGAATTCCACCTCTATACGCCGGTTGAGCGCCCGCCCTTTAGGCGTTGCATTGGATGCCATCGGTTGCGTCGCCCCCTTGCCCTCGATAGCCACTGCCTCGTTGGGCAGACCAAGTGAATCCTGGATAGCGAGTGCAGCACGCCGGGCAATGGCTTTCGAAAGACCGAGATGGTTGCCATAGATCCGTTCCTGCCGCCCTGCCAGAGGGGTGTTGTCGGTATAGGCGACCAGCTTGATGAGAACATTATTCTTCCCCTGCAGATTGTTCCATGCCTGCCTGACCTGCTCCAGAAAAACGGGGGAAACACTCACCATACCTTCATCGTAGTGAAGGGGAGAAATAAGATTTTTTATCTGAGCACGGTGTGAATGCCCTTCTTTGTAACGCAACTTACAGACCGTTTCAGTTCGACAAACCTTGATGCGATTGATTTCACGGGGGACGATCACCTCTTTTTCGACGATTTTTTCACCGATTTCGTCATACCAGACTTCCACTTCCACACGTCTGTTACGTGCCCGTCCTTCCTTGGTACCATTGCTGGCTACCGGCTTTGTCTCTCCGACACCTTCATATGAGATCGAATCGGCGGGGAGATTCAGCGCACCTTGGAAATATTCAGCAGTCGTGCCCGCTCGCTCGTGGGATAGTCCTGTGTTGTCGTTATAAAGAGCTTGTAAAGATTTGCTGAGTGGTGTGGAATCGGTGTGCCCGACAAAGTGAAGACGGACATTGACCCGCCCCTCCATGTTCTCGAGAATATCGCGAAGTCGGCTCAGATAATCTTCGGGAATTTCTGCTTGCCCCTCATGGAAAGGGATTGGCGGGACCAGATTGGTCAACTTTATGGTTTTTACATCTGTTTCGACGACTTGACGAAGTTCCACCGTGTCTCCTTGATCTTCTTCGAAAATTGAAGGATCGAGGATCCAGGGGTGTAAAGACTGGTCTGGGGGAAGATGCATCTCGGTTGACTGGCCGTTTGATGAGGCTTCACGAACGTGGATTCCAGAACCTGCACTGAAGAATGGCTTTGCGACTGCCAAGACCCCGTTTCCCGCCGCAAACGACAACCCCAACAACAATATGGTGATACTCCGCCTTACCATCTAATCTCTTTTAAAACTAATAAATTACCAGCTTATAGCCACTTGCCAGACTGCCGCAAACCGTTTTATACGGATCTGACGCGCCATTACTTGTGTGGACTGCCACGCCGCCAGAACACTTCTGTTTCTATGGTCAGGTTGTAATTCTCTTCATCGCTTCTCCAGCGGTTCTTGATTTCCGTTTTCAGCATCTTGATCCGGCTGCGCACCAGCGTTTCCGGCTCGATATCAGCCAGGTATGATAAACGCAGCACCGAAGGTGATTTCTTAAGCTCAGCCAACAGCTGGTCTATTTTGGGCTGCCATTGGAGCCTTAGCTGTGTGGTTCCCGGTTCGAATACGCCGTCAGCGACATCTATCGCCACCACACGGTGCAAGACCGCATTGAAGTTGAAACGCATCATGTGGCCGCCGGTGGCTCTCTGCACCCGCGGGTTCTCGGAAATCACCCGGTAACCGGTGGGCAAACTGCGTTCATCGAGTTTCATGATGAAGTTGCTGCCGCGGTCCTGGTCGGGCACTACTGCGCAGGTGATATGGTAGCGGCCGTACTGGTCGGTTGTGGCGATCAGGCCGCGAGCAGTCACCACTCGAACTCCAGCCAGGCCGGTTTCGCCATCGTCCTGCTGGCCGTTCATGTTGCGGTCGTCAAAGACCTTGCCAATTACATCGGTACAATCAAAGTCAGGGTCGGGAATGACACGTACCGTTGCAGATGCTTCACCAGACACTGCTGTACCGAGAGCGGTATTGAAAACCAACGCGCGGTTCACATAGTCACCCTCAGAAACGCCGGACCCGACCACCAGCAGCAGTTCAAGAGTAACGACCTGGTTCACCGTCAGCTGAAGCTGGTCCCAGACTAATTCCAGGCCATTGATCTTCGGCTCCACTGCTTTACCGTCCAGTCGCGTACTGCCGGCTACATATTTAAAACCGGCTGGAAAACGGTCGACGATGCTGAGTTCATTGAGCGGAAAGCCAAAAATATTTGTTACTTTGATCGTGTAGGGGACCAGCTCGCCTTTGGTTACGTTGGTCTGCGACGCGGTCTTGGTGATGGCGACCGCCCCATCCAATGTCGGATCAACAGGAATGGAATTGTTAAAGATCTGACTTTGACCGGGTACTGTTCCATTGCTGAAGGTAAGGTGCATGTAGTAAACGGAGTCCGGTGATCCGGCCCCAACGGATGGTGGAGGTGCGCCTGGCAGAGCTGTGGCTTCGCAGTAATCGGTGGTTGCGGGCACAGCATCGTCTACACTCCCCGGACAGGCGGTTACGGAAAAAGGAGCGGTGGAAATATCACTGGTCGGCGGAATGACCCTGGAAGGGGGAGACAGATAGTCGCTTGACGGAGTGTCGATCTGGATCAGGTACGACCCACCCGGCGGGCAGTCCAGCTGGCTAAAATTCAGATCGAATTTATAAAAGCCGTTTTCAGCAGTTATCTGGTTTTGCTGAAGCGGATCATCAAAGCATAGAGTCGGCAACTCCACACCGCTCACACTGTTGAACATCGTGAGCGTGATTCCGGAGACAGGCGTCCTTGATACCGAGTTGTAGATGGTTCCGTTAGGCCAGAGTGGCAGGTTGAGATCCTGTAAATTGGTCCCCTCGGTCACGCTGATATCGGTAATCCACTGCATCCCATCGGTAAATGGAGAGTCGGTGTAGCCCAGCGATGGGGTAAGGGGGGTGGCACCAGGAGCATAAAAACGTATTTCATAGAGCCCGGTGATGTTTGCACTGGGCGCCAGACCTGTGAATTGATACAGGCCATATTCATCCGTTTCCTGGGTGGCAACGAGCTGGTTGTCCAGGTAGAGTTCAACGGTCCAATCCTGCTGTGGGAGCTCAGTTAAAGAATCGTATATCTTGTCTAAACTTGCATCATGCCACACCCGACCGTTCAAAGCGGCACTGCCGGGGGTACCGCCAACATCGAGCGAAACGCTGGCAACAGCAGATTCCTGTGGGGTATTCCAGTGAACTTCGGCAGTATTGGTAATGGTGGTCCCGTATGGGAGCCCAGAGTTAATCTGCACCAGAAACCGGACAGTGAAGCTTGCGCCGGGTGCTAGATCACCATACACAGAACCATAGTCAGCGAGGAGCGTATTACTCGAATAGCTCACTCCGCTCGATGTGCCGTTCATCATGCCGGACCCGGTAACATAGGTAACCAGCCCACCAAGCGGCAGAGTGCCGAGATCATCCGTCACCGCTACCTGGGTGGCGGACAGGCTGCCGATATTGGTAACCCGTATCTCGTACTGCAACTCGCTTCCCGGCTCCGCACTGCCGCCTCCCACCACCGAGACATCCTTGGTCACAGCCAGGAGCTGAACATCGCCCACCACAACGACTGTGGGCTGGTAGCCATTGGAGGGTAAACCATCGGCATCGGTGAGTCCGGACGGCAGTTCCGTACAGGCGACCCTACCCTGATTACTGATAAGCGTACCGGTTGGCACCCCGGCGTTGACCTGCACCTCGAAGGTGATATGGGCACTTTGACCAGGTGAAACTATGCCGGCACCGGGATTGTCCGTGGACTGAACCAACGATCCGTCGATAAGGGGCGATACCCCTCCGTCCGGTCCTGGTGACGTTCCGTTAAGACGAAGAGAATCGGCCACATAGGTTGTGTTATTGGGAATATCGTCGATGAGCGTCACCGCCGAGGATGGAACCGCCCCGGAATTATTGATCACAATCGTATATCGAAGGGTGTCACCGGGATCGACGATGCCGGCAGATCCATTATCAATCGAGATTTCAACGGTTTTATGCGCGTACAAGAGAGGCAGGTTGCCGACGATGTTACGGGTGGGATCGTTTACCGCCGGGGTGTTCGGATCATCCGAGGGTTGTTCCGGGAAAGCGCCACTGCCGGCGCCTGCACCGCTTACAAGGCCCTGGTTTTCAATAATCAGACCGTTCATTGCATCCGGATCGACCACCACGTCAAAGGTCACCACGGCCACATTGTTTGCTCCCGCAGCACTATCGGCGCGCAGATACCCCGGGGTAGTGTCTTCCGGTGCGTTGATCATAATGCCGGTTTGCAGCGGACTGACACCGGAACCGGCGTCGGGAACCGAAACACCGTTCAAGGTGGTGCTGTTTGGCATATAGGTGGTGTTGGCCGGAGTGGAATCCTGCAAAATTACACCCGCACCATCTTCGTTGCCGATGTTTTTAACAGTTATGGTGTAACGCAACCTCTCACCGGCCATCAGAACAGCGGGATCACCATCCAGGATCGTCGAAGTCTTCAGCACCTCGAATGCCGGTGCCGAATTGATTACTGTTACCGTGGGGTCTTCGTCTCCCGACAAAGAGGGATCATCGTCGTCGCTCTTGGCAAACACCTGCCCTGCCGCGTGCAGCTCGGCCAGGTTCAGCACCTGTGTGCCGCTGGTGATTACAGCGGCAAGCTGCACGGTAAATTCAACACTCAGGGTGTCACCGGCAGCCACACTCAGGCTGCTGATATCGACAATGCCGACTCCCATGGCACCACCTATCGGGTCGGTACCCGTTGTATCCGCACCTGCCGGGAGAGTTGCAAGATCCAGGGTCAGGCTGCCAGGAACAAAAAACATCGAAGCTGCCGGCTGAAGTTCCTGAATTTCATCGACTATTGACAGATCGTCAATATCCTGGGTGCCATTGTTGACTATCTGCAGCCTGTATCTCAGAAGATCTCCGGGAGAAGCGGTCGCACCATCCCCTCCGGTGGTCTCATTAAAGACGGATTTGATAAATTCCAGACTACTGACGACCTTGATGGTCGGGTCATCAACCGCCGGGGTCGTCGGGTCATCGGACGGCTTTTCTGGAAATGGACCACTGGCGGTGCCGAAACCGTTGAGAAATCCCTGGTTGGAAATGATCGTCCCACCTGGAGCAGTCGCATCCACCTGGACCTCGAAGGTAACGGTCGCCACATTGTCGGTGGTATTGGAGGGATCGGCATGCATTGCTCCGGCGGTGGTATCCTCGGGGGCATTGATGAACATGCCGTTTTCCAGGGGGGAACTACCCGGAGTCGGATCGGCGACGGAATTTCCGTTCAATGTCGTACTGCCAGCGATGTAGGTAGTGTTGGCGGGGATAGAATCGCGCACAATGACGTCGGTACCATTTTCAGTGCCGATGTTCTTGATCGTCAGGGTATAGCGGAGCGTGTCACCTGCAAAGAGGATCGTCGGTGCACCGGTCAGGTCCTCCGCCGTTTTTTCAAAAAGCCAATCCGGGGCTGATGCAATCAGGGTCTGGGTCGGATCTTCGGTTCCACCCTGAACAGGATCGTCGCTGTTGATCACGTGCAGACCAGTCAACAGTAACTGTGCCTGATTCAGGATCAGGGAACCGTTCGGGATAACAGCATGCAGTTGTACGATAAATTCTATGGTCAGCGACGCCCCGCCTTCGAGATGGAGGTTGTCTATAGCAACCAGACCCGTTCCTGCGGCGCCACCGTTTGCATCACTGGCGTCTGTGCCGGAGCCGTTAGAGATCATAACCAGTGAGCCAGGAACGAAATACGCCGGATTGTTTAACCGATCAAGTTCGTCGGTTATGGAAAAATATGCCGGCGCAGTACTGATATTGGTAGCCACCAGGCGGTAGCGCAGGGTGTCGCCGGGGCTGGCGGTGACGCCAGGGTCCGCTCCGGTGGTTTCGTTAATGACAGATTTCTGGAATACGACTTCGGGGGCAACGCCCGTAGTGGTTGCGAATACCGGTCCAACGCAATAATCATTTGGTGCAGTGGTCGTCGGACATCCTTCTCCGGTACGCTCATAGAGGTTCAGGGCCGCAAGAGAAGTCCAGTCGCCCCAGACACCGTTTTGAATAAGACCCGCAGGATCCAGGATGTTCTGAACAATGGTCCGATAGGTCAAAACCAGGGTTTCGCCGGCTGGGATATCCAGGCTTTCGTCTCCATTTTCCCGTCCCCAAACCAGTGGCCCTGCCGGAGCTCCTGCAGGCATCGATGCAAAGCCGGGCACCGGTATCGAATTGATTGTCGCAGTCGGGGTAAAGCTGGTATCCAGTACCAATCCTTCTGGCAGGGTGTCTACCAGGTTGACATCAAAGGCGGTGGAATCGGAGCTGCCGGTATTGATGGCCGTCAGTCGATATTCGAGGATATCCCCGGCAAACGGCGGATCGGTTGGCCCCTTGCCCGGAGTCACATTGGCCAGGGTTTTGGTCAGGGTCAAGTCAGGTTCGGAGACGATGACGGTAGCCGTTGATGCGGTGAGCGTCTCAAACCCTCCAGTCTCGCCGTTGATATACGTTACCTCCACCCCGTTTTGCAGTGCATCACCGGCATCGGTATCGAGGTCATTATTGACCCGGGCGTAGTAGTTGATTCGTATCAACGGATTAACGGCACTGCCTATCAAATCATCCTCAGTCTCGGTAACCACGGTACCGATGTCCCAGATTGCGTTGCCGCTGGTGCCGTCGGCCGGAATTGCATTGAAAGCATTCCCGCTAGGCGACTGGCCATTGATTTCGACGATTCCTTCAAAACTGTAACTGATGGCAAAGTCTGTATTGTCGGCAAGGACATAGCTGAGGCCCGCAGCGTTCAGGCTGTCGGTGACACTCACTCCTGTTGTTACCCCTTCCGGAAGGTGTATATCGATTCTGAACAGCCTGTGAGCACCGATGGTTGGGACAGTAGCCGGTGCCATATCGGTTTTGGTCATGGCGACAGGGCTTATGCTCAACTGGCTGTCGGCGCTGGTCTCATAGTCGTTGACCGAATCACCGCTGTTTGGCAGCGTTCCGTTTCGCATGCCGGTAAGACTACCTGCGGCGCCGATGTTCCCGGAGCTGTTGAGCGCCGTCCCCTGCCCCGGCAACGACGTCCAGTCGGCAGAGATGGTATGGCTCAGAACCTGATGCGGCTGTACATCGTCTGCTACCCGGACGTCATAAGTAAAACTGATACTTTCGCCCACATCGATTCCGTTGGGGACGTCCCAACTGAAAATCGGCTGCGTATTGCCGAGAGTACTGGTGTCCACATTGTCTGGTGGCGCAGTACCGCCCACGTTACCTGCATAACTCAGGTTGGTGTCGACTAGATCGTCAAGGACACGCAGGTTGTAGGCGGCAGCAGTACTGGTATTGGTGGCTGTCACCGTTACCGTCACGATATCGCCGCCGTCGGCTTGAGCTACGCTAAAGGTGTTGGTGAGTGCAATGAGCGGTTCACGGACCTCTACACTCACCTGGCCGAAAGTGTTCGATATCAATGTGCCGTTTTCATCGATATACTCAGCCGTTGCCCTGGTTGCCGGGCTGCCGTTGGTGATACTCTCACCGTCGTTAGTTGCCGCACTGTTTTCAACCCGCGCAATGAAACTGATCGCAAACTCGTAGAGGCCGGAGGCGGTCCTTTTGGTCAGACGCTGGTTGCCGAAATCCCATTCAGCAGAGTTGTCCGTACAGGTTGGGGTAATTCTCCCGCCCGGCTCAAAACCCGCATCGCTGTAGGGAGCTGCATCAAGGTTTACCGGCAGTGCCTCGGAACAATTCAAGCCTGTCGGCAGCTCATCGCGAATCACAAAGTCTCGCAGTAATGCAACGGGAAGCAGGGTGGTCAGCTGGTATTCGATTTCCTCACCGATCGACACTTCCTGGGGAAAGAGGGCTGTTACAAGAGGGGTATTGGCAAGGCTGACAATAGTTTTAGGTCGCGTCTCGACCTGCACGATACGCACGCTTGCCGAGGAACTGTCCGAGGTGTAGACACGGGCACCGCCCTGATCGCTATTGGGCCGCTGCGGACTACTCTGGCTGCCGAAATCGCCTGCGAGGCTGTCATAACTGGCCTGGACCGTGTTGGTGAAAATCTGCTGTGGTGCCGCATCGTCATCGAAGTCGATGCGGTAGAAAAGATCGACTGACTGCCCTGGATCGATCAGCTGCAACGCCGTGCTATGGGTGTGGGAGAAGGTTATTTGCCCTGGTATGCCGTTTTTGACGACATTATCATCGATCGAGCCCTCTCCACTGGAATCGCTACCGTCTGTTAAGCCGTCGCCATCGTTGTCGAGGCCGTCACTGGTGAGCGGAAGCAGGTACGCATAGTCACTTTCGTCCAGTTGAGTCGTAACGATGAGGTCGTACGCCGGGGCTCTTTGCACCCCGTCCGATGACGCTTCATTCGTCACCCTGATACGATAAATATAGGAATTATAGGCATCTCCTTCATCGGTGAGCTGAACAAAATTGCTGCACGAGGCTCCACTGCCGTACAGGGTTTCGTTGCACACTTCCTTTACGACCGTGATATACGGTTCAGTAACTGTGAGATCTACGCGGCGGATTGCCTCATTTGGGTAGCCGACCGTTGTCGGTCCAAGAGTATATTTTTCGATGAGGCCTGTATTGTCGTTTTTGAAGGTCGCATCAAAAGTCGACGTCATTACGTTGTGGCTGTTGGCCGCATGGACATTGGGCGCGAGCCGCTGATCGACAGCTTTATTCAGCAGTCGAGTCTTCGCATCGACCACAAACCACTCATCGGCCACTTCGATCCGTTCACTGTCGGGTACGTTAAAACGCCAGTTAAACCAACCTTCGTCCAAAGCCGACAGGCCGGCCGGATTGAGCGTTACATTCTCTATTCTGCTCGTGGATTGCAGATAAGGGTCGGTGCTGGAGATATACGCCTGGCCGTCAGGAATTTCATCAACCACATCGATGTTTTGTACGGCAATATAGGCAAATCCCGGAGTTTCGAAACCAAACCAGCCTCCGGTCTCAATATGGTAGGAGCATTCCTCACCAATCTGCACCTCCTCAAAGCCGTTCGTATCGTAGCTTGGCGGATTGTTCTCATTACAGGTGCCGATCAGATTCTTTTTCAGGTTAAAACCGATGACCCTCGCCCAGGTTGCATCCATTGAGTAGTTATTGGCGCGATCAAGCTCACCATCCTCCCGAAGTATCGGGTCCGGAAACCAGAGCGGAGTACCGTTACTTAAGGTGATTTCACCTACAACATCAGCGCGAAGACTGAGATCATCGATTGCGATCCTTGCCGGATCGCTGCTCTTTCTGACATCGAAATGTAATGGGACGGTTCGTCCCGGAGCGATGACCGAGGGCGAATTGCACTGGTAGACCGTTGCTGTCGCAGGAATAGGTGTAGGATCAACCCACACTTTCCACGGATCTGGCTGATTGGAGGTTGCAGACAATGCAATCGGACTGCAGCCGGAAGGAGCATTCACCACCTCCATGGTGGCTCCGAAACTGACAAAGGCGTGGTAGTCGGCAGCGTCATGGCCGCCGTTATTGGTCAGCTCAATCGGCAGGGTCAGAAGTTGATTTGGATCGTTGGTCAGGATGAAAACGTCGCCGCCGATGCCAATATCCAGGTCCTCCGGGAAAGCTGGAATACTGGAACCGTTAGGATTGCCGGTACCGTTTCCAGTCAGGACCAGGCGCTGATGTCCCTGGCTCGAACAAAAAAGATCGTAGTCAACGGTGAGAGTATTGGTCAGCGGCGTCTGGTAGGTTGGATCGGTGCCGGTAACCGGATATGTCTCGGGATTGACGTCGAGATTTGCTTTCCGATCATAGAAATCAGATTCGATCAAGACAACTCGAAAACGGACCACCGCAACATCACCGTGACGCAGCATGTTGACCTGATCGGAGTAAATAGGGTGTGAGACCCCGTTACTCGTTATATCGAACTCCGGAACCGTATTGGCTAAAGGATCAGTGACTTCATTAGTCCAGACGATGGTATCAACAAGTCCTGGATACGTCCTGCCGTAAGCGGGTGATACGTTGATCTCAGGGGTGAAGGTTGGGTCCATCACATACTCGGGTGGCAGCACATCCTTCAGCTGGATGTTTTTCACACTGCCGCCGCTTTGGTTGCGGATGGTGATGGTCATCGTCCCTTTTGTGCCCACAGGTTGAGAGGTGTTGGTACCGGTCAATCTGCGTTCGACTCTTAAATCAGAGCTATAAAGGGTCTGGAGGGTAGCTGTGGCGGGGGACACGGTGCGGCCAGTGGATGTCCGGCTGATGCCGCCGGCCGGAGCTTGTTCCTGGCAACCCCACTGGACGTCAGAGACAGTGTTGGTTTTACTGGTTTCACAGGAACCGCTACCGTCAATCTTGCCGACGAGATAAAGGTAGGCATTGCCCCCGGCATTTACATCGACTTCCTGACCGTAATATGAGGCCCCTCTATCCCCAAAGGGATTGGTAACAATGAAGTCGTTAATGTTGTTGCCTGCCGCCACACAACCCGAAGCGGTCCCAGCACCGTTATTGCTGGCAATAGTGTTGGCCGCTGACTCGGTTGGGCAAATGTTACTGATAACCAGACTGCCTGACTCCATCAGATCATCCAGGCGCAGGTCCTGCAGGTCGGCCAGGCCGTTATTGCCGATGCGGATACGCCAGACGACATCGTCGTTATTATTGCCGTAAACGGTGTTGCTCCGGGTATTTCGCCGCTGGCCGGCATCGTAGTTCCAACCTTCTTTCAATACTGTGGGGTTTGGTTCGCGCAGCGGGATTGTAGCCGTATGGCTTGCCGGAGAATCAGTGCAACCTGAATCCGTGGTAAAGCTCAAATTCGCCGTAACTTCACGGTTAGCGGTAACCAATCCTTCCGGATCACTAATTCTCCGTACCGCGAACCTGATGGTGATGGTGTTGACCCGATTCGAATTGTTTGATGGTTCCAGGCTCGCAAGCGCGGGAATTTCGTTTGAGGTGAAAGTCAGCAAGGAGCCGCCGCCACTGAGCGCAGGGGCCGATCCTGTTTGGAAAGAGCCACCATTAACCGAATAGGTGACATGACTTGGAGCATTCGGCTCATAGCGCAGGCCCGAACTCTCAAGGTTCTCAATAACCGTCATATCGGTCATTATCGTTCCCTGGGAGTCCGGGCCGGTTGCTTTCCTATAAGGATTGGAGATGACTATTGTAATGTAGCCATAGCTACATAATTCACAGTAACTTTCGTTGAGATCGTGTTCCACAAAGGGAACGTTGTTTTGGACATCACAGGATGCAGACTGAGCAGCTTGCGACAAAAGTAACAAGCCAACAACACTCATTGCTGCAACTACCAGCAAGAGGCGAATTTTCGATTTGGTTTTATTCAACAACATATTCAATCGCGAATCCCTGGTAATAAAACGACTATCAAATGTCCCCCCACATTAACTTTGAGCCTTGCGACTACTCGGCCGCTACATTTCAGGGCAAAAAAAAGCGCCCAAACTTCTGCCGAAGATGAGCGCTCCTGAAAACTTTGTTCCAGTAAATCAAGACGCATTAGATCTCTTCGGCCACCCGGCTACCCTGATTTCAGAGCCCGTGGTTTTGCGCCACCAGATTTCTCTGGCTTTGCCTTTTCGGAGATTGTTATAGCGAATGACTCAAGCCTGTCGTCATCCACAACGTCGCGTCAACTTTCGAGGATCTAACACAAGAAAAACAGTTGTCTTATCTGGCGCTTCGCCTCATGTCGGATTGTAAGTCAACGCTCTGTCTACGTGGCACTAGCATGATGCATGCCAGAAGATACAGGACTCAATCGTCAACAATTCAATCAAACATCTCATGTCCAGGTATCATGCTGCATGTGTGACCGAGATTCGCTTTGAAAAATATCTTTTCAAATGTCTGTTTCGCCGATGCCGAATGAAAAAAGTTCTGAATGGTAGAGCTGAAATGGGAGTAACCGGAAACGAAGTTGTCACCTTCGACAATGATCATTTATGTCCCGGCAAAATTGACTGGGGATGCTTATTTTTCAGGTTTATTTACATAGTATCAATAGCTTACCATGCATATTTGCTTCTTCAACGAGCCTTTCGTTCTTTCTTTTCATAACGATGCACATTGCTTGCATTAAATGTAAACAAAGTATGCACCCCTCTGACTACACCTTCTATCAACCTGAAATAGCTTCTGTTTTTTCCGTAAACATCGTTTACGGTCATTATTGCCGTTCCGGATAACCACCCGGTGTCGAGCCGACCGGTTTGACCGAGGAGAAATTATGCGAGCGGAAGACCAACCCTGGCACAGTGGGGCGTTAGGGTTTGGATTTGTCACTATAAGCCAAACAACCTCTGATATGGGATTACAGCTATAGATGGATAAATAGATCCTGGAAGAATTGCATAAAAGTCAAAAGACGATTTTTCGCCCTGCCCTGAGCACCACCCAGATATCATTTGCCCCACAGGCCAGAACAACCAAACCGAATCACTCAAAGACTTTAAAAGATTAGCGTTACTCCAAGTGGCGGAAAGTAGCGGAAAAAGATAGAGGAACACAGCTCCAGCTAAATTTATTGAGATCTACTGAGTATATACAACAGACAGCTCACGGCGGAGATCCATTGAGCTTTTGATAGGTGTTCTTGGGTTACCTCTACTTTGGAGGATCGTCATTTCTGCTCAATTCTCGATTCTCAGCCGATCTGATCTGTACAAGAGGAAGGTGGTGTATAGAGGTGGTACTGGAAGAATTTCTGATCTTCGATATGGCAATTTCAACGAGATGCGAGTAAGCGCCAGGGCAGCCTGCGCTTACTCGTCGGTGAGGTGTGTATCCTCAATCGGTCAACAACTGCACCCACCTGTTCCGCAGGATGCGGGGTTGCATCCGCCCCCTGTAGTTGGCAGTGGCTTTGTCGTGCTGATGCTGAAACCTGATTTTGCACCGTCCTCAACATAGTCTACGGTTATGGAGCCGCACTGCTCAAGCAGGATTTTCTCCACCAGAAAGGTAATCTCGTTTTTCTTGAAGGACTCATCAGTCGCTTTCTCTTCATCCAGGGCAAGGCCGAGCGTCTGACCTGCGCATCCCCCAGGCAGAAGTGCCACCCTGAGAGGCGAAGAGATATTGTTGGCTTGCATATATTCGTGCAGTTTATCGACCGCGAGATCGCTAACATTTAACATGGTTTTCACTCTGGTAAAGTTGATTGGTTATCTGGATGTTATGGAATGTAATTGATATTCCTCCACTTTCGACCAGTGTCTGCTCTTTTCAGTTATTTCGCAAATTCATCCAGACACTCCAGCAACAATGTTGCGCTGGATCCAAGAACGGGGCCACCGCCAAAAACCATTGCCATGCCCGCAGCCTCGAGTATCTCCTCCCGCGTACAACCAGCCTCGAGCGCCTTTTGGCAGTGAACGGCTATACATTCGGGGCAGCGCGTATACAAAGCGACGCCGATGGCCACAAGTTCCTTCTCTCGGTAGGTCAATGCGCCGTCCTTTGCGGCAGCTCCCATAAAGCCAGCCATGGCGGGGATTGTCTCGGGCATTGCATCGGTCAGGGTTCCCATTCCTTTCTTGAAGTGCTGGACTATCTCTCTTGCGTTTGTCATTTAATTTTCCTTGCCGGTTATTGATTCATGCTTGTCCATTAGGTTTACTTCTACTGTTTCCCCGAACCCGGACACTACTGGGCGTAAAGCAGGGAGTTGTCGGCAGTACTTTCTGTAAGTACTGTGCATTCTGCAAGACTCCCTGATGCTAAAATAAATTTATCGATGTGACAAATAGGAAAAATATATAGATCGCAACCTATCCATCACATGAGACCGGCTTGAAGGTTCAGCTCGCAATTGGCTTGGTCGGTTGGGACATGGAGAAGGTAATTTTGATCCATCCATCCGGAGAGGTGTTTTGGTGCATGATTCAGGATTAAAGTCTGCTGATACAAGACTTAAGCGTGCAATGAAATTGCCTGGGCTGATAAAGAAATAACCACAGGCATTATTATACAGATGCACATTAATATCCGAAAATGCCCTGAAGCATACTGCTTCAGGGCTTTTTTGTTGTGCACCCTCTTGCACGCTCGTCTAGTACTGCCCCTCCTCTCAAAAGGTAGAAACTCAGGCAAGTCGTTGAGAGAAAAACGACAGGAGGGAAAAATCAAGATATCTGAGTTCTCGAGACTATTTACATTCCTCTATCGGTCAGTACTTTGGCAATGGTCTTAATCTATTTTTTGACCTTTCTTCTCAACCCCACAAGGCCCGCAAGACCAGTTCCCAAAAGAAGCATGGTGGTTGGCTCCGGCACCGGCGCGCCTGTTTCGACATTCAAGCTGGCTACGCCAATTTCAATTCCAGTCAAATCACCAACACCAAAAATCGCATCTATGGCACCAGCGGCTTGGCTCGTGAGAAGAAGTTCAAGAGATGATGTAATATTAAAGATCGGCAAACCAGAAACACTTCTATCGCCAAAGCTTGCATCACCTGATAAGAGCAATGCTTCCGTGTCAATCAGAAAATTTTCCAAATTAAGAGATGCGCTACTACGCGCGTCGCTACTCGTAAGACTGAACCCGCTCCCGTCATGTTCAATGAGGGCAATTGATGTTACATCATCAAATGTTCCACCGGTAATGGGGAAGATGATGTCTGGTGGAGTGACGCTTGTCTCTACTGTTGCAGAGCCAAGCGGTGCCGGGGTTAGACCTAAACCTATCAGATCGTCAAATGACGTTAATGATACCGTAGTTTCAACCCCAGTAATGTCGAGTAGAGTCGCATAGGCTTTATCAAGCTGAATTGACAGAATCAAGCCTGTCACGACCAATCCTAAAACCAGTTTTCTTTTCATCGCTGATCCTCCCTTATTCTAAGATGTTTGTTATTCTTGTTTTTACGACGGGCAAGCTGTGCCTACCCAAGAAGTTGCGTTTAAGTTTTGGAAATTTAACCTTTGGATAAAAGTCAGAGGGATTGAGATAGGTTGGAATGAGATGTATCGGAGTGACACTGCCTGGGCCTGCAAGAAAAGAAAAACTCGGTTATCGCTTTTGTGGCAACTTTTCAACGAGCATTCTGCAGAGTTCGAAAAATGCTGATGAGCACGCCTGGAACTATCCAGAAAATAGCAAAATCTGTTGTCAGGGCACCACATGCTCCCTGCAATATTTAGCCAGGAAACAGCGATCACCCGGTTTCCAGCACAGCGCCGAACATAAGCCAATTATATAGCGTCAAACGTTGCAGGGTCAAGCCAGCACAACCCCACAACCCCTGCATTAGCTACCCCTTCAGCGGATTCATGATGAATGTAACCCGTCCGATGTTACCGTTTCAAATCAAGGATTGATGAATCAGAATACCGCACCGGTTTAAATTATATTTTTCATGCCCTATAAAAAAAAAGGGGCAAACGCCCCTCACCCAAAAGGGCCGAAATGTTGAGGCCTCGGTAAGCGAGTTTTCTCATTTCGCTTGTGCCTCCTGATCTCTTGCTTGCTGGCCACCTTGCTTCAGCCCTTCCTGTCATTTATGTACAAATTGAACCGTTCCCACGACACAGCTTAATCCCCCCATATTTTACAAAGCTCCCTAAAACACAATATACTTGTTAGACAAACCCGGTTCACTTGCTGATTCCATCATCGGCCCCAATCACCCTTTTTCACCACAGCACCAGCTCTTATCTGGTGAACGTGCCAGCTGCCATCAGGCAGGCGAAGAAGCCGCTCCAGACCATCGCACGAAACAGCTGCTTGAATGAGGGGAATGTCAGCAATTATGCAACTGCCAGATCGCCCGGGCTAGCGCTTGATGAGAAAACTTCATTTCGATCACACGAGGCTCCCCATGGGTAATTCACACAACTCCGGTGCCCCACCATCCGCTGTAGACAAAATTTCCCTATTTGTCCCAGGCGTGGCCGCAATCCTGGGATATCAGCGGGCTAATATCCGTTATGATCTCATCGCAGGGTTGTCGGTGGCCGCCATTGCCCTGCCGGTTGGTATCGCCTACGCCGAAATCGCCGGTGTGCCTGTTGTATACGGTATCTACTCCGCCCTTATCCCCCTTTTCATCTATGCCCTGTTTGGCTCCTCCCGCCAACTGATTACCGGCCCCGACGCAGCCACCTGTCTCATGGTCGCCTCAGCCGTTGCGCCGCTGGCAGGGGGCGACCCGCAACGTTACCTGGAACTGGTGGTAACCATCACCCTGGTTACCGGACTGTTCCATGTCATTTTCGGTTTCTGCCGATTCGGTTTTATCGCCAATTTTCTCTCCCAGCCGATCTTGATCGGTTATTTAAATGGCGTGGCACTTATCATCCTGATCGGCCAATTTCCGAAAATCTTCGGCTATGAGAGCGATGGCGGAGAGTTCTTTACGAAGATCATTGAGCTTTTCTCGAAAATTGACACCTTCCACCTGCAGACCGCACTACTTGGTATTGCCGCGATCATAGCGCTGCTGCTTATGAAACGTTTCAGCCCACGCCTGCCTGCTCCGCTTATCGTCACCGCATCGGCCATAGCCGTCGTCTGGCTTCTGGATCTGCAAAACAGCGGTGTCGCTGTGCTCGGGAAGGTGCCTGAGGGCTTCCCTATGCTCCATATCCCCACTTTCGACCACTCCACCTTTCGGCCCCTGCTGAAACAGGGAGCGGGCATCGCCCTCATCAGTTTCACCAGCGGGATACTTACCGCCAAGAGCTTCGCCAGCCGCAATCGCTACGACATCAACGCCGACCAGGAGTTGGTGGCCTTTGGCGCCTGCAATATTGCCTCGGGCCTCGTCCAGGGTTTCCCGGTGACCGGGGCCGATTCCCGGACAGCCGTCAACAATTCCATGCATGGCAAAACCCAGCTGGTTGGAATCGTCGCCGGTATCGCAATTTTACTGTTTCTGCTCTTTCTTACCGGCCCACTCTCTTTTCTTCCTAATACCGCCCTTGCTGCAATAGTTGCCGTTTCCAGCCTTGGCCTGCTCGATCTGGCAGCTGTCCGGGAGCTGGCACGGGCCAGTCGTCGTGAGCTGGTCCTCTGTTTGATTACCACCGCAGGCGTACTCTACCTCGACGTTCTCCCCGCTGTGTTCCTTGCCATCATACTCACTCTGCTCTGGATTCTGCTGGTTGCCTCGCAGCCTTATGTGGAGGAGCTCGGACGAGTCCCGGGGGTATCCGGCTACCACGACGTCTCTAAACATCCCGAAGCTGCCACCATACCGGGTTTGCTGCTCTGCCGTTTCAACGGCAACCTGGTTTTTTTCAATATCGACTATTTTAAGAAGCAGCTTACCTCAGCAATCGCCGCAGCGGACACACCGGTCGAGTGGGTAGTCGTCGATGCCAGCTCGGTGAACTATATCGACATCACCGCTCTGCATAAACTTATTGATCTCAATGACGAACTCCGGGGCCAAGGGATACATCTCACCTACGCACGGGTCAAATCCTCGCTCTGGCGCTATTTTGACAGAAGCTGGCTGGAAGAAAAGCCCAGGTTTGCCGAACGGGTCAACTATTACACCCTGACCTCCGCTGTGAATGCATTCAAGCAATACAAAGCTGAACATGAGCCCACCTGAACATGGGCCCGCGCCTCCCTCAATTGCATCGGATTGAGGAATGATTTTTTCTTCACATACTAGGCGAACAACCATTTACTGGGACTTGAACACCTTAGCATAAACATGAGTTGGTGCTGTATATCCTACACCTCTAGCAAATACTTGCCTTCTCTACCAGCGCACTTACCTTTACAAAAAAATTACACAATCCGTTAGGCACCATTCCCAATTTCCACCACAAGGGAGGATGATTATGTCTATTCACCGAGTTAGAGATATAATCGTTACAATTTTGGGTACCCTTCTTGTTTCTTCTACTTTGGCAATTGCCTCACCGTACGATGTGAAGGTCAGCTCGGAGCTGTTCGATGCTGAAAAAGTGTATTCCCCTTATGTGGGCAGAGACTACCCCGACCGGGTCCTGTTCGGTGATTCACATTTTCACACCAATCTCTCCTTCGATGCAGGGCTTATCGGCACAAGACTGACCGCCCATGACGGCTACAGGTTTGCCAAGGGAGAACAGGTAATCTCCAACACCGGCCAAGCGGTGCAGCTGATCCGGCCGCTCGATTTTCTGGTGATCACCGATCACGCCGAGTTTATCGGGCTGGCTCCGATGATTCAAAATTCCGATCCTAATCTCCTTGCCGAGCCGTGGGGACGTCACATCTATGAGCTGTTCAATTCCGGCCAGGAAGGGCGCATGAAGGCTTTTGCAGAAATCATTGAGATAGGCTCCGTCACCATGGTCAATCCGTTCAGCAGCGATAAGGCCGAACGTAACATCTGGCAGGATTTTGTTGAAATTGCGGACAGCTATAACGAACCCGGCAGGTTTACCGCTATGACAGGTTATGAATGGACCTCTACTCCCAAGGGGGACAATCTGCACCGCGTGATCATCCTGGCAGATGGCGCCGACAAGACCAGCCAAACCCTGCCCTTTGGCACCTTTGAGAGCCAGGATCCTGAAGATCTCTGGAAGTATCTGGAGCTCTACGAGGAAAAAACCGGGGGCCGGGCCATGGCAATTCCCCACAACGGCAACTTGAGTAACGGCTTGATGTTCAATGGTAAAAACTTCAAGGGCGAGCCCATTTCGCAGGACTATGCCGAGCGTCGCATGCGCTGGGAACCGTTGTATGAAATGACCCAGATCAAGGGCGATGAGGAGGCGCACCCCCTGCTCTCCACCGATGATGAATTCGCCGATTTCGAGAACTGGGATGTGAGCAATATCGCCGGCACCGTCCCCAAAGAACAGGAGATGCTCGAGTATGAGTATGCCCGATCAGCGCTCAAGGTTGGTCTCAAGCTGGAGAGGGAACTGGGGGTCAATCCGTACAAGTTTGGAATGATGGGAGCGTCCGATACCCACACGGCCCTTGCCACTACTCGCGAGGAGAACTATTTCGGCAAATACCAACAGACAGAACCATCCCCAGACAGACACAACAAGGAGGTTATTCCAGCCGACGATCCCGCACTGCGCATCATGACCTCACAGGAGCAGGCCGGAAGTCTGATGGCTGTTTGGGCACGGGAGAATACCCGTCGGGATATTTTCGATGCAATGTTGCGTAAGGAAGTTTATGCAACCACCGGTACGCGGATCAGGGTTCGGGTCTTTGCAGGGTGGGACTTTACGACAGATGATGTTGGCAAAGCTGATTTTGCCGATCAGGGGTATCGGCGCGGAGTCCCCATGGGTGGCGATCTGAGAAACGATCCGGAAGGCAAAGCCCCGACCTTTATGATCCGTGCCCTCAGAGACCCCGATGGCGCCAATCTGGATCGGATCCAGATGATTAAAGGCTGGATAGATGCCCAGGGAGAAACCCATGAGCGAATCTATGATGTTGCGGTGACCGGGGAACGCACCATTGGCGACGACGGACGTTGCCGGGAACCTGTCGGCACCACAGTGGATATCGACCAGGCAACCTATACCAATACCATCGGCGAACCGCTGCTGACCGCGCACTGGCAGGACCCGGATTTTGATCCCAAGCTCTCCGCCTTCTACTATGTTCGGGTGCTGGAGATTCCTACCCCCCGATGGACCACCTATGACGCAGCATTCTTCAAGATAGAGCGTCCCGACAATGTGCCGGCGACCCTGCAGGAGCGAGCATACACGTCACCGATCTGGTATACGCCGTAACGTAAGCAACTGCTGCACAGGGAATCGCTGATCCCTGTGCAGCAGTCGTAGTGTCTATAGGCGACTCAAAAATTCCCGGCCATACTCCCGGCACTGAACTTTACTAGCCTCATCCGGCGACCAACTCAAACGCAGTCCCTCATCAACCACCTCAAATCCTGCTTTGCCCAACCGTTCATTGATAATCTTTACCGACTCACCGCTCCAACCGTAGCTGCCAAAGGCCGACGCCTTTTTGTTTTTAAACTTCAGCCCCTGGATTTCCTCAAGCAGACCGGCAACCGCCACCAGGATGCCGTTATTGACCGTGGGTGAGCCCATCAGGATCGCCTTAGACTTGAACACCTCGGTTATCGCATCGTTCTTGTCGGTCTTGGCAAGGTTATAGAGCTTCACGGTAACATCTGGGTCCGCCTCCCGGATACCTTTAGCGATCTGCTCAGCCATAACCCGGGTACTGTCCCACATGGTGTCGTAAAGCAACGTTATCTGGTTTTCCTGATAGTTGTCTGCCCACTCCAGATATTTCTCGACAATCTGGGCGGGATTTTCCCGCCAGATGATACCGTGACTGGTACAGATCATCGCCAGGGGCAGGTTGAAGCCAAGCACCTCGTGTATTTTCCTGGTGACCATCGGGCTGAACGGGGTAAGGATATTGGCATAGTATTTCATGCACTCCTCCATCAGTTCATGCCGGTCAACCAGATCATTGAACATATGCTCTGACGCGTAGTGCTGACCGAAGCCGTCATTGCTGAACAGAATCTCGTCGCCGGTCAGGTAGACAAACATCGAGTCAGGCCAGTGGAGCATCGGCGCTTCAACAAAGATCAGCTCTTTTGAGCCGAGGGAGAGCTTGTCCCCGGTCTTCACCACCTGAAAGTTCCAGTCCTGGTGATAGAGCCCTTTAAGAGATTTCAAGCCATTGGAGGTGCAATAAATAGGCACATCCGGTATCTGCCGCATCAGCTCAGGCAGAGCCCCGCTGTGGTCATTTTCCGCATGGCAGGCAATGATGTAATCGATCTGACTCAGCTCTATTTCCTTTTGCAGGTTCTCTACATACTCCCTGGCAAAGGGCGTCCAGACAGTATCCATCAAGGCGACCTTTTCCTCCCTGATAAGATATGAATTATACGAGGAACCATGGTGAGTCGAATACTCATCCCCATGAAATTTCCTCAACTCCCAATCTATCTTCCCTACCCAGTGTACGTTGTTTTTTATCTGCATAATCTTGGTCCTGCCCGTCTGTGGTTGGCTCTTTTGAGCATTCAGCCTAACGTGCTATCTCTACTGATTGCAGCGCCCTGCTATGGCTGTCAATTGCCTGGCAGCGGCCCTGCAATCAGTGTCTGTAGTTTAAGGGAACAGAGTCAATATTGACAGGAGCGGGTGACTGCCTATGCTTTTTGCACCCGCCACGCTGCCATGGACACCGTTTCACCCCTTGTGGATGCACTCGGCCGGGCACGAGGCGATAGCCTCATCGACGCAATCCGCATCTGGATCGGCTCCATCAACCACAGAGGCAACCCCTTGTTCATCATCAAAGATGAAGACTGATGGACAAATTTCCACACACGCTTCACACCCTATACACTCATCCTGATCTATAACGACTTTCTCAGACATGATATTCTCCTGACTCATTTTTTGCCTAATGCTTCCTCAACCACTCAATGATCAGATCGGGGGAGCGATCGTCACCAGGATTCTCATCTTGGAGGTTGCCCGCACACCATGTGGTTCACGTATCTGGGATATAAGCAGGTCGCCCTGTTTGGCCACCATCTCCGAATCGTTTTCTCCCAGGAAATACCCTTCTCCTTCCAGCACCAGAATAGACAACTCACCATCGAGGTCGTGGGAATGGACCGGGAAGGTGACTCCCTCATCCAGGTTGAAGTTGATTATCTTGAAGTTGGGGGAGTCCTCCACCAGGAAATAGCGTTGCATCTGGCCAGGGCTGAATTCATTGGTCTCGTCGAGTTTGATTACTTTCATGATATCCTCCTGTATCGTTGCTCTCGAGGCAATTGCCTCAGGTGAATCGTTGTTGCTGTAGATAGAGCAACAGCTGTGCCAGTTTATTTAGCCATGTAATTTCAAATAGTTGCTATTTGCGTTGTGATTTTATATACAAGATTATTGTTGTGCATTTGGTAACGATGTTGTATTTTTTACAACATGAAACGTTTGGATACCCTCTCGGCAATAGCCAATGACCTGACCGCAGTGATCGATGCCGAAGATCGCTACACCCGGCTGCTGGATGCCCTGCGCATCGCCATCCCTTACGATGCCGCCACCCTGCTCCGCGTGAACGGTACAAGCCTGGTACCGCTGGCTGCCAAAGGACTCACTCCAGACGCCTTAGGCCGGGTCTTTGATCGAAAGGACAATCCCCGGCTCGATATTATCTGCAATTGTGTCGACCCCGTCTTCTTTGACCACGACAGCACCCTGCCGGACCCCTTTGACGGCATGATCAAGCTCGACAGTGCAACTCTGGAGCATATCCACGCCTGCCTTGGCTGCCCCTTACATGTTCGGGGAGAGCTGGTTGGTGTTCTCGCCTTTGATGCTATCGACCCTCAGGCATTCGATAACTTGCCCGAACAATATGTGAAGGTGATTGCCGCCCTGGCCGGGGCCTTGTTGCAGACGGTGGATCTTTTTAGCGCCCTGGAAGAAGAAGCCGAAAAGCAAGGACAGATCACTACCGACCTGATGCAGGATATCAACCTCCACAGGGGCCATAAGATCCTCGGCAACAGCAAGAAAATGCAGCAGTTGCGCCGGGAAATCGAGCTGGTTGCGAAATCTGACTTCACCATTCTGGTATCAGGCGAAACCGGTGTGGGCAAGGAACTGGTGGCCCGGGGGATCCACAACTTTTCCAGGCGCAGCAATAAACCGCTCCTCTATCTCAACTGCGCCGCCCTGCCCGATTCCCTCGCGGAAAGTGAATTATTCGGTCACGTCAAAGGATCGTTTACCAGTGCGGTCAATGACCGTACTGGTAAATTCGAACTGGCCGACGGCGGAACCCTTTTCCTCGATGAAATTGGAGAACTGTCACTGGAAATCCAGGCCAAAATACTACGGGCTATCCAGGAAGGCGAAATCCAGAAGGTTGGCTCAGAACGACTGATTAACGTCGATGTACGATTGCTCGCTGCCACCAACAGGGATCTTGAAACAGAAGTGCGCGCCGGCAGGTTCAGGGCTGATCTGTTTCACCGGCTCAACGTCTATCCATTGAAGGTGCCACCACTTCGCGAGCGAAAGGATGATATTCCCATTCTCGCCGGTTTTTTTGCAGATAGAACGCGCAGCAAACTCGGCCTTGCGCAGGTACGGCTGAGTGAAGAAGCACTTGCCCTGCTACAGCGATACAACTGGCCCGGCAATGTCCGTGAGTTGGAAAATATTATTTCCAGGTCGCTCCTGAAGGCATCAGCCCTCCAGCATCACCACGAAACGGTGGTCTTACAACCCGAGCACCTGACTGCAGACCTGGGAGTTTCCATCTACACCAACCCCGCCCGGGAGGAAACTGTTCCCGAGGTTGTTCCCCAGCCCATGTCACTGAGGGAAGAGGTGAAGGCATTCCAGATCAGGCTGATCCGCACCGCACTTGAAGGTAATGGTGGCAATTGGGCGGCTGCCGCAAGGGCGCTGGGCATGAACCGGAGCAACCTGCATAATCTGGCAACGCGGCTTGGAGTACGAAAAAAAAACGTTTAACCCAAACAGCATAGCTCAGTTTTCACCAAGCCTGCAGGGCCTCCTCGACCTTCTGATCGCGCCCGTGCAGAAGAGTTCCAGCAACGGCGCCATATCAGCCAGTGGTGGGGCATGATCAATACTCAAGCATATCAGCTCGTGATCACTTGCAAATCCACTTCCTGTCAGGCTCAGTAACAGCCAAAGTTCCTGGCTTGAACTGCGACGCTGTTCCTGCCACTTTCCCTCCTTACTTGCCACCGCAATTTTTCTTCGTCACATCAAAACGATAGATATCACCCCAGGGCCGGAAAAAAATTTATATCATGTAATTGACTGAAAACAGTAATAATTTGAAACAAAAAGCTCTACACTGCCAAATTACAGTATATTTACCTATTTACACATATACTCCTAGCCTTTATGATGTGCTGTACCGCTTCTCATTACAGGACCAGGACTTTTCTTTTGGAAATTTTTCTTGTTTGAGTACAACATGATGCAGACCAAAAAGACCGAGGAAAGTACAAGCGCAACCGAAAGCCATTGCAAAGGGGCTGCAGGAGTGGACAAGAGAATCCACTTCACCCCTGACATGCGCTTTGTCGTGGTACGCAATCAGCGAAATCCCTGGCTTGACGAGCACTACGAGGTCCCGCCCCATGAAGCTAACCTTCCCGTTTTCAATTGAATACAGGCGGTAGCATCTCCCACTGGATAACGACAAAGCCCCTTTCCGGATAACCGGAAAGGGGCTTTTGCTATTTCTGGAGCCAGCAAGCGGGATCGAACCGCTGACCTACGCTTTACGAGAGCGCCGCTCTACCGACTGAGCTATGCTGGCATGTTGAGAAGCCTATATATCAGGTAATCATTGAAAGTTCAACTATTATACAATATAAAATGGCCTATTCAGAGGAGCTTTGGAGATTGAACAGTTTATCTCGTTATATCAATTAATTATACGAAAAAGGTATTCACCGTAATGAGAACGTGCCGTAACTATCGAGTATTCTCCCATCTCCTATGCCTCTGTGTACTTGTCATTATTGGTATTTCTGGCTGCAGCGAAGAGAATACCTCACCGGTATCCGGCTGCCTGAGTTGTCATGAGGTAATGGCTGACACTTCACACCAGATGGCCTGTACTGTCTGCCATCAGGGAAATGGGCAGGCGGAGACAATTACCGAGGCACATGCTTCACTTATCGCCCAACCAAGTCATCCTGACCATATGCAGGCTATCTGTTCAGAGTGCCATCAGGAACAGGTCGACAGCCTCCCCCACTCACTTCATTATACCCAAAAGAACCTCGTAAACCTTGTCAGAGAAAGCTTCGGAGCAAAAGATCAGCTCGCCAGTCTGCAGGATATACCACCCAATGAGTATCCGGAAACTTCGCTGCAACTAGCGGAAGACCTGTTGCGAAGACGTTGCCTGAGGTGTCACCTCTTTTCTTCAGGAGACACGTACAGTGCCACCCAGCATGGCACCGGTTGTGCTGCCTGCCACCTGAGCTACGAGGATGGCCAGCTTACATCCCACAACTTTACCGCTATTCCAGAGGACAAAGCCTGCCTCTCCTGCCACTATGGCAACCGGGTGGGTTTCGACTACTACGGCCGCTTCGAGCATGACTTCAACCATGAATATCGAACGCCCTACAGTACAGCCGAAACCACCGACCGTCCGTATGGAGTGGATTTCCATGATCTGGCTGCCGACGTTCACCAGCAAAGCGGAATGCTTTGTGTCGATTGTCATGGCGCTGAATTAATGAAATCCAGCACTTCACTGCCTGCCGATGCTGAAGACGAGCCGCAAGCGATCTCATGCGCTTCCTGCCACGATGAAGTGTTGCTCAGCGTAGAGTTGCCCGCTGGAGTGAGCTCAACTCCGGAAGGATACGCATTTACTTCCAAAAGCGGTTCCTCGCATCCGCTGCCGATTCTCAGGGATCCAGCTCATGATCGGTACCCAAATGTCTCCTGCCAGGTGTGTCATGCACAGTGGAGCTACAACGATACCGAAACACACCTGTTACGCTCCGACCTCGATGAGTATGACATCTGGGACCGACTCACAGTGCAGGGCAGCCTGGAGGTTGAAACTCTGCTCGAACACAACCTCGACTATGACAACGAAGAATTACCCCCTGAAATGTCAGACAAAATATCCGGCGAAATGCGGCCCGGCATATGGTATAAAGGTTATTTAATGCGTCGCTGGGAGGATCCTCCTATCGGTCGATCAACAGACGGGACCATTCGGGTTGTCCGCCCGAAACTTACTCTTTTTCTCTCCTGGATAGATGAAGATGAGGAAGTGCGTTTTGACTCCATCCCGTCTCGTGCAGCAGACCAGGGCATGCTTCCGTACACGCCTCACACCACCGGACCGGCTGGCCTGTATTACAGGCAGCGACTCAGGGAGTTTGTCTCCACCGAAGAGTCTTCGCCCAGCCGGAACTAGCGTGCAACCGTTTATTTTTCAGCCATGCTGACAACATAGAAAACTGCTTTTTACAGCTGACACAGAATATAAGATGAACCATTCCCTCTCTTGCCACCACGTCACGTCAAGCGCCTTCAGTGAAGATCACTCACCCATCACCCCGGCAAAGAGCTTTTTGTCCATTGCAATTCTACTCTCAATCGTCCTGCTGTTTCTCGGCGGCTGCACCAAGACCAACTACCCGGCCAGCCCCGGAACAACCAGTAATTCCAGTAAGAAAGCGACTCAAAAACCCTACACGATAAAGAATATAACCTACTACCCTATACCGCACGCCCACGGCTTCACCGAGCGTGGCGTAGCCTCATGGTATGGCAAAAAGTTCCATGGTCGCACCACTTCCAACGGGGAACGCTACAACATGTATGCGATGACAGCGGCACACAAAACCTTACCGATGAATACCATGCTGCTGGTCAAAAATCTGGAAAACGGAAAAGAAACCATTGTGCGGGTAAATGACAGGGGCCCTTTTGTGCGCGGCAGAATCATTGATCTCAGCTACAGCGCAGCACAGAATCTGGATATCGTTCAAAAAGGCCTTGCCAGGGTGCAGATTGTGGCACTGGCGGACACTACTCAACTCGCCGCCTCGACGTCCGGCAGGAAACCGTTGCCGGATCTTTCCCATGGTGAGTATTACGTGCAGATTGGCTCCTTCAGCCAACGTAACAACGCATTGAAATTAATAAAAACCTTTACAGACGCAGGCCATAATGCGGTGCTCAATACGCATCAGGGGCTGGATAGAGTCTACTACCGGGTGCATGTCTACGCTGGAAACGAACTTACCAGAGCCAGGAGGGCTGAAGCCGCACTTATTCAGCACGGCTACAACGACGCATTTCTGGTGGCCAGGTAACCACTCCAGGCCGAATCGGTAGCTACTTTTTGAGGGAGGCTTACCGGTTCACTCCCCGAGGTCAGAGGAAATCACCTGTTTTACCAACTCTTGGAGCCTGTCGACATCCTTTCTGCCTGGTTCACGCTCAACCCCGGAGTTTACATCGACCGCAAATGGGCGTACCTTACGGATTGCTTCACCGACATTTTCCGGAGTCAGTCCGCCTGCCAGGATAATCGGCAGCCGCAGCGCAAGGGTATCGATCAGTGACCAGTCAAAGGTCTTGCCGGTACCTCCTTCCTGGCCATCGACGTAGGTGTCGAGCAAAAACCCTTTGACCGTTTCCTGATACGCCTCGAAATCCTCAGCCTTGGTGGAAGAGCCTACCCGTATCGCCTTGATCAGTTTGCAGGGATTGGCGCTTTGGGCAAGCTTGGCGCAGTACTCCGCGTCTTCAGTGCCGTGCAGCTGCACATGAGTCAGTCCGCAATAGTCGATAATCTCAGCAATTTCCACGGGGTCTTTATCGACAAAGACCCCAACTATATGGATAAAGGGAGGCAGATCGGCCGCAATCTCCTTGGCATCTTCCGGGGAGATGTAGCGGGGACTGCTCTCGGCAAAAATAAAACCTATTGCATCCACGCCCAGGTTAATTGCTGCGATTGCGTCATCGACATTGGTAATGCCGCAGACCTTTATCCTCGTTCTACTGTGCATTCTTGCTCCTGTGATTCAGATGAAGAATCGTTATTTTCGTAACTCTTGCAGTAAAGTGCCGGAACTGCCGGCCCGCATCAGCGATTCACCGATAAGAGCCGCGGCTACCCCAGCTTTCTCAAGTTTTGCGATATCTTCCCTGGTCTTGAGTCCCGATTCACTGACAACTGGAATATCTGCCGGAATCAGCTTTTTCAAGCGGAGAGTGGTACCCAGATCCATGGAAAAGTCGTTCAGGTTTCTATTGTTTACACCCAACAACGAACAGCCTGCAGCCAAGGTTTTTTCCAGCTCGGCCTCATCATGCACCTCCACCAGGCTATCCATCCCGTATGCTGTTGCCTGGGCCTGATAGTCTCGCAACTGCGCCTCGTCGAGAATGGCGGCTATGAGCAGGATGGCGTCGGCACCATGCAGATGAGCCTCTTCAATCTGCAACGGGTCGATAATGAAATCCTTGCGGATAACCGGCAGCTTCACTGCCTGGCGGACCTGCATCAGATACCTGAGACTCCCCTGAAAAAAATCGACGTCAGTCAGCACGGAAACCGCCTGAGCCCCAAGGCTCTGGTAATTGGTTGCAATCTTAACGGGATCGAAATCGTGGCTGATAACGCCTTTGGAGGGAGAGGCCTTCTTTACCTCGGCGATAATCGCTACACCATCATACTCGAGCAGGGAGCGGATAAAACCTCTGGGCGGCGGTACATCCGCCCCCGCGAACTCAGGCGGCATGGAAATGCCCTCCCTTTTGAGTACTGCTACCTCTTCCTGCTTTCTCTCAACTATTTTATCTAAAATCATCTTCGTCAATCCAGGGTACCCTGATGCCCCTCTGCTGCGGGTCTGCAGCAATTACTTCTTACAGTATGAAACGAGCCCGTCCAGTTTGGCTAAGGCCTTCCCGCTATCGATAAGTTCACGTGCTTGAACGACGCCATCCTTGAGGTCTGCCGCTTTGCCAGCCGCCATCAGGGCTCCCGCTGCATTTAACAGCACCATGTCCCGTTTCGGCCCCTGTTCGCCGCCCAGAATTGCCCTCACCTGAGTCGCCGATTCCTCTGCGGTGTCACCACCCTGCAGCTCGGCCATCGTAGCCCGCTGCAAACCGAGATCTTCTGGCTCAACGGTATAGTTCTCAATCTTGCCATCCCTGCCATCGGCAACATAGGTGGTCCCGGTAATGGTCATCTCATCCAGGTTTCCTTCGCCCCAGACCACCAGGGTACGTTTCATGCCGAGTCGTACCAAAACCTCAGCCAAGGTTGTGGTCAGTTCCTTATCAAAGACGCCGGTCAGCTGCACATTCGCTCCTGCAGGGTTCGTCATCGGCCCCAGGATGTTAAAGATGGTGCGGATGCCAATTTCGCGACGGGGCCCGATGGCATGCTTCATGGCGCCATGCAGCATCGGTGCAAATAAAAAGCCTATGCCAACGCTCTTCACACAATCGGCCACCTGGTCCGCAGTCATGGTCAGGTCGACCCCGAGCGCTTCGAGTACATCGGCACTACCGCATTTGGAGGAGACGGCCCGGTTCCCGTGTTTGGCAACCGGCACCCCGGCCGCGGCCACAACAAAGGAGGTGGTGGTTGACACATTAAAGGTACCGGCACCATCGCCACCGGTGCCGACGATGTCCATAAGCAACTCGCCTGCGCCGGTCTGCACACCGGTATCGACAAAGGTCGCCTTTTCCCTCATGACCCGCACGGCACCGACGATCTCGTCTATGGTCTCGCCTTTCATGCGCAGGGCTGTAATGAACGAACCGACCTGAGCGGAAGTGGCTTCTCCGCTCATGATGATATTCATCACATCCTGCATCTCCTCTTCGCTGAGGTCCTCCCTCCTCACTATCCGGTTTATAGCCGCTTTAATATCCATCTCTTCCCTAATCTCCATAATGACTTGGCCGGCGACAGCCAATTGAGCCTGCCAGCATTTCCATCGTTTTTTTCCCGATCAATTCAATTCCGGATAGTTCGGGTCCATAAAATTTTTCAGCAACTGAATACCTGCCGGGGTCATAATCGACTCCGGATGAAACTGTACGCCCTCAAGCGGCATCGTCCGGTGGCGGATTCCCATCAGCTCCCCCTCATCTGTCCGACAGGTTACCTCAAAACAATCGGGCAGGGTCTTTTCCTCAACGATCAGTGAATGGTAGCGCATACCATCAAAGGGGTCCGGCAAACCGGTGAACACCCCTTTTCCGTCGTGGTACATGGGACTGGTCTTGCCATGCATGATGCGGGAAGCGCGAACAGTGCGGCCGCCAAAAGCCTCCCCCATGGACTGATGCCCGAGACAGACTCCCAGTACCGGAATCTTGCCGGCAAAATAGGTTATGGCCTCAATCGAGATACCAGCCTCCTGGGGGGTACAGGGGCCCGGGGAGACCAGCAATCTTCTGGGCTTGAGCTGCTCGATTTCCTGAACGCTGATCTTGTCGTTCCTGTAAACCTGTATTTCTTCCTCTCTACCTTCATCCCGCATGTTGCCGGCAATTGTCTGCACGATGTTATAGGTAAAGGAGTCGTAATTATCTATGATGACTAACATGATTTAAAATCCCTTCTCAGCAAGCTCAAGTGCCCGGCGCAATCCCATCGATTTGTTGATAGTCTCTTCATATTCCTTGTGGGGATCGGAATCGGCAACGATTCCGGCACCCGCCTGGACCCAGAGATCCTCCCCCTTCATGATAAAGGTCCTGATGGTGATGCAAAAGTCCATGTTACCGGAAAATCCGAAGTAGCCAACCGCACCGGCATATGGACCGCGCCTTTCCGGTTCCAGCTCATCGATGATCTCCATGGCACGGATCTTCGGGGCACCACTCACCGTTCCTGCAGGGAAACAGGCGGACATCACGTCAAACTGATCCTTGTCCTCAGCGATGATGCCATGAACACCTGATACGATGTGCATAACATGGCTGTAGCGTTCGATGACCAGTAAATCACGCACCTCTACCTGGCCACCTTTGGCGACACGGCCAACATCGTTTCTGCCTAAATCGACAAGCATCAGATGTTCAGCCCGCTCTTTTGGGTCTGCCAACAGGTCTTTTTCAAGGGCCAGATCCTCTTCTTCGGTACCACCGCGTTTCCTGGTTCCGGCAATTGGCCTGAGCTCAATGTGTTCCCCCTCTTTTCGTACCAGTATCTCCGGCGAGGAACCGATCTGCACCACTTCGCCCAGTTTCAGGAAAAACAGGTAGGGGCTGGGGTTGATATGCCTCAGTGCACGGTAGAGCAGCATCGGCGGCAATGAGGTGTGGGTGTGAAAGCGCTGGGACAAGACCACCTGGATGATATCGCCGGCCCGGATATATTCTTTGGCACGCTCGACCATCTGGTGAAACTCGGCCTGCTCCATGTTGGAGGTAAAGCTGTGCGACTGGCTGGTAGGATCGCCAGTCCCCTGCAGAAAGGTTTCAGGGACCGGTCTCCTCAGGCTGGCGACGATTTCATCGATGGCGGCCTTGGCAGATTCATAGAGTTGCTTGCTCTGACTGCCGTCATCCTTCACCCAGCAGACCACGGTCACCGTTTGCTTAAGACTGTCATAGACCAACACGATCCTCGGGATCATGAACGACGAATCGGGTAGCTCAAGCGGGCTGTTTTCGTCCGGCAGTTCTTCCATGAACCGTACCATGTCATATCCCAAGAAGCCCACTGCCCCTCCGCAGAACCGTGGCAGGCCATCATACTCGGCAGCTTTCACCTGCTCAACGAGACTGCGAAGCTCGTCAAGGGGGTTGCCCGTGCTCGTTCGTATGACCGGAGGCGTTACGCTGAAATCGGTAATTTCAACGTGCTCATCTTTGGAGACAAAGGTGGTCAGCGGATCAAAGCCGATGAAGGAATAGCGGCCCCATTTCTCGCCACCTTCCATACTCTCGAAAAGAAAGATGCGCTCGTGGGCTGCGGAAATTTTGGCAAACAGCGTGAGAGGCGTATCGAGATCTGCCACGATCTCGGTATAGACCGGCACGAGTTGGGAAGACTCCAGCAGGCTGGAAAACCTCTTTAGGACGGGGAAATATTCTCTAGGTTGCATGGAAATGCTATGTGATAAGAAACTTCACAGAAATGAAGAGTTTATAAACTCATAAGATTTGCAGCATACCAGTTATTAATGGAATTTGTCCAGCTTCTTAACAATATAAACACAAAAAGCCGTAGAATCTGATGATTCTACGGCTTCACAATTTGCTACCAACCTGCCGGGCGAAGCCGGTCAAAGAGAGCTTCAGGCGGATTTACGCAAGCGGCTCCATCTTGTTCACACGCTTGGTAAGACGAGAAATTTTGCGGGATGCGGTCTTCTTGTGAATGGTTCCCTTGGAAGCGGTCTTGGCGATAATGGAAATTGCAGCCTGAAGTGAGGACTTGGCCTCTTCCTCGGAGCCGGCAACGATTGCCTCATTCACTTTACGAACCTCGGTCTTCATCCGAGACTTGTTCATTTTGTTGCGCAGACGACGTACCTGAGCCTGACGATTTCTCTTTTCAGCTGATTTATGATTAGCCACGAATTAATTCCTCCTGTTGTTGACTCTCATATATTCCGACCGGTTTCATCCGGTTTCGTCTGGTATGGGCAAGCAGTGCCTCTTCTTCGCGGTCTACTGTCTGCCATGATCTGATTTCACAAAGAAAGGGTTTATAATATGATTTCTTGGTTTAGTCAACAAGTAACAAAAAATAATACCATGTTACCAGCGATTCTGTCCAAATGATATTTGACACTCTCCCACCGTTGCGATACTCTGTCAGCCAGCCTCAAAAGGGCAAAGTTACTGAATCAATTTAGACACATATCAACTCGCTTTAGCACGAAGAATCAAGAAAATGGGATTTCCGAAAGTTCTATTCCGTATCGTTGAAAACCGAAACTGCCCTCTCTATGAATATGGTGACGCCTTCAAGCTTACCGGAATCTCCATCCCGCTCAACAAAAACTCCGACAACACCCTCGTTACCACAGCCATTGTCAACTTTCCAAAAGATAAGGACATCTGCAAAATTTTGAATGGCGATCTGGCAAAATTAATCATCCAATACGAGCGTGGCGATAAAGTTCCAATCTGCCTACTGAGTTGCAGCGGTTGCACAGGCTCCGTGAAGGTGGAACACTCCTTTGAAGATGCGGCGCCAATGACAGGTGGTGACCAGCAGCTCTCCAACGAAGTCGGCTCCCTGCTGCACGTGCTGAGCGATTTTGAATTTTTCAAATATATTGACGAGAGCAATCACGAGGTTGTGGTCAGCTTCTTCAAGTTGATCAAGTTCGCCCAAAACGATTTTGTCATCCGCAAAGGCGATCAGGGCGGGAACTTTTACATCATTGTCTCAGGGTCGGTAAACGTTTTAAACGACGGGGGCATTGTCATCTCCAAGCTTGGCAAGGGAGATGTCTTTGGCGAGATGAGCCTGATCTGCAACGAGCCGGTCAATGCCTCCATCCAGGTGACGGAGGATACTTCCATCCTCCACATCGATCAGCAGAATTTCAGGAAAATCCTCGACCGCTTCCCGGCCATACAGCTCTTTTTCTCCAAACTTATGGCCGAACGGCTGAAGGCATCCAACTCCATCCGTTCCAAGGATCTCTCCTCCGGAATCATCGGCAGCCTGGCGGAGATTCCGCCGGAAGCTCTTTTTCAGACCCTCAACCTCAATACCAAAACCGGCATCCTCACCATCTCTGAACTTTCAGAGGGCACTGCCTATTTCTCTTTCAGGCAGGGGGCACTCATCAAGGCCAAATACGGCAAGTACCTCGGTGACGTAGCTTTTTATCAGGTATTAAAGGAGACCAGCGGCAGGTTTCGTTTTACCCCGGGTATCCCGCCGGAGGATTTTGAAGTGCCGGAAATCGGCTTTTTCATGAAGCTGCTGATGGATGGGATGCGCATGCTGGATGAAGGCAAGGCAAGACGGGTGAGCCAGGGCGCACCCGCCGCGATGTAACTGCGCCCCGCTCCTACTCCAAGGTGCCGAGGTAGTTAAAGGTCGGCAGCTTTGATTTTCTGGCCCCGCCGGCCATCCTCTCCGCCAGCTCCTGCAGGTCTTTTTTACCTGACAGACCGCCGGTCAAATCCACCACCGCATAATCTATGCCCATCGACTTCAGGTCATGCAGGTAGGGCAGCAGGGAGAAGGGTCTGGCTGGCCGAGTCAGGGTATAGCCGTCCTTTTTGCTGATCACGAAGCTCTCCTGCTTGGGGCTTATCACCGGCTTGTTATATTGGAAAAAGGGGGCGGCAATCCTGGCGGTAAATAACGGCGGAGCGCCATATACCGTCATGCCAAGTTTCATGGTTCGCTTGCCGCCAGATTTTCTTGAGGCGGGCACCCCCATCTGCTTATATCCCTGGACAGCATCCTGGATACTTTGCCGATCAGCCTCCATTGCCAGTTGGGCAGATTCAAAACCGGCCTCAGCCGCCAGCAACAGAGCCTGGTTATTGAGCAGGTTCAGGCTGTGATCTGCGGTCAGGAAGACCTTTTCATCGCCAAAAAGAGCCACCTGGCTGAGGTGACTCAGCAGAAAACAGCGAAAACCTGAGCGGATCAGCATGACGATATGCTTTTTCATCCTGCCCAGCTCCCTGTCCAGCATTACCGGTGGCAGCGCCCAGACAACGTTTCTGGACTGCTTACCCAGGAGTCGCTTGAGTTGTCCGGCATCACGTACGCTGTTTTTGTCCAGCGTGACAATATACTTATCCGGCCGCAGCTCCATATTGGCTAGAATCGGCTTGGCCGAGTCGAGTTTCAACCACCACTCCAAAGGCAGTTTCAGCCGCACACTGTCTCGCTGGTTCTGCCGCTTAGCCCGTTGCTGTTGCCGCTTCGGCTGCTGCTTCAAAGGTTCCTTGACCGCAAAGGCTGGGTCATGGGCTGTGGTGAAGACTTTTTCTTTCACCGAGGTCAACTGCAGCTGCTGTTTTTTCCGCGCTCCGGCAATAGCTCTGGCTGCATCCGCCACAGCCAGCTGAACAGAGGGACTGTCGCTGTCCTTTCCAACATCGACCTTGTAGAAATCAATGACCTTCCAATCCTTCTCAAGAGCTTTTTTGGGAAGAAGCAGATCGGCTTTGACACCGGCCGCGGCATACTCCGCCGCCGCCCCGCGAAGGAGCATCTCTTTTAAGGTGAAGGCCACACGCTCCCCCGAAGGCTCCAGGTGAAGACGTAGCCTGTCACCGACCGCCAGCCCTTCTTTTAATTCCACCCGGAGCATACCCTGCCTGGCAGTTCCTTTGGCACGCCCCAGATGAAGTCCCATGTTCCCGGAGTGATGGGGGGTAATGGCCTCCGCCGGCTGGGGGGTAAAGAAATAGCCGGAACTCACCTTACGACTCATTGCCTGATCAACCAGCAGTCTCGCCTCGGCCAGAGCGTCTTCAAGGGAGCTCTCAGGCGCATCCAGTACCCTGCGATAGGCACTGACCACCTTTGTCACATAACGGGCAGAACGCAGGCGGCCCTCAATTTTGACGGAGGCAACCCCCATCCCCTTGAGATCGCGAACGACTTCCAACCCATCGAGATCATTCATGGAGAAAAGGTAGCTGCCTTTGCCCCGCTGCCCATCCGCCCTGCCACCGCCCCTGGCAGCGGATCGCTGGGCGGGAGCTGTTCCATAGGAGCGCCGGCATGGCTGAACACAGCGGCCGCGCAGCCCGCTTTTCCCACCGAGGTAGGAGGAAAAGAGACAGTAACCTGAATAGGAAAAACACATGGCCCCATGCACAAACACTTCCAGCTCCACATCGGTGCGCCTGGCGATGGTTTCAATTTCCGCCAAGGTCAACTCCCTGGCCAGCACCACCCTGGAGCAACCCAGCCGGGCCAAAAGCTCTACACTTTGCAGGTTGTGCGCCGCCATCAGGGTCGAGGCGTGTATCTGCAGATCGGGGAAGAAACGACGGACGAGGTTGACAATGCCCAGGTCTTGAACGATCAGCGCGTCAGGGGCCAGATACTCGAGAGTCCCTAGGGTGTCGACCACCTCCGGGAGCTCTTTTTCAAGAATCATGCTGTTTGCCGCCACGTAGATCTTTTTATCAAGACGACGACAGTGGGCGATCATGGCGCCAATCTCTTCCAGACTCAGGTCACGGGCGAGATTTCTGGCATTGATGCCGGGGGCTCCGACATAAACGGCATCCGCCCCGGCTTCCAGGGCGGCATGAAAATTTTCGATATTCCCGGCGGGAGCCAGTAATTCCATACTACGCAACAACTCTCAACTGAATTAACTTTCTACTGTTCACTTTCGACCACAACAGCATTGCAGTCGGAATTCTCTTTTAACAGGACCTGGATACGCTCCTTGGCCTGGATTGCGGTCTGCATACCGACAAAATCGGGCTGGATGGGCAGCTCCCTGCCCCCGCGATCCACCAGAGCGGCCAGCTGAATGCAGGTGGGGCGGCCATAATCCATCACCGCATCCATGGCGGCACGAATTGTTCTGCCGGTGAAGATCACATCATCGACCAGCACCAGATGCGAATTGTCCACATCAAAGGGAATATCGGTGGTCCTCACTATGGGGTTCTGGGCGATCAGGCTCCAGTCATCCCGATAGAGGTTGATGTCAAGGCTGCCATAGTGAATCTGCCCGACATCCTCTCCTTTCTGCTCCTGCAGGATGGCAAACAGCCGCTGGGCCAGAAAGACCCCGCAGGTGTGAATTCCAACAACAGCAAGGCTGCCAGCCTCATGGTTCCGCTCCAGTATCTGCAGGGCGATCCTCTTGATCGCAAGATCAATATCTTGCGAGTTCATGATGGTACGTTGTTCTTTACTCACCCGTTCACCCGTTCCCAAAAAAAGTCCACACCACGTTCCGCCACCCGGTTGATTGCCTCGGGAAACGCCTCACACTCTAAGGCAAACACCTTTGCAGCGATGGTGTCGACGTCGTCCTCATAGTCGAGGTCGACGGTTTTCTGAAGAATGATCGGTCCCTCATCATACCTGTCGTTGGCGAAATGTACCGTGCAGCCGCTCACCGTACAGCCGCGATCCTTTACGGCCTGATGCACATGGTGGCCGTAAAAGCCGTCGCCGCAGAATGACGGGATCAGGGAGGGGTGGATATTGATCACGTTTCTGGCGAGATTGGCCGGCGGCGAATACAGTTTCAGGTACCCGGCCAGGCAGATTATATCCACGGAGTAGTCCTGGAGGATGGTATTGATCCCCTCGTTGGTGTTGGCATGAAAGGCCGGATAACCATATTTTCGTGCCTTCTCCAGCCCCAACACCCCCTCCACGTTGGAGATTACCACCTGAATCTCACCGTTTAAGGTGCCAGCTTGAATACGCTCATGAAAGTTATCGAGTGTTCTGCCGCTTCCAGACAGGAGGACCGCCATTTTTAGCATGATTTACTCTCCGGCAAAATAATCGTTGGCATCCACATCAACCTCTTCCAACCAGGCAGAGATCACGGTGTCGTACTTGGCAGTCAGGGCAAACACCTTGCGGGCCAGCTTAAAGCGGGTCTTGAGGGTGGTATTGCCGAACTCCTTGATCTCTTTGATCACCTGCGGGTAGTCGGCGGGGTCGACGATCACCGTTACATCGTGGAAGTTCTTGGCTGAAGAACGCAGCATGGTCGGCCCGCCGATATCGATATTTTCGATGGCGTCAGCAAGAGAGCAATTCGGGTCGGCCACGGTCTTTTCAAAGGCATAAAGATTCACCGCGATCAGATCGATGTTTTCGATATTGTGCTCAGCACACTGGCTGCGATGGCTTTCGTTGGCCCGCTGGTTCAGGATGCCGCCATGCACTTTAGGGTGCAGGGTTTTGACTCGCCCGTCAAGCATCTCCGGGAAACCGGTAAACTCAGAAACATCCTTGACAGCTATGCCCGCCTCACGAATCTTCTTGGCGGTGCCACCGGTTGAGAGTATCTCCAGGCCCAGATCCGCCAACTCCTTGGCAAAACCCTCGATACCGGATTTATCTGTCAAACTGATCAGCGCGCGCTCAATTTTTGCCATTCTCTCCTCCAATCAATCTTTACGAATAAATGCTTTTATTTTCCGTCGGTCACGTTTGTCCGGTTTTGCGGTGGGCGGGGTATGTCCCGCATTCATCATGCGCCGCAAATCCCTTTGGTGTTCACGCTCCCGAATGCTTTCTTCCGACTCTTCATACAACAGTTGCGCCTCCCTGGCCGGCCGTCTCTGGCCGGCAACAGCAAGTACTTCGATGCGGAATTCGTAGGGGCCCTTACTTACTATAAGTTTATCACCCTCCTGCACAGTTCTGGCCGGCTTCACCCTGGCACCGTTCAGATGCACCTTGCCACCGTTTACCGCCTTGGCTGCCATCGACCGCGTTTTAAAAAAGCGGGCTGCCCACAACCACTTGTCGATACGTACCTGAGGAGGTTGATTTGATGAAGTGTCCATACCCTGACCTGATTCGAGTCCTTGCTGTGGCCCGATCCGGGCCTGGAAGGTCGCAACCCAATAATTGGAATACAATAATACAGGTTACACCGATTTCGCTTGAAACGCTTGAAAAATAGTTTGCGCAGCTTTGCCAGCTGAAAAGAGTATTGTCTGCCATTCGAAAAAAGGTTATGTAACTTTCTTACAGCAATCACCGTTACCTGTCGCTGTGTTTGGATCAGGCACCATGCACTGTCCACCCTGGTCGCTCCGGTTGCTCAATGCTCAGGTTTCTATTTTCTTTTTTATAACCTAAAGTACGTGAGGGTTATGCACATCCAAGCTGTCGGCATAAACAATATTCACACTCCCGTTAAAGTCCTCCAGAAAGGTGGAGGCCTGCAACACACCATCGCCACCATCAGCATGCAGGCCAAGTTGCCCAGTTCCCAACGGGAAAACTGTGTCGAGACCTTTACCAGCATCCTCAACCAGTCGCTCAATGAGCTGAGCTGGGAGAGTTTTGGCCAGATCCTGCAGGAGGTGCAGAGCACGCTAGGCTCGCAAAGCGCCCGGCTGGAGATGACCTTTCCCTATTTTATCGAGAAGAAGGCCCCGGTTACCGAAACTCGCAGCCTTATGGAGTATAGCTGCACCTTCTCCGGTGGAATAGGTGAAGACGCAGGACTGACCCTCAGCATCACTGTACCGGTCACCACACTCTGTCCCTGCTCAAAAGAAATCAGTCTGCATGGAGCCCACAACCAGAGAGCCGAAGTCAAGCTGAACGTCCAGATGAAAAAATTCATCTGGATAGAAGACCTCATCAACCTGGTCGAGCAGTCCGGTTCCTGTGAACTCTATGCCCTTTTAAAACGACCGGACGAAAAATATGTGACGGAGCGGGCCTTCAATAATCCGATGTTTGTTGAGGACGTGGTTCGCAAGGTGGCCGAGTCTGCCCTGGCCCACCCGGAAATCGACTGGTTTTCAGCCAGTGTCGAAAGTTTTGAGTCGATCCATAAGCATAGCGCCTATGCCTATGTCGACAGTGACGAAATTCGTTAGATCATGGAGAGGTTACATCGAGGTGTAGATGTTGAGTTGTTGCCTGCAACTATGAAAAGACAATCTCGGACTCGACATTTTTACTGCAGCCGTCGATAAAGCGGGCCAGCAACTCCGCCTGATATGCTGTGAGGCTGACAAACTCGAAAAAGCAATCCGGTACCACAGGCAGTTTCTTGCATTTTTCCCGCTCAGATACCGGCCGGTCAACCCGTCGACAGTTCAACTCCTCTACTGCAAGCCCCGTGATGCAGTTCAAGAGCTCAACCTGTTGCAGGCCAGTAACAGTACCCCTCATTCCCACCAACTTCCTGCAGGCTATTCCTCCCGAGCTGATGTCAACTATCTCAGCCAGGTTCTCCTCACAGCAGAGCAGGGTGTCATGAATGACCTTGAAACGCTTAAATTTCCGTCGTTCAAGGGGTAGAATTTTCGCTCTTTTGATTTTTCCTTTGGTGCGTACAGTCATCTCCTCGCCTTGTTATGGGACTGACGACATCGCTTAACCTAACACACAATAAGGGTAGTAAATTTCAACTATTTCCACAATAGCGCTCTTGCATTCCTCTAGTCAGACCACAACCTGAACGACTGGAGCATCGGATATCACAGCGTTGTCAGAATTGAAAAAGTTGAAATCAAGGGCAGCGATCACCGGGCATTACTTACGAAACCACCAGAGAAGCAAAGAGATGATAATGCTGATCACAATGCAGGTTGTAATCGGCATGAAGAACCTGAAACCTTCACGGTTGACAACAATATCACCGGGGAGGCGACCGAAAGGGATTTTTTGTAGCCAAGGCCAGAGCAGGCCAATGGCGATAAGTATGGCCCCGATTATGACGAGGTTTTTATTCACACTCCCTCCCTGGGAAAAAAATGGTCCGTACCTAAAGGATACCGTACGAGGCGGTACCAGCCAGAAAAAAAAGACCGGACTCCCCAGAAGAAAATGTCCGGTCTTTACCTGTCACAAATCTCTTGCTCCGGCTTTTATGCTGCGCAGGCAGTACTTTGCCGATATTGCTCAAAAGCCCTGGCAAGCCGCCGCATGCCCTCTTCGATAGCAGCCGGTTCGGTGCAGGAAAAATTTAACCGGAATGTTGATTTGCCTTTTTCTGAGGTATAAAAGGCTGCGCCTGGCACAAACACCACCTTCTCCCTCACGGCAAACTCAAAGAGTTCCATGGCATCGTAACCTGCCGGCAATTGCCCCCAGAGAAACATCCCTCCTTCAGGCTCCCACAGTTTGACCTCCTGGGGCAGACAGGCGTTGGCAGCAGCCACCATCGCTTTACATTGTTCACCGTAGGCGTTGATGATGATTTTCAGGTGCGCATCCAGATCGTTATCTTGCAGATATTTTGCCAGAATATACTGATTGATACTGGCCGTATGCAGATCTGCAGCCTGCTTGGCGATCAGCAGTTTGTCATAAAGGGGCGCGGGTGCCACCAACCAGCCCACCCTGAAACCGGGCGCAACTGTCTTGGAAAAAGAACCCAACAGCACAGTGTGCTCCGGACAGTAGTGGTAAAATGACTTTCTGGTCTCCCCGCAAAACCGCAACTCGCCGTAGGGATCATCCTCTACCAGCACAATGCCTTTCTCCTTCACCACCGCAGCCACCTTCTCCCTGGTTTCGTTGGTGTAGGTCACTCCAGACGGGTTCTGGAAATTCGGGACGGTATAGAGCAATTTGGCGTTGGTGTCATGGGCCCTGGCTGCCAGAGCTTCGGTGTCGAGCCCTTGTTCATCCACAGGTACTGGTTGAAATTTCGGACCATACATGGACAGAGACTGAATCGCCCCAAGATAGCCTGGCTCCTCAATGAGAACGGCATCTCCTTCATCGATCATGACTTTGCCAACCAGATCCAGGGCTTGCTGGGATCCTGTGGTAATCAGGATTGAGTCCGCTGGAACATCGATACCTTTTCCTTCGCGGTACCTGTTGGCAATAATTTCCTTGAGTTCCGCAATCCCTTCTGAATTATTATACTGAAGAGCGTCAGCGCCGGACTCTGCAAAGACAGCGCTTGCGGCGGCCTCGATTCCGCTCACCGGAAAGTATTTTCTATTGGGCAAGCCCCCGGCAAAGGAGATAATCTCCGGATCAAGCGACACTTTCAATATCTCCCTGATAAACGAACGAGGTACGGCTGCCATTCTTTGTGCAAACATCTCTTCCATGGTGAATTCCTTTAGGTGGGTAATACAAATTGCAGATGCGGCAGAGTAGTTGAACTATGCCGGAATCGGCAGAAAGGACTGGATAGTCTTGCGTGTATCGATCTGGCTGGAAATGAACGGATGGGAAGGTTCCGATCCCACAGATCTCAGAGCCAGAGCGCAATATTACAGCAAAAAGGGAAAAAAGTATACGAATATGATACCCGGTACTGCGCCGGAACAAGCGCAGGCGCTCACCCCGGAGAACAAGGAATCGCCGGAAAGTGTATGCATTCCGCCACCCGGCGCTCTGCCGGTCATTGGGGAGCCGGATCGTGGAAAAGCCATGCCACCCGCCTCACCACTGGTCCGCCACAGCAACAGGGCTGTCCCCCCAGAAAACTGCGCGCCCAGGAAGAGGTGAACACCGGGTTCGGCTCGGCTGGCCTCTAGTAATCGATACCGGGCTGGGGCTCAATGTCCTTTCGGTAGGCATGTTTGATCTCACGCACCTCACTGACCGTATCTGCTCGTGCAACTATTTCCGGGTGAGCCTCCCGGCCGGTTAGGATGAGGTGCATTTCAGGCGGGCGTTTCTTCAGTATATCGAGGACCTGATTGAGATCGACCAGATTGAGATCCAGTGCATTGTTGATCTCATCAAGGATGAGGACCTGATAGAGTCCGGACCGTATCTTTTCATCGACAAGAAGCAGTGCCTGCTGTGCGTTTCGGCGATGTTCGGCATGGGGGTACGGGTTGCCCTGTATGCCGCAAAACCCCTTGCCTGTGGCGTGGAGTTCCACCAAGTCACCGAGAAGCTTTACCCCATCCCATTCCCCGGTGTAGATATCTCCTTTCATGAACTGGATGATTGATACATGCAGCCCGTGTCCCGCAGAGCGCAGGGCCATTCCCATGGCACTGGTTGTTTTTCCCTTGCCATGCCCTGTCAGCACCACGACCAGCCCCTGCTTTTTTTTGGGTACCAGCTTGGTAATCTCCATACCCCTCCCTCGCGACACGACCGTAAAGCGAGCTGAGACAAATCCCCTTTACCGGCCGAAGCCCTGGAATTTTTTTCTAAACTCCGATGATTCCTTTTCACCATCGAGTATCTTTCTCAAAATATTCACTTCGTTTTCAGCAACACGCATCTCCGCACGCAGACCATCCTGTTCAGTGAGGCTGGCCTTCTCCAGCCGTAGTTCTATTTCACGTACTTTCTGCTGCGCCCGGTACAAATCGCGAGCGATTGCTTTTATAGACATAGGATCGATCTTCCTTTCTCATTTGGGTTTTTCAAAATTACGGCCCATACCAGGGTAACACAACCTCTGCTCAGCGGCTGCCATGATTTAACCAAGAGCCTGTAAGAACGCTCATCTTTCTTTGGTCCCGCCCCTTTGCCAGCTCTTGGTGACACTGGGCCATTAAACCTGGTGAGCATAAAAAGCTACACTTTCTGCAGACTCTGCTTTATATGATCTACCATTATATGCCTTAAAGGCCCTGCCAACAGGCCAAGAGGTACCAACAGAGGCAACTGGAGGCAACTTCAATTACTCTGTTGGAGAGCTTTCACTGAACTGGAAAAAAAAGCTGTAATCGGCATTTCTTTTCTATACACTTTAGACGAAGTTCAGCAACAGGCGTCTAATCAATACTATAGACACTTCAACATTCACAGAACAACATTGGCAACAACTATGAATAAATTCTACGCAGCAGCACTTTTCATTCTTCTGCTTGTCCTGCCCATTGGCGCGAGTGGTAACAGCGACTCTATCCAGCGTACCATCTCGGTGGCTGGCAGTTCCGCGATAACGGTACCGGCAGAAAACGCCACCATCCATGCCCAGCTCAAGGTCGTCAGCGATTCAGTCGAAAACAGTTACCGGCAGGTGATGGATAAGCTCGTCGCGCTCACAGAAAAGATGCAGCAGTTCGGGCTGGAAAAGGCGGACATCACCGTGAGTGCCATCACCCAGGGCGCCGAATACAGCTGGACCGCAAACACCAGAAAACTTGCTGGCTACTCAGCCACCTGTTCCCTGCAGCTCAAGGTGGACCAGCTCCAGGATTCGTACAAAATTCATAATGAACTCTCAGCCTTTCCCGAACTCACCATATTGAGAACAGAATATGGACTCAACGATTACAGCAAAATCAAGGCCCAGACTCTCCAGCAAGCCATTTTGGATGCCAAAAACAAGGCGGAGGTCATGGCCAAGACTCTGGATGGTGGGGTGAGCCAGGTACTCACCATAAACGAGGTGGGCAGTCAGCCCATGCCCATGGCGCGTAGTGAGGCTATGATGCATGATGCGGCGGGCGCCCCTAATCCCATCAACGTCACTACCCATGGGACCGTTACCGTCAACAGCCATGTTTCTGCCGTCTTCGAGCTGGAATAATCTCCAGCTAACCCAAGGTACTACCCTGACCGGTTGACAGTAACGGAGGGTAGCGCTACGACCAGAGGGGCCACTGAGCCCCTCTGCGGTGTCAGCAGCATGGCCGGCCGTACAATCAGCCAACCACCACCCGCACTTTTTCACCCCTTTGAAAGGCCATTATATTCTCTACCGTCTGGTCCACAATCCGCTGGCGGGCCTCTCTGCTGGCCCAGGCTATATGTGGGGTGACGATCAGATTCGGCAGCTCCGCGTCAAGCAGTGGATTATCACCTTTTGGTGGCTCCATACTCAACACATCCATGGCCGCACCGGCGATCTTACCGTCTCTTAAGGCCTGGGCCAACGCTGCTTCATCAACGATCCCCCCCCTGGCGGCGTTCACCACAAAGGCGGTCGGTTTCATACTGCCAAGTTCCTTTTCCCCAATCAAACCACGGGTGGTATCGGTTAACGGGCAATGCAGGGTCAGTATGTCAAGCTCAGGCAGGAGTTCCTCAAGTGTCGGCCGACGTGTATCCACTGCCCCGGGACGGGCGGCAACGACAACCTTCATCCCAAATGCTTCCGCAATTTGGGCCACCCCCTTACCGAGGGTGCCGAAACCTACAATGCCAAGTGTCTTGCCAAGCAACTCACTGATCGGATAGTCAAGGAAACAGAACTGGCTGGCAGTCTGCCACCGGCCCCGCTGCACCGCCTGATGATACTGCAAGAGGCTGGTCTGCAGGGCGAGAATGGAGGCAAAGACATGTTGCACCACCGAGTCTGTGCCATATGCCTGACAATTGCAAACAGTAATGGCATGATCTGCAGCAGCCTGCACATCTATCACATCGGTGCCTGTCGCAACCAGACAGATAAGCTTCATCTGTGGATTTGCAGCCATCTCAGCGCGGCCGATCCTGGCTTTGTTGGTTATGACTATGGCCGCACCTGCCAGCCTCTCGGCAACTTCTTCAGGGGTGCTGAAGTTATATACAGCCAGCTCGCCACAAACCGACTCCAACATTTCGAGGTTACAATCCTCAATCCCTTCAGCATCTAAAAACACTGACTTCATTTCACTTCTCCACTCTCAACGGTACATTTCTCTTTGGGTTGTCGTACTGCCACAGCCGGATGCTGCATCCGCTCACTCTTCTTCTATGTCACGAAAGCCCACATATTGCTCCGTGAAGATCCGCTTGCCCTCTGCCAGGAATTTCTCATAATTCCATATTTCTTGGGTCAGCATGTGCTGATAGTCCAGTTTCACGATGTAGGCCATCACTTCCATCGCGAAATTATCTTTTGTCCTTCTCACCTGGATAGGAAGTCGAACGTACATCTCTCCTTCGAAGATATCGAGACGGTGCATCGCGGCCGAATCAAGCCCCTCATAGACAACCCCCTCGACCTTGCCGGCGGAGCTGCCCACCATGCCGGGATATGGCTCGTGCCGCACGCAAAATCGCTGAAAGCCCTCGGCCACCGCGTTATAGGAGGCAAACTGGCCTCCTGAAACCTCCTCCATGATATCTGGGGACATCAATGATCCGTAAGTAAATAAATTCATTAGAATACTCTCCTAAAATACGGCAACCCAGAAAGCCTAACCTTTAGATAGATCAATTTCAACCATTGCAATCTGGTTTTTTTTCTACTAATATCTAAGAGTTCGACCAACGACAAGACCTTTAGAACACGTGTGCAACGCAATCAATTCCCCAGGGTATGCCTAAAATTCCTCCCTACAATACCGATATAGACTTTGTCTTGACAGGACAGCGTTTTTTGCTGCTCCTGGTACTGCTGCTGACAATCGGTACGCAGCAAGGCTGCTCCATCCACGGCTCTCGCTCAGGGGCGTCGCTTGATCCCGGTAAGGACTCGGATGACGTGGGAGGTATCCTGATAACTGACTACGCAGATCTTTCCGAGGCCCTGAAAGCAGGAGATGTAGAGACGGCCCAGCAAGCCCTGAACAAATTCCTCAGCAAATGGGAGGGCACACCATACAAACTCGGAGGAGACTCAACCACCGCCATAGACTGCTCCGCTTTGACCTCAAATACTTACAAGGAACTCTTTGGTATTGACCTGCCCCGCACGGCACAAGCCCAGGCAAGCCTTGGGAATGCTATCGCAGCTGCCGACCTGCAGCCAGGCGATCTGGTTTTTTTCAAAACCGGTCAAAACCAGAATCACGTGGGAGTGTACATGGGAGACAATCTCTTCATGCACGCCTCCAGCAAGAAGGGGGTGACTGTCTCCCAGCTTGATGCACCCTACTGGCAAAAGAGATTCTGGAAAGCCACAAGTCATCATCATCCTTAGCTCGCAAGTCTCCCGAATACGATTCGCCTCTCAAGTCTGAGCCAGAAGGCTCTTCCTCACTGCCATCAGAATCCTCCCCTTCCTCTTCCACTCTCGCCGTGGCTAGCCCAACTTCTTTTTCATATCATCCTGGTCGATGGCAGCCTTGAGCATCCTGAAAAGCTCACGATAATGCAGTCGGTTGCGCGTTTTCACATAACTGTAGACCGCCTTGCGGATCTCGCCTTCATGAATTGAAGGGTACCGCTCCACTACAGCCACAATCTCATTGCTCGGCCAGTCAATGTCCCACTGGATGTGTTCTTCCATGCAGTGGTCATGATCGTCGATCGCCTCGTTGATCAGGGCATCCCGCAGCCGTTCGGCCTCGTGAAATTTCTTTTTGCTCTTCAGGTCTGAGCCTTTCCGCTCCTCCAGAAAGTTATAAATATCCTCCAACGGTTCTTGGCGCATAACCTTGGCAAGATATTTTACCTGACGCTTCCGGGAGCCCCCCTTCAAGCCTCTGCAATTGCGTATCTCCTGTTTGAGCTCATCACTGCAGGGCAGCTTTTTCAGATCGTTGTCGGAAAAGTCCGCGAGCTGCATCGCCACCTGTTCCGTTTGCTTAAACTGTCTCTTTTTCTCAGACCTGCTTATATTTTCAGCCATGTAAAATAGTTTGCAGGGCAACCGGCATGATTGCCGGCACCTGCAGAGTCCTTATGGTTTTCGTATTGTATTAATCGGCCAATTTCACAATTGACGGTTCATAGTCTTCAGGCGGCTCCAACCCCAACAGAGTGCAGATCGTGGCGGCAATATTGGCAAGACCGGCACCTTCGACTCCAGCGAGCGCAAACTGATTGCTGCCGCTATAATCTTTGACGATAAACGGCACCGGATTCTTGGTATGGGCAACCATTGGAGCACGAACACCATTTTTTTCGGTCCACATGCAATCCGCATTGCCATGGTCGGCGGTTATCACTGCGACACCTCCAGCCTTGTCAATCACCTTCAGCAGCCGGCCAAGACTCATGTCCACCGATTCAACCGCAACACGGATGGCCTCAGGCACCCCGGTATGACCCACCATATCGCAGTTGGCATAGTTGAGCCGGAGAAACTTTTTCTTACCCAGTCGAACCTGCTCAATCACCTTATCCGTGATCTCCGCTGCCTTCATCCAGGGGCGCTGGTCAAACGGCACCTGATCAGAGAGGATCTCTTCATACTGTTCCAGGGAATTATTGATATAGCCGGACCTGTTGCCATTCCAGAAATAGGTGACGTGGCCATACTTCTGGGTTTCGGAAATGGCGTAGGAGGAGATGTCGTTGGCACAAAGGTACTCGCCGATGGTACGGTTAATGGCCGGCGGTTCGACAAGATAGTTCTTGGGTATGTTTGCATCACCGTCATACTGCATCATCCCGGCATAAAAGACATCGGGCCGACGCTTTCTGGCAAAGCCGCTGAAGTCGTCCTCCTCAAAAGCGCGTGAGATTTCAATACCCCGATCGCCACGGAAGTTGAAGAAAACAACCCCGTCACCATCCTCAATGGTACCAACCGGCACATTGTTTTCCGCCACCACAAACGAGTGCATATACTGATCCGTCATCTCGGGATCTTCGTCGTAGTAGGTCTGCACAGCCTCGCTGGCACTGGCAAACTGCCGCCCCTCCCCAAGCACATGGGCTTTCCAGCCATATTCAACGATCCCCCAGTCCGCCTCATAACGGTCCATGGTGGTGATCATTCTGCCACCACCGGAGGCAATTCTGTAGTCCCTGCCTGCCGTCGACAGCAAGGCGAGTTTTTCCTCCAGGGGCACCACATAGTCCAGAGCGCTCTTGGCGCCAACATCACGGCCATCCAGTAACGGGTGGACACGAACCTTTTTGACACCGGCGGCGGCGCATCCGTCTAGCAATGCATAAAGCTGCTGAATATGACTGTGGACGTTGCCATCCGAAAGCAGCCCGATAAAATGCAGGGTGCCGCCCTTCTCAGCCCTTTCCATAAGACTCTTCCAGGCACTGCCGCCAAACACCTTACCCGACTCAAGCGCGTCATTCACCAGTTTTGCCCCTTGCGCAAAAACGCGACCGGCTCCAAGTGCGTTATGCCCCACCTCCGAGTTGCCCATATCACCGTCGCTCGGCAGACCGACCGCTGTCCCATGGGCCTTGATAGTTACCGCCAGCTCCTCTTCGAGCAAACGGTCGAGAACAGGTGTATGGGAACTATATACTCCATCACGTTCATCCCGGCTCCCCATGCCAACACCGTCCAGAATGATCATGACCACCGGCCCGGAAAAATCTGTATATCCTTTCTTTTTTTGTAAACTCAGAGCTTCCATTATATCTCCTCGACATTCTGGTTGGTGCACAAGAGATGCAATATCTTCCTTGGCAACGGTGACCAGGTGATTCAAACCCAGTCCCGTTGTTATTGAAATAAAGGCACTTTTCGTGGCGTCAGAGATACCACATCCATGAAGCCAGATGCAATACAGGATATTTTCTTTTACCGACGCCCCCTACTGCCATCCCCGCTCATCCCAATCTTAATAGCTGCTGAAGAAGTCTCGTAGCCGGGGCAAAGGATAGATTCCCGCAAAAACTCAAGCCGATGCCTCCCATGCTAACCAATTATCTCCGCCAGATAGGCCCCGGCAATTGTTAGTTTAAGTCCGTTTAAGTTGCTATAGTTCTCAAAAGCCTCTGTTTTTGGGTTTATCAAAGCGGCTAATTCTGCTATTGTCAGCATGATGCGCCGCTCATCCGGCATATGCTGCAAAAATGTAACATCCACAAGCAAAAACTGTGTTTCCAGCGCTGCGAATCCAAGAGAGAAGCAATATTTACAGATTTATATGTTAAACACAATTACTGCATCACCAAGCCTCGTCCTGCAGGTGCCTACAGAAAAGGTATGGATGTTCACCTCACTCCTCCAGGCAGGGATACACATCAAAACGGATTCTGGAACCTCAATAGGTGTCTTTCTGGAACAACTTCCTGGCTTTAGTGAAGAATACATAGTCGATCAGGTGCAGACCATTTTTCTCAATGGCACAGCCACAGATGATCTGAAAACGCCCTTGGTGGGAGAAAATCCGGTACTTGCCATCTCCGCCGCGATGCCGGGGCTCGCCGGAGCCATCTTCCGGAAAAACAGTCTCCATGCAGCGCTGAGGACCACCACAGAATCCCAGGATACAACTTTGGACAAGCAGGAGTTAACTGTCTGCCTTAAGCTATTTAACGCCATCGCCAGGGATCGCGGTGAGCAACTGCTGCGCCAGGGGGTGGTTATGGAAAACAGCTCGGTAATCCAATTTCTTACCACTCGCTCCACCCTGCTGCCACACATCACCGGTATCACCATAGATAACGAAACGATAACAGAGTCTGGGCTGATCTCTCGGTTGGAGCAGTCCCACAGGCTGAATATACAAGTAGTATAACGTTATGACATCACAAGGACAAACGCGAGATATGCTGGGGCGTACCAGCCTCACGCCCGTGGCTGAGGCGCGCTCAACACTTCTCGAGCAGCTGCAAACCATCTCGCCGGAGGTGGAAACGCTCCCCATAGAAGACGGTCTGGACCGCATCCTGGCAGAGTCGATTTTTTCAGCCGAGAACCTGCCACCGCACCCACGCTCAGTTATGGACGGCTTTGCTGTCTGTGCTGCCGACACCTTCGGGGCCAGTGAGTCGATGCCCTGTTACCTGCAGATTACCGGAAACGTTGCCATGGGTGAAATGCCTGAGGGCGAGGTCCAGCGGGGCTGTTGCTACAAGATCGCCACCGGAGGTTTTCTCCCCAAGGGTGCCGACGCGGTGATCATGCATGAACATACCGTACCGGTGGACGAGACGATGATCGAGATCGTCAAGGGAGGTGGACCCGGCACCGCCATCATCGGCGTGGGTGATGACATCCGCGAAGGCGAGGAGGCTCTTCAGCCAGGCCATCTGCTCAGACCGCAGGACCTGGGTCTTCTTGCAGCACTGGGCAGAACCGAAATCAAGGTATACCGGCAGGTGCGAGTGGGTATTGTCTCCACAGGAGACGAGATAGTCCCTCACTCCGAGCAACCCGGACCAGGCAAAATTCGCAATATAAACAGTATCGCGCTGGCCGGACTGATCTCCAGGGCAGGTGCAACGCCCACCGACTACGGCATCGTCTCCGACCAGCGGGAGGTGTTTTTCCCGCTTCTGGAAAAGGCGCTAAAGGAAAATGACATGGTGCTTTTTTCCGGCGGCAGCTCTGTCGGCGTACGTGATCTTGGCGAGCAGGCGGTGGAATCCCTCGGCCCCCCCGGTATCCTGGTGCACGGTGTGAAGCTTAAGCCGGGCAAGCCGGTGCTGATTGGCCTGAGCGGAACAAAGCCCGTCTTCGGTCTGCCGGGCCACCCGGTTTCGGCGCTGGTCTGTTTCGAGCTGTTCGTGGCGCCTGCCATCAAGCAATTGTCAGGGGCTGCGGCCACCCCGCTACCGGTTGCCACCGTACGGGCAAGGCTTGCCAGGAACCTCAACTCCGCTGCCGGCAGACTGGATCTGGTTCGAGTGCGGCTGATACAGCAGGACAATACATATATAGCAGAACCGGTCATGGGTAGGTCAGGGGCGATATCGACCCTCTCCCGCGCCCATGGCTACTTTTTGATCGATGAAGAAAGTCAGGGGGTCAATCAGGATTCTCTGGTTGAGGTATATATATACTCATGAGTACCCGAAATATTTATGTAAAGAATACCCCCCTGGAGGATGCCCGGAAAAAATGGCTCAATGCCCTTCACGAGCGAGGCTTCTTTAGTAAGAACTACGCCGAGCTGCTTCCGGTTGATGATTGCCTCGGCAAGGTAACTGCCGAGCCTGTTTTTGCCAAAAGGTCATCTCCGGCACACAATGCTGCGGCGATGGACGGTATTGCCGTGCACTTTGCAGACCTGGCCACCGCCAGCGAAGCTTCCCCGGTACGGCTTGCGCCAGAAAAATTCAAACAGGTAAATACCGGCAACGCCATCCCTGAAGGCTGTAATGCGGTTGTTATGATCGAGGACGTCCATATCCTCGACGACGGCTCGGCAGAGCTGCACATGCCGGCCACCCCATGGCAGCATGTACGGACCATCGGGGAAGACATCGTCGCCACCGAGCTGATACTCCCGGAAGGGCACCAGATCAGGCCCATTGACCAGGGAGCCATGCTGGCCACCGGCATCACCGAAGTTGCCGTACAACGACGGCCCAAAGCGACCGTGATCCCGACCGGCAGCGAGCTTATACAGCCCAGCCAGGAGCCAAAACCAGGCGAAATTATTGAGTTTAATTCCCGGATTCTGTCCGGCTACCTGCAGGATTGGGGGGTTGATGCCGGCCGTTGCCAACCCGTGGCCGATGATCCCCAGGCCCTGCGTGCGGCACTGACAAAGGCGGCTGCCGAGCATGACTTTGTGGTTATGAATGCCGGCGCTTCCGCGGGAACCAAGGACTTTAGCTCAACCATCCTGGCTGAAGTAGGTGAGGTCATCGTCCATGGTGTGGCGATCAAACCCGGCAAGCCTGTCATCCTTGCCGTAATCGGTGATACCCCGGTGATCGGCCTGCCAGGTTACCCTGTATCCGCGGTGCTTACCATGCGGCTGTTCATTCGAGAACTGGTCGGCACCCTGCTCGGTCGTGATCTTGACGATCACGGAGCGGTTGAAGCTGTCATGTCCAGACCGGTACATTCGGCCATGGGTGTGGATGAGTTTGTCCGCATTACCCTTGGCAAAGTTGGCGACACCCTGATGGCCACCCCCGCCGGCAAAGGAGCCGGTGCGGTCATGTCCCTGGTTCGAGCCGACGGTCTTCTCACCATCCCCGCAGGCAGCGAAGGCGTCGGCGCCGGTGAAAAGGTGCAGATTGAACTGGTTCGGCCACAGGCTGAAGTTGATGCGACGCTGGTTTTCATCGGCAGCCACGACAATATCCTCGATCTGCTCGCCAACCAGCTGCACCAGCAACGACCCTATACCAGAATTTCTTCAGCCCACGTCGGTTCAATGGGCGGAATCATGGCCATCCGCCGCAACGAGGCGCACCTGGCCGGTTGCCATCTGCTCGATGAGATAACCGGGGAATATAACATACCCTTCATCAAGCGCCTCCTGCCCAAGCCCCCCCTGCAGCTGATCAATCTCTGCTATCGCGAACAGGGGCTGATCGTGCCCAAGGGCAACCCGAAAAATATTCAGGGCTTTCAGGATATGGTCGACGGCGGTTACACCTTCATTAATCGCCAGGGTGGAGCCGGAACCAGGCTGCTGACCGATAAGCTCTTAAAAGAGGCGGAAATCGATCCCGGCAAACTCAATGGTTATGGACACGAGGAGTACACCCATATGAGCGTTGCCGCCGCAGTCGCCAGCGGCAGTGTCGATGCCGGTATGGGCATCAGAGCAGCAGCGGTGGCTCTTGGCCTCGATTTCGTTCCGGTCGCAGAAGAGCGCTATGACCTGATCGTGCCCAAAAAGTTCCTTGAGGATCCGAAGGTTGTGAAAGCACTGAAGCTGATTCGCAGTGGCGAAGAGTTTCATAACAAGATTCTCTCCCTCGGTGGTTACAATCTCAGGGATACCGGCAAGGTGATGTATGAACAGGGCGAATAATGCCCGAAAAGCACAGTCCGCAGTCGACTTGCAAGCAGTACCAAGCAGTACAGCAGTACCACTAATTTTGCCAAAGAACCATTAAATGACATAAACCTGGACAGGGTAAATCACGAACCCATTATTAGGAGGATGTTTATGAAAGACAAGATTTTTAGGGTAAACCTCACCGACATGACTACCGCGGTCGAGGAAGTTCCGGAGGCTTGGGCAGGACACGGTGGACGAGGTCTGACCTCCACCATCGTTGCAGCTGAAGTGAATCCAGCCTGCCATCCGCTTGGCCCGAATAACAAGCTTGTTTTCGCTCCCGGCCTGCTTTCAGGTACCGTAGCCGCAAACTCCGGCCGCCTCTCTGTTGGCGGTAAGAGCCCTCTGACAGGAACCATCAAAGAAGCAAACGGTGGTGGTACCGCTGCCCAGTTGATGGCCCGTTGCGGCTGTAAAGCACTCATTATCGAAGGTCAGCCCGCAGATGACAAATGGTTCAGCCTTGCAGTCACCCCCGAGGGTGTGACCATTGAGGAAGAAACCGAGCTTATCGGCAAGGGTAACTTCGAGGTTTTGGAAACTCTCTCCAGTCGCCTGGAGAACAAACCCGCCATCATCACCATCGGTCCCGCCGGCGAAATGAAGATGGCTGCTGCCAATATCTCCATCAAGGATCCGGACGGCGGCATTCGCTCCAATGGGCGCGGTGGTCTCGGTGCGGTTATGGGCTCCAAGCGGGTTAAATTCATCTCCGTGACCCCGGGTGATGCCAAGCTCGACATCGCCGATCCCGAGGCATTCAAGGCTGCCAACAGGACCTTTGCCAAATCTCTGGTGGATCACCCTGTCAGCCAGGCGCTGGGCCAGTACGGCACCAATGTATTGGTCAACATCATCAACGAATCAGGTGGCCTGCCGACCAAGAACTTCACCCAGGGCCAGTTTGAAGGGCACGAGAAGATCTCCGGCGAAACCATGCACGATACCATCAAGGAGCGTGGCGGCCGTGTCAAGCACAACTGTCACCCAGGATGTGTTATCCAGTGCTCCCAGGTCTACAATGACGCAGATGGCAACAAGCTCACCTCCGGCTTCGAGTATGAGTCCATCTGGGCAATGGGTGCCGACTGTTGCGTTGACAACCTTGATCATATCGCGCTTGCCGACAAGCTGATGGATGACATCGGTGTTGACTCCATCGAGACCTCTGTTGCCTTCGGTGTTGCCATGGAAGCTGGCATCCTGGAGTTTGGTGACGGTGAAGGCGTATGCCGCATCTTGAAAGAAGAGGTTGCCGCTGGTACCGGTCTTGGCCGAGTGATCGGCAACGGAGCAGGCTCAGTTGGCCGCACCTACGGCGTGGCCCGGGTGCCGGTGGTCAAAAACCAGGCTATTCCCGCATACGACCCTCGTTCCATCAAAGGTATCGGCATCACCTACGCTACCTCCACCCAGGGTGCGGATCACACCATGGGCTACACCATTGCCACCAACATCCTTAATGTTGGCGGCGCCGTAGACCCACTGACCAAGGAAGGCCAGGTAGAGCTCTCCAGAAACCTGCAGATTGCGACCGCTGCTATCGACTCAACCGGTATGTGTCTGTTCATCGCCTTTGCAGCCCTGGACAACGAAGAGTGTCTGCCAGCGCTGATCGACCTGATCAATGCACGCTTCGGTCTCAGCCTTACCGCCGATGACGTCGTCAATCTTGGTAAGTACATTCTGAAGACCGAAAGAGAGTTCAACGAGAAGGCCGGCTTCACCAACCTGGATGACCGTTTACCGGAATTCTTCTACAATGAGCCTCTGCCACCGCACAATGTCGTATTTGATTTCACCGGCGAGGAAATTGACAGCTTCTGGGACTTCTAATGAAAGTTAAAGTCAAACTCTTTGCCTACTTCCGGGACAACAGGTTCCTGGAGGACTTCAGAGACTTTCCCGATGGCACCACCGTAGGTAATGTCGTGGACGGCCTCAACATAGACAGGGAGGAGGTTGGTGTGCTGATGATTAACTCCAGGCACACCAGCTTTGATTCCCTGCTGAAGGAAGACGACATCCTCGCTATCTTTCCAGTGGTTGGCGGAGGTTGATGCCAAACACGTCTGACAGCGTAATGTCAATGCCATCTTCAGGAAAAGCCGGATCAGTTCTCTGATCCGGCTTTTGTTTTCCCTCCATTGCCCCTTCACCCTCACATATTCACAAATTACGCTATAACCATCTCATTTTATTTTGTTTTTTCGTTGATAAAAAGATCTACAATACGTTAGACTGCCAGGGTTCGGATATTGTTGCCATCCACGCACCAACAAGGACCATTCCATGGATTCCATCAGAGCCCTGATTCTTGAGTGCAGATTCACCTCCGTAAATGATGAACAGTTCATCTCCGGGGTAAACCGGCTTGTCAGCCAGCATGGTGACTCAGTCTACCCTGCCCTTTTTGGTATCCTCACCACGCTTGAACTCCCTCACGCAACCGCTAAAGACTATTGGCAACTCATCGTGACCCATCGGAGGGAGCTGATGGATACTCTGGGCAGAGAAGTTGACCTGGTGACTACCATCAGTGATTTTCTGCAAAACAAAACGAAACTGCTGAACAATTCACGGCTGGTAGACATTTCCATTTATGAGAACGTGGTCACAGATTCGATCCACGACAGACTTACCGGTCTTTTCAATCGCCCCTACTTTGATGAGACCTACGAACAACAGGTGTCGCTGGCCCAACGCTATCAGACTGAGCTTGCGGTACTTTTCCTGGATATTGACGACTTCAAGGAGATCAACGACAGTTTCGGACATCTCGCAGGCGATATAGCCTTGCAGCGGGTGGCTGAAATTATTCGGGACGAAAAGCGGGACAGTGACATAGCAGCGAGATATGGAGGCGAAGAGTTTGTATTGCTTATGCCGCTTACCCAAAGCCTCAATGCCGCCATCCTGGCAGAAAGAATCAGAACAAAAATAGAGGCAACCGCAATCGCTTTCAAGGATGAAAGCTTCAGCCTCACCATAAGCGGCGGGCTGGCCTCATACCCGCTTGATGCCACGGACCCCAAAGAATTGCTTGGCATGGCAGACAGGGCTCTCTACCTTGCCAAGGGAGCCGGAAAAAACACTATCTCACCATTCAAACAGGACAGGCGCAGGTATCTGCGTGTACCTTTAGAACGTGAAGTTCTCATTAAACCGATGGACTTCGTCAATGAACCGTACACCACGTTCACCAGCAAAAACATAGGAATGGGCGGTATATTGGTTTTCGGCTCCATCGCGCTTCCCGTAGGCAGTATCCAGAAAATGAGTGTTCCGATTAACGGGGGAACCCCCTTGATACTGATTGGCAGGGTGGTCCGTATCTCGGAAATTGCCCCAGGATCATTTGAGATCGGAATCAGTTTTTTATTGAGGGAGATGGCCAAGCAGGCAAATTCGGAAATAGCCATGTTCCTGCGCCAGAATGGCGACGAGGCTGCCCCGCCAAAGCCAGAGCTCTCCTATTTCTGAGGCACCAAGTGATGCTATCTTTTTTTAGCCTTTGTAGTTTTCATGCCCCTGAAGTACGCTGCAGCTTCCCTGGCTGGGAAAATTTCTGCTGTTCTTCCAGGGCACAAGTGGTAAGCTGAAACCAGAGCATGCAAAAAATAAACCATCTGTTTTTGCCAATTTCCGTAGCATCATGAAAACCTTACACGTCAACGTCAGAGGTCGAGTACAGGGTGTATTCTACAGGGACTATTCCAAACGCCAGGCTGAGTCACTCAATATCAGCGGCTGGATACGCAACATGCCCGATGGCTCGGTCGAGGCAATCATCTCCGGCAGAGATTCCGACGTGGAGCAAATGGTCGAATGGTTTCAGACCGGTTCACCGCTTTCCAACGTCACCTCGGTCCAGGCTGAAGAGATTTTTCCCACCGAAAAACTGAAAAACTTCGAAATCCGTTATTACAGGTGAGGTGTGCTACTCGACATTTCCAACTTCAATCTCTGGGTCACCACTGAAACCTCCAGCGGCGAGCGAGTCGACTCCCAGCTGCTGCACGACATTAACCTGGAAATCGCCAAGAACCAGACCCTGGCCTTGGTGGGCGAATCCGGATCCGGAAAGTCCGTTACTGCTCTTTCTGTACTGCGTTTGCTGGAAGAAAGTTCCAGCATCCGCACCGAAGGATCCATTCTCTTTGAGCAAAAGGATATCTTAACGCTCACCCCGCCTGAAATCCGTTCCTTACGGGGTAATCGGATTGCCATGATTTTCCAGGAGCCGATGACCTCCCTCAACCCGGTTTACACCATAGCCAACCAGATCATTGAGCCGTTGCAATTGCACAGGGGACTGAACCAGCAGGAAGCAGAACGGGAGGCGCTTCGCTTACTTGCCAGAACAGGTATCACTGAACCGGAAACCCGGATGAAAGCCTACCCCCATCAGCTCTCTGGCGGGCAGAGACAGCGCATCATGATTGCCATGGCACTGGCTTGCCGACCGCAGCTGCTGATTGCCGACGAACCGACAACTGCGCTCGATGTGACCGTACAGGCGCAGATTCTTGAGCTCATCAAGGATCTGCAGCGGGAATTCGAGATGGCGGTGCTGCTTATCACCCACGACCTTGCCCTGGTGGAAAAGGTAGCTGATTCCCTGGCGATAATGAAAGATGGCAAGGTGGTCGAGTCAGGCCAGTGCAGCAAGATCCTTAGCAAGCCTGAGCATCCCTATACCATCCACCTGCTCTCTTCCGTGCCATCGGATCAGCCCGACCCCAAACCGGCAAATCCGCCTATCCTGCAAACCCGGAATCTGAGCTGCACCTTCAGCATCAACGTTGGCTGGGTTCATCCGTTCAAGCGGAAAAAGCGTATCATTCGGGCAGTGGATAGTATCAACTTCAACCTGCCAGAAGGCTCGACCTGCGGCATTGTCGGCGAATCCGGCTCGGGCAAGACCACCCTGGCCATGGCCATCCTGAAACTGGTCAAAAGCACTGGTACAATACATTTCGATGCGGTGGATCTGCAACACCTCTCAAACCGGGAAATGCGTGCCAAACGAAGCGACATCCAGATTGTGTTTCAAGATCCCTACTCATCGCTATCACCACGCCTGACTGTATACCAAATACTCGAAGAAGGCCTCCTGATACATTTTCCTGAAAGCAGCCGGCAGGATCGGTTTGACCGGGTATATCAAGTCTTGGAGGAGGTCGGCCTCGACCCGGAAATGGCCCATCGCTATCCCCACGAATTCTCAGGCGGACAGCGCCAGCGTATCGCAATTGCCAGGGTCATTATCCTGAAACCGCGACTGCTCATCCTGGATGAACCCACCTCCGCCCTCGACGTAACCATCCAGGCCCAGATCATCGGACTGCTGAAGAAATTACAATCCCGATACAGCATGAGCTATATTTTCATCTCCCATGATCTCAGGGTAATACGGGCGATATCCGATTATATTCTGGTGATGCAGAACGGCAGGATGGTCGAATCGGGTCCCGCTCGGGAAATTTTCACCTCACCCGGGCAGGAGTATACCAAAACTCTTTTTTCTGCGGCCCTGCCAGCCCCGGCAACCTAAAAAGGGAGGTGCCGGCTAGGTTGACCATTCCTGGCCGGCTCCCCGGCAAGCGTTATTTGGCCGCCTCCGACTCCACCGTTTTCCGGCAGCGATCTCCGCGGATGTCATCCTTGAACAGGCTGTACCCTCGCTCCATGGCACAGAAATCACCACACATGGTGCAGGTTTTCTCGTTTTCCGGTGTTCTGCTCCTGCGGATTTCCTCAGCCTGATCCGGGAACATAAGCAACTTGAAATGTGCTTCCCAGTCTGAGTCACGTCGTGCCTGGGCCACCCGCTTCTCCTGTTCTCTGCGTTCCGGATATTTGGCAATATCGCCAATGCGCGCTGCAAGCCTGGTTGCCCGCACACCCTCGCGTACATCCTGCTCATTGGGCAGGGCCAGATGCTCGGCGGGGGTTATATAGCAAATCAAGTCGGCCCCATGCCGGGCCGAATTGGCCGCACCGATCGCCGCAGTTATATGATCGTATCCAGCCCCCGTATCGGCTGGCAAGGGACCGAGCACATAATAGGGAGCACCACCGCTCATCGCTTTTTCCAGCATGATATTGCCCTCTATTTCGTCCAGCGGCACATGGCCCGGACCTTCGACCATCATCTGGCAGCCCATTTCCCGCCCCAACTCAGCGAGTTCGCAGTTGATGATCATTTCGGCCATCTGGGCGCGGTCATGGCTGTCATGGATCGCACCGGCGCGAATACCGTTGCCCAGGGACAGTACCGCATCATACTTTTTCATCAGGGCGCAGACCCGGTCAAACTGCTCGTATAGCGGATTTTCCTTCTGGTGATATTCCATCCAGGAGACCATAAAGGTGCCACCCTTGGAGACCAGGCCGCCATACCTAAAGCCCTGTTTTCGGAGCCGCTCTATGGAAAACCGGTTAATGCCGCAGTGGATCGCCATAAAAGAGATGCCATCCTCCAGCTGGCGTTCAATCAATTCGAAGAGGAACTCACTGTCGAGCTTATTGGGGTTACGATATTTCCTGGCTGCCTCGGCAAAAGCTTGGTACAACGGCACATTACCGACAGGCAGATTACACTCGCTCAACACCGCCCGGCGGATGGCGTCAAGGTCGCCGCCGGTTGACAACTCCATCAAAGTGTCCGCTTTTTCCTCCTCGGCGGCCCTGGCCTTTTGTATTTCGAGTTCAACGGAGTTGATATCAGAAGAGGTACCGATGGAGGCGTTCACTTTGGTTCGCAAACCTTTCCCAATGGCCACCACCTTCTGGTTGGGACGGTTCGGGTTGCATGGCAGGACTATATGGCCATATGCCAGTCCCTGGCGAATTACAGCCTCATCCACGCCCTCTTCTTTTGCCGCCTGTTTCATTTGAGGGGTTACCACTCCTTCGCGCGCAAGTTCCAGCTGGGTTTTCATATCCGCTCCTTTCAATTGTACATCGCGGTAGACATTGCCCTTTGGGCATAAAAAAAGTCCGTACAGTGGCACACCCACTGTACGGACTTTTCTCGAGCAATAAAGTCGTTATCTTACCCAGGCAGGTCTTCTGACTCGTGGATCATTCTCCGGCCGCGCCTTCCCGCCCCACCATCTCATTAATGGTGTGACAGTGGCACCCTGCAGCCCTCGTCCCCACATACAGCGCCGGCCCAACGTTACGGATTCCCACCGTATTCCCTTTTCACCCCGCTTATAAAAAATGAAAGCGCAGGCACCTGAATAAGCCGATACATTATGATTTTGTTGTAACTTAGACCAATTATCCCTGCTTGTAAAGGTTGCCTTTCTATTTTCAACTGAGGATTGAGGTGACGCAATACCAGCTATGAGGTACTATTCTTTCCTAGAGGGCCATCGCTGCTGCCGTGCCTGCTGTAGCTGCCTGTTCGCCACAATGGCCCCGGACGCAAGCCTCCTGAGCAGGCCATAAAATCAATGTAAGAATTACCTCACTGCATATGTTTCCCCAGGATTTTCTCAGCTCCGTTGCCCACTCACCGGGCGTTTACCTGATGCTCGACCACAAGTCAGCTGTACTCTACGTAGGCAAGGCCAAGGACCTGTACAAACGTCTCTCCTCCTACGCCAGACACAATGGTTCGGATTACAATAAGACCACCATCATGCTGAAACTCGTCGTCTCAGTCGATACCATCATAACCAGGACGGAGAAGGAGGCTCTGATCCTGGAAGCCTCGCTGATCAAAAAGCACAAACCGAAGTACAACATTATTCTCCGGGACGATAAAAATTATCCATATATCAAGGTCACCGTCGACGAGGAGTGGCCGCGGGTGATGATGTCCCGCAGGCGTCGCAAGGACAAGGCACGTTACTTTGGTCCATACAGTTCCTCCGCCGACATGTGGTCAACCCTGAAGCTGATCTCTGCTCTTTTTCCACTGAGAAAATGTAAAGGCAGCTCCCTGAAGGCCAGAAAAAGGCCTTGCCTGAACCACCAGATGGGCAAATGTCTTGCCCCCTGTACCGGTCATGCGGATGCCAACCAATACCGGCAAAACGTCGAGAATGTCATCATGGTGCTGGAGGGACGGAACAAGGATCTTATCAAAAGGCTGACCGACAAGATGACCGTAGCTGCCGAAGAACTGGATTTTGAACAGGCAGCCGCCCTTCGTGACCAGATCAAAGCCCTGACCCGGACCCTGGAAAAACAGGTCGTAGCCAGTCAGCAGCAAAACGATCGCGACGTTTTCGGCTTCACCAGAAAAGGTGCCGCAGTCGCCGTGGCGATTCTCTTTATCCGGGACGGCCTGATCAGCGGCAGCCGTAATTTTTTCCTGGAAGAACCGTACGGTGAAGATACCAGAATTCTGGCTCAGGTGATCAACCTCTTTTACGATCAAGATTCATATCTGCCCAAAGAGATCCTTCTGCCCTTTGCCCCGGAAGACCTGGAGCTGATCGATGAAAAGCTCACTGATCTGCGCGGAGCCAAAATCCAGATCTCGCTGCCACAGCGGGGCGATAGGCTAAAACTGCTGAGCATGGCCCAGGCAAACAGTGACCAGGTATTTGCCACCAAAGAAAAAAAAGAAAAGTCATGGGAGAGCCTGGCCAGAACGATTCAGCAAAAACTTCAACTGCAACGTTCACCGGAACGCATCGAATGCCTTGATATCTCCAACACCAGCGGTAAGCTTGCCGTCGGCTCACTGGTCTGTTTTGAACAGGGCGAGCCGTCCAAATCGAAGTTCAGGCATTATTCTATCAAGACCATCGATGGCCCGAACGATTACGGCATGATGCGGGAAGTTCTGCAGCGGCGTCTCAGCCGCGGCCTTGAGGAAGAGGACCTGCCTGATCTCTTTGTGGTGGATGGAGGCAAAGGTCAGCTGAGCATGGCCCTTGCCGTGGCGGATGAACTCGGTATTCGTGGCGAACTCGACTGGATAGGTATCGCTAAAGAACGTGACGAGGAAGGGGAAAAGCTGTATAAACCCGGCAGAAAAAACCCGATCGTCCTGCCAGCCCATAATCCTGTCCTGCTCTATATGATGAGGATACGGGACGAGTCACACCGTTTCGGTGTGACCTTTCACCGCAGAATCAGAAATAAGTCGAACTTCCTCTCAGAACTTGATCAGATTCCAGGGATTGGCAAGGAGAGGAAAAAGACATTGCTGAAAAACTTCGGTAGTCTGAAACGAATACGCGAAGCGACACCAGAGGATCTGGTACAGGTAGACGGTATTGGCGAAGATTTGGCCAGGCAGATATACGATCACTTGAACAGGTAGGCAACTGCTCGCGTTGAACCCAGGGTTTGGTTTCGGCCTCTCAACCTGAAATTATGTCAGATTTTGCCTTACACCTTACTGCCAACTGCGTGCAACGGCTCACCACCACCAACCCGGTCGTCCTAGATGGCGTTGCAACACTCCTGAAACACAACGCTTAGCGGGCCAACTTCAAGGAGTCCAGCTGGGTCTGATTGTTCACATAATCATATACCCGAAGGTCATTGCTCCTGGCCGGCCCGAGATGGCTTGACCAGATCTGGTAGGTCACCCCCTCCTTCAGCAGGATACTGCCACCGGAACTGACTCTCCCGGAAAAACTTTGTCCATAGGGCAGAGTGGAAGAGGTGGTTATGGTTATCCGCTCTCCACAATGGCTGATTGTGGCGGTAACCGGCTGTGACCCATAATTCTTGAGATCCAGAACGCCCTGCCACTCACCAGCCAGGCTCGGGCCTATCAACTCCTCCTCACATGCAGGCTGGCTTGATCCCCCCCCGCCACCACCACTGCTACCACCCCCGGCACCGATCGCAATTGCCCCGATCCCTATGGCTGCGGAACCACCGATGATTATCCACTTGGTCTTACTGTTTGTGCTTTTGTTCTCCTCGGGCTGAACCGATTGGTATTTCTGACTTGGCTTCTCCGTTACTTCACCTTCAGCATCAGCCTTATTGCTGCCATCTTCAGCAATGGCCGTTGCTGGTACCGGCCTGACCTGACAGGTCATCAGAAAAAAGCAAGACAACGCAAAACAAAGAATCGCCCTGACTGCACCACGATATCTTTGCCTGTTGATTAAAGACATGCACTCCCTCCTTTTCGCCCTCGTATGGTGCTCAACGCAGTAGGTTTTCTCCCGAACCAACCTCTGTCACCCACAACGAATAATACACCATCAAAGGGCTAGAAAAGAAATATTTTCTTAGCATTTCAGCTTAATAGTTCTGTTTTTCCAGGCGGTACAGATCATGATTACCACCTGCTGCACCGATAACTGCAGACTGGAACAACAAAAAACAAATACACCAAGTAGTCAGGCTTATTCCGTACCGGTATTACTCAGAGGTTGAACTGCGTCCTGTGCTCCAGGCCAGGAACTGCTCGTCGCTAATCCCCTGCTCACGATAGCAGCCCGGATGGTAGTAAGGATCTCCATTAAAGAGCGATTTTATCCAACGCTTCTGGAAAGTTTGCTTCTCCTGGTTCCAGCCACTTGCCATCTGTTCAGTCAGGTCAAGAAGCGACTGGAAATCCCAATCCGCCTGGCAATACGGGGTATAGATATTCAGCAGTCCCTTGGAACGCAAGTTGTACGACAAGTCCATGCCCATGAACAGGTTGGGAAAACTGGCAGCGTTAAGGCCTCCCGCTTTGTCAAAAAGTTTCTTTTGCACCAAACAGATCTCAAGCGGTACCGCGCTAACCTCCTGCGAATGGTGCAGCCCATTCATGTGGGTGGAGCAGTTCGTCATGAACCACCAGTAATAGAGCGGCGAGTTGGATTGCACGTCAGGCACCCTGGATATGCCGAGCATGGACTCAGCCGATAGGAGTCTGCCACAAACCAGGCCAACCTCTTCATCTTGCCCATACTCAAGCAATTGCTGGATCCATGCTTTATCCTGGGGGTACACTTCACTGGAGAGAAAGAGTAAAAAATCACCTGAAGCGCTCGCTGCAGCCCGATTCAGTTGCGCTGCTTTTCCGGCAGCGCCTGAATTGGCTATGAACGTGCATCGTTCAGTTGCAGCCTGCACCCGCAGATAGCTCTCCCGCAGCCTGGCATCACAGTCACCTGAGGTAAAAAGTATCTCGGCATTATTATATCCGGCGATAAGTTCCCCTACCTCTTGTAATCGTTTTTCCGGGTGATGGATCCCATCCACCGGATGAAGAATGACCGACACGGAAGGTTCGGTCAGCACGCTTCTACGTGGCTGATAGAAAAACCTCCAATCTGACTTCAGGACCTTCCCTTCTATCCCTGTACGCTGAAATGCCTTTTGTACTGCTAGCTGGCCGGCGTCATCCGCATAGACTTTCCGGTTGTGATTGATGTTTGTCGAATTCTCGGATACGCGCCAGTGGTAAACGACCTCAGGTATGTGCACCACCAGCCTGGCCTGTTCAGTAACCTTCAATGCAAGGTCAAAATCTTGTGCGCCGTTCATGAGTGGATCACATCCACCGCATTTTTCAAAAAGCTCCCGGCGCAGGACCAAAAAGTGGGTTATGTAGTTGTGACCGAGTAAAAGCTCCCTGTTGTAGCCAGGTTTATAAAAAACAGAAAGGCTTTCGCCGGGATCATTGACCAATTCCTCGTCTGTGTACAATACATCTCCACCGGTATCGCCTATGCCCTTGACAACCTGATAGAGACAGTCTCTTCTCAGTTCGTCATCATTATCGAGAAATCCCAGGTACTCCCCTGAAGCCAGTCCGGCTGCAGTATTGGTAGCGTTTGATATTCCTTCGTTTTTCAGGTGGCAAACCACCTTGATCCTCTGGTCAAGATTGGCCCAATAAAACAGGGTCTTTTGCACATGTTCCTCTGTGCTGCGATCATCGCAGATGCAGAGTTGCCAGTGCGGGTAGGCCTGATAGAGAACAGAGCGAATGCAAAGGTTCAGCTGCTGGGGGGTCGGATTATATACCGGCAAAACAATGGAGACCAGTGGCTTATATTCCAGGTCGGCGACACGCTGATCGGTATATATTCCTTCAAACACACCAATTTTCAGGAAATGCTCCAGCAGGCTTTTCTGCTGATCCTGCCGGCGGCAAATAGCTGCTCTGTAAAACTCAGGATCAAAAAATGGTGCTGGACGCCTGAAATCAATTGGCTCCTTTTCCCTGTAGTGGGCAAAAGGTTCGACCAGAGCGCTTGTTTTCGTGTCAGGGTTCTGCCCTGTATAATAGCTTGGTTCAAAAACAGGTACAGGGCTTTTCTTCTCCACCACTCCGTACACCATGTAATGGTGCCAGAGCGCTTCTTTCTGCCCGGGTAAAAAGGGATGTCTGTCATGGTACCAGGCAGCATCGAAATAGTCTGGTGGGGTGCTTCGTTCGCGTTCTTGCTGCTCAAGCAGATAGCAAAGAGGGTTCCACCCCTTATCCCGCAACCGGTAGTACAGGCGTTCAAACTTTCGCTCGAGAAAGATGGGGGAAGGAAGGTAATCGCGTTTCCAACCAAACTTCAGATAATGCGTCAGCGGATTTATGTTCGCAGGCAGGGACGAACGATATCGTTCCACGTAAAAGTCGGTATGAAAAAAGCTATTTGGGTTTTTTCCTTCCTGCCAGCCTTTTTCGAGATAGTCACTCAGCGGGTCAATTTTCCTGCCCGATTCGTCTAGATACTCCCGGCAATAATAGTGGTTGTCAAAAAAAAGGCTTGGTCGCCTCCTCTCTCTCCAGCCGCTGGCCAGATAATGTCGCAGCAGGTTATGTTTTTCACTTTTTAGATCCGGGTATCTGGCAAGATAGTATCTTTGATCGAAAAGCTTTGAAAACTGTACCCTGCGATAGGAAGGACTTTGACAAATGAGGGAGTAATGCCGTATTTGTCTCAGTATCATTTTCATAACAATACCTCCACCAATAACCCTGCCACTGCGTACTCATTTTTCGTGGATCGCTGACTGCAAACTGCCAGTCCCGGCAACTGGAACTCTGTTCCATAGCGCTCTCATAGGATGTTCATTTCGGACGTAGCGTTTCCGCTCAGACCTTTCAATCATAGCAGACAATCCGCACATTTGCACCACATACAGGATAGGTGTTTTTTTTCGGCGGCCTCCTCTGGACTGGTCAGCCTCAGCACCAGAGACGACTACAGGGAAAAATCAGAGCATAACTGTACATCACGGGGCAGGCCCCCCGCTTTCCGTTAGGAGAAAAGCTGGTAAAAGAAACTTTTCCCCTGTGATTTGGTGGAGTGTAGTGTGATCAATGCAAGGCGATGTTCAGCTAGGGGACCCCATACATTACACTGACTCAATAATCTGGGAGATACGTGCATGGAGGGCAACCACGGCGGTATCAACCTTGAGAATGCGGTCTCCCATGGAGCAGCTGGTAAAACCGGCCTCAACAAACTTTTCCACTTCGTAATCGACCCATCCGCCCTCCGGGCCGATTGCCAGCAAAATCCTTTCAGGCAGAGTTGTTGCCATTGCCCCGCCAAGCGTGCTTGAGCCGGCCGGGTGAGCCACCAGGCAGTGGGAGTAACCAGTGACGATCCCAGGTAGGAAATCCTCCACAAATGGCTTGAAGCGACGGTGAAAGAACACTTCCGGCACGCGGGTATCAACCGCCTGTTCAAGCCCCTGCAGGAGATGCTCATAATAGCTTTCCTGCTCGAGCAGGGATGCCTCCCAAAAACTCTTTTCTACCCTGTTGGCATGGATGCAGTGGAAGGTGCCGACTCCTAAGGCGGTGGCCTGACTGAGGATGCGACGCATCATGATGGGCCTTGCCAGGGCCAGCACCAGGTCAATTTTTGGCAACGGGTTCATCGGCTCATCCAACTCCACCCGTAGGCGAACGGAGCGGGGATATTTTTTTTGCATCTGCTCAATAATCGCCCGGCCCTTTTGACCGCCAACGACACCAAAACGGACTGTATCGCCGACTTTTGCACGCAGTACTTTGACGATATGTTCAGCACGATGGTCGTGCAGGGTTACGTTGCTGTCAGCAAGCTCCTCTTGTTCTGCAAGTATGATATTCATTTACAAGCCACCGGTATCAATGATAACTCTATGGAAATTTTTTATGAGAAAAGTCAGTTACCGTTACTATTAATTCTTTGTACAAGCCACTGCCACACGCTCCGGCCCTTGGAGCCTGCAATTGAAGCAAGCTTGATATTAAAAGGTTTAATCTTGATTACAATACTTTATAACATAGCACAGGTGGTCCTGCTGGCCATATTCTGGCCACTCATTCTCGCGCTGGTCATTTGTAAAGAGAAGTACCGCAAACGTATTCCCCACCGACTTGGCTGGCAACTCCGTAAAAGACTTCCACAATCCGCCCGTCAACAGGAAGTCGGCACAACCTTTTGGATACATGCACTTTCAGTGGGAGAGGTGACTTCAGCGGTACCCTTGGTTTTGAAAATCAGGAAGAACTGGCCGGAGAGCAGAATTATTGTGACCGCCACCACCAGTACCGGAGAAGCCATAGCCAGGAAGCATCTGACCGATACTGCCGACGCTATTCTTGGCTCCCCTGTTGATCTTGTCCCCGTGGTGCACAGCTACCTGCACCACATTCAACCCGATATCTATATTCAGGTGGAAACAGATTTCTGGCCCAATCTCCTCGCCCTTCTTCGCAGAAAAGCTGTCCCGAGCCTCCTGGTCAACGGGCGTATATCACAAAAGTCGTTAGGTTCCTACAAAAAATTTGCTTTTTTCTTCGCTCCGATGTTCCAGAGTTTCAGCTATCTGGCCATGCAAACCAAAGCTGATGCGGACAATATGAAAGATTTTGGGGTCAACGACGCTCAACTGCTGACATTGGGCAACCTCAAGTTTGACCTTCCTTCCACTCAACCCGACGAACTCTTTGCCGCGCTCTTGCCCAAGGATCGGGTGATAGTTGTGGCAGGCTCCACCCATGAGGGAGAAGAAGAGATACTTTTCAGCAGTTACAGGGATCTTCTGGCAAAACACCCGGAACTCTACCTCGTTCTTGTTCCAAGAAACCCCAAGAGGGCAGAGCAGTTGCTGCAGCTGGCTGCCACCTACGGTCTGAGCGGTACACTCCGTTCCAGCTCTCCCCAAGATTGCGCCGACCTCCTCATTGTCGACACCATAGGCGAGCTGGTGGAATGTTACCGCCACTGTTCGATAGCTTTCGTCGGAGGGAGCTTGGTCGCCCAGGGCGGCCACAACCCCATAGAACCGGCGGTGATGGGAGTACCTGTCCTCTTTGGCCCCCACATGGAAGATTTTCAGGAAATTGCCGATGACCTGCAGGCTTCAGGGGGAGGCAGACAGGTGTCCGGTTCCGAGCAACTCAGCAGCCTCATCACTGACTATGTTGCCAACCCAGACAGCCGTAAAGCCGCCGGAAGCGCGGCCAGGGACTGTATTTTCAACCGCCAGGGAGTTATAAACCGCCATATTGCCCTGATACGCTCTCTGCTTTGATCCTGCTCCATGGTGAAGAGGATGATACGCCAAAAGACAGCAAATGTTCTCAGCAACCATCTTCTCGCCTTCCATGCAGCGGCCTACACACTGGGCATCTGGAGTTCCTCGCTCTATATCCTCCCCATCGTCTCAACGCTTACTGATCTTCTTTTGCCAGTAACATTTACGGCACTCCTGCTTTTGTATAACAGAAAGCAGTGGCTCGCGACTGCCGCCGCATCCCTGCTGCTTTTTTTCACGACAGGATATTATCTCGGACTCATAGGCAGCACCTCACCTGCTAATGACCAACACCTCTACCACCACGTCTCCGGAAGTGAAGATGTGGTGGTCACCGGATATCTCAAAGCCATGCCCTCCTTTGATGGCACCACCACCAGAGTAATTATTTCAGCTTCCACCCTCCAGAAAAAGCCGGAGAGCAACGTACACGAGACCCATGGCACCATCTTATTGCGAATGCGTTTTCCCTGGCCTCCGGATCTGGAGCCTGGTGCCAAAGTCGCTATTCGTACGACATTGCATCCCCCATCCCATTATAATACTCCGGGCTCATTTGATTACCCTGCCTATCTTGCCAGAAAAGGCATCTGGCTGACCGGATATGTCAGGTCCGCCGCACAGATTGCTGAGATAGCATACACTCCTACCTTGAGTGAAACGTTGTCAACACTCCCTGAGCGGTTGAGAAATCGCATCGGGCAACTGCTGGATGTACACCTCCCTGCCGATATCAGCGGGGTATACCGAGCGTTGCTGCTCGGTGACCGTTCCCGGGTAGCCCCCGAGACACTTGAAGCGTTCAAAATATCCGGAACAATGCATATACTCGCGATCTCGGGTATTCATATGTCGCTTATTGGCCTTCTGCTCTTTGCCCTCTTCTACTGGTTGCTAAGGCGCTCCGCCTGGTTAATCCTACGAATCAACGCCAGAAAAGCAGCTGGAATACTCTGCCTTCCGATACTTATTTGCTATGCTCTGCTGGCAGGTCTCAACACCCCGGTGCTTCGTGCCTGCATCATGAGTTGTCTTGTCATTTTTGCCTCCTGCACGGATCGCCCCAAAACCATTTCCCCACTTATCGCGCTGGCGGTCCTTATTCTACTTACTGCCAATCCCCAGTCCTTGTACTCTGTTTCCTTTCAGCTCACCTTTGCGGCCTTTAGCGCCATCATGATGATCACCCCGGTGCTGAACACCTACCTCTTTCAACATCCCTCTGAAGAATCTGGGCTCAAAAATATCATCGTGAAAATTCAGAAGTGGGCATTTTGCGGCTTTACCGTTTCAACCGTTGCTGTGTTGGCAACGGCTCCAATAGTGCTTTACCATTTTCATCGGTTGCCGCTGCTGGGACCCATCACAAATCTTGTTATTGAACCGGTCATCTGTCTCTGGGCCTTGCCAGCCGGCTTCTTCGCGTTACCACTTCTCTTCCTGCAACCGGACCTTGCTCTTCTGATCCTAGAATTCGGTGCCATCGGTCTAAAACTCGGTCTCGCAACTGCGCATTTTTTCGCATCGCTCCCCCATGTCGCTATCTGGCTGCCTCCACCCGGCAACATGCTCTTAATTTGCTATTACGCGTCCTTCTTTCTGGCACTGCTTTCTTTTCAACAGCCCCTAGGAAAAAGGCTCGCAAGAGTAGTGGCTTCTTCTTGCTTCGCGCTCTGTCTGACAGCTGTGCTCCTGCCACCTCCCTCCCTTGTCGCGAGCCAGAACAGCAGGGCTATGCTGATCCACTTTCTCGATGTCGGCCAAGGAAGTGCCACCCTCATTGAGTTTGCCAATGGGCGAAAAATCCTGATAGATGGTGGCGGATCGACCCTTGCACTCGATTCGGTAGGCCAGTCAGTCATTGCTCCTTTCCTATGGCAAAAAGGCATCAATAAACTGGATGCGATCGTCATAACCCATGCAGACAGCGATCATACTAATGGACTACCGTTTGTACTGGAGCACTTCACCCCAGATATATTATGGAGTAGTACGGAGATATCCCCTGAAGGCAACTACAGGAAACTGCTGCATCTTGCCAGGAAGAATAACGTCAAAATCGAAACCCCTCAAAAGGGGGACATTCTCTTTGGCCAGGACACAGCAGGAGAGGCTTTCTTGGTATGCCTGCAAAATTTCAGCAATCTTCATCATCCGGGCACCAACAACAGTGGCATCGTCGTGGCCTTTGCGGTGGCAGGCCAGACCACTGCAGAAGAGAAGCTCCCCCCAGCTAAGTTTCAGTTGATTTTTCCAGGCGACATCGACAGGGCGCTGGAGCATGAACTCATCGGCCAGATACCACCTGCGGCGCGAAATTTCCTGCTCGCCTCGCATCATGGATCAGCAGGGTCAAACAGCCTAAGCTTTCTCCAGCATGTGGCACCTGCATTGATAGTCGCCTCCGCAGGGCGGTCAAGATCGGCGTACTTTCCAGCCCAGGAGTTACGCGACTATTGTGCGGTGCATCAGATTCCGCTTTTGGTCACTGCAGAGCACGGCACAATCAAAGTAACAATAGAACATGGCGTACCGCAGGTGTGGGTTGCTGAATCATCAAAAAACCCTCTGCGTCGAGACCATAGCTGGGTCAAGCCGCAAAGGGTTCAGTTCACACATCCGAAAGGATGAGGCTATCACACCTCGGTGAAATCTGTTGGTGGCTTTTTAAGGAATTTTGCAAACTTGGCTTTTTCTACCGCATTGGAGTAGGCGTCATCCGGGCTTATCATCTTCTTTTCGAGATAGCCCGTGATCGCATCATCGAGAGTCTGCATACCGTATTTTTTACCAGTCTGCATGACGGATAGCAGCTGAAAGGTTTTGCCCTCACGAATGAGATTGCGTACAGCCGGGGTTGCTATCAATATCTCAAGCGCAGCACAACGTCCCTTCATGTCGGACCGTTTGAAGAGGGTCTGAGAGACAACGGCACGCAGGGCATCCGCCAGGGTGGAGCGTACCTGCCCCTGCTGCTCAGCAGGGAAAATTTCGATTATACGGTCAACCGTTTTCATGGCATTGATGGTGTGCAAGGTACCAAACACCAGATGACCGGTCATTGCGGCCTCCATCGCCAGGGAGATGGTTTCGAGATCGCGCATCTCACCCACCATGATGATGTCCGGATCCTCACGGAGCGCACCTCGAAGGGCTGCAGAGAAGCTCTTGGTGTGGGTGCCCACCTCTCGATGGTTCACCACTGATTTCTGACTCCGATGAACAAATTCGATGGGATCCTCAACCGTCAGGATATGATCCTTGCGGGCCCGGTTGGCCTCATCAACAATTGCTGCCAAGGTGGTCGACTTACCCGAACCGGTAGGTCCTGTTACCAGCACCAGTCCTTTGGGTAAATAGGCGAGCCGTGAGATAACCTTTGGCAGTCCCAGTTGCTCGCAGGACATGATCTCGCTGGGAATCTCACGAAATACTGCACCTACCCCATATTTTTGCTGGAAATAGTTACACCTGTAACGGGCAAGGCCCGGAATTTCATAACCAAAGTCAATATCGCCGGTTTCTTCGAAAACCTTGATCTTCTCCTCAGGGCATATTTCATAGAGCATGGCGCGAAGCTCGTCATTTCCCAGATTCTTGAACTTCACCCGTTCCATATCGCCCCGGATACGAAGAACGGGCTGCTGCCCGGCGACCATGTGCAAATCCGATGCACCTTCATCGTTCATCAACTTAAAAAACGCGTCAATCTGAGCCATTATTCATCCTTTCCAACCGGTAAGACGTTCTCTTGCCAGCTCATCTGCCAAGCAGATCCCTGCATGCAAAACCACATCACAAAATCACGGTTTTCTTAATATAATCGACCACTTCACCCGGATCATCAAGCACCTGAAACAGCTTCATATCCTCTGCCCCGATGTTACCGCTAGCCAAGAGATGATCTTTAATCCAATCGACCAGCCCAGACCAAAACTCACTGCCAACCAAGACTATCGGGAACGGTTTTATTCTCTGGGTCTGAATCAAAGTGAGGGATTCGAACAGCTCATCCAGGGAGCCGAAACCGCCGGGCATACAGATAAAGGCCATCGAATACTTCATGAACATCACTTTTCGTACAAAAAAGTATTTGAAATGTAAAGGGAAATTAGCGTATGCATTCGGTTCCTGTTCATGGGGGAGGCTGATATTCAATCCTATTGAAATTCCGCCTGCTTCATAGGCGCCCTTGTTCGCCGCCTCCATCAGGCCGGGTCCGCCGCCGGTAATGATTGCGTAGCCGGCCAGGGCAAGCTCCGAGGCTATTTTTTCGGTAAGAAGGTAATAGGGATGAGAGGGAGCAGTTCTGGCGGAGCCGTATATGGTCACTCCCGGCAAATCCACCGCCGACATGGCATCAAAGCCATCCACAAACTCCGACATTATCCTGAACATCCGCCAGGAGTCACCTATAACGGTATTATCCAGACAGTACTTAGGCTCCATTCGGATGCCGCTCTGTAAACTGTTTCTCTTGGTCGGTGCCATGCTTCTCCCTCCCTGAAGAGTTCATCTCGAAATTATAAAGCTGCGATGAGTTGGTCTGCTTTTTTATGCAGCTCCCCTCCTTTTTCACACCGGGACAGGACCTTTTCCGCCCAACCGCGGGCTCTGCCCTTTTGGTTAAGATCTGCGTAAGCCAGGGCTTTGAACAATTGCACCTCAACCGGATCAACCACCTGTCCCCTGCACTTCTTCAAGCTGGCCAGAGAATTTTCGCTTTCGCCCACATAATATTGCACTTTCGCCAGCCGCAATCGCACCAAAGAATTTTTCGGGTCCAGCTCCACCGCCTTGTTGCAGAATGAAAGTGCTATCTCGGCACCTTCACCTGCAAGGCAGACGGCCTCACCAAGCATACTCATCACCTCTGCATCAAAAGGCGTCTGACGCAGCAGCTTCTGCAGCATAGGCATGGCCTGTTGTGGGCTCCCTGCCCCGAGATAGGCCTCCCCAAGGTAGCGCAAGGCTCGATCCTGCCCCGCCTCAGGCATACTGTTCATCCAGAGAGTGAGATATTGAATGCTCTTTTCATATTCCCCGGTCAGGCAACAGAGTTTGCCGATCTGCAGGCGGAGATCGCAGCAGATCTCCTGCTGTTTGTCTGCTTGTTCACACAGATCGTGAGCCGCGGTAAAGTGGTGCAAGGCGGTAGAGGAATCAGCTCTTTGCTGAGCACCCAGGCCCAAATTGTAATGGGCCATGTAGTTCTCGTCATCGAGCTCAAGTGCTTGAAGAAACGCTTTACGAGCCAGACTGTCGCGATTCATCAGGGCATAGGTTACCCCCAGGCTGTTGAGCAAGTTTACATCACCACCATCGCAAAGGATTCCAAGCCTGTACTCTTTGATTGCCCTGGCCAGGTTGCCGTCACCAAAATAAATGTCCCCGCTAATGTTCAACGAGACTGCATCAAATAATACAGCGTGACCGGGGCCAAAGAATTCTGCGTGCAGCAAGGCCTTATGGGCATTATGCAGGGTTTCAGAGCGTGAAAATTCAAGATACGGAAAACAACTCACTCCCGCATAGGTGTCTGCAAAATCTCCCGTGCCAGCTATTTCACCAAGTATGTGTTTTGCTATTTCCAATCCAAGGGAGCCGTCGGCGCCTGGCAGGTAAAAAAGGTTTCCCCTGTCTGTGCCCAACAGTTGCATTTCCCTGTCGCCCGCCAACTCAATACAGGCCACAAGTGATTCAAGTGATTCGACAACACTATTCTGTTTGGCATCGTGGGCAGTCTCCGGCATGCTGAGCTTGATGAGGCAAAACTTATCCTCCTTGCTGCTCATTCTTCTGAAGCGAGCGAGGATATTTGCGCTATGAGTCCGCAGAGGATGCTGGTCTGCATTGGCCAACAGGCTGAAATCACAGAAACTGAAGGGACCTCGTTTGGCAGCTTCCTGCAGAGCTGTCCAAGCCTCGCTGAGCAAGTCAGGTTCCTGGCCAGCAGCCAGCTTCAGCTTCCGAGGATTATCTTTCAGCGTTTCACAACACTGATACTGACTGCTCCCAACACGGACACGGAAAAAGTTCTCCCGTTTTAAATAGTGGACGAGGCTGGAGCTGAAACTGTCGAGATCTGGCAGCTCATTGTTTTCGGCCAGTAATGCGTACACATTTTGCCCGAGGTAATGCAGAAGAAAACGGTCACCACTGAAATTCTTCAACGCCCTTGATGCCCTTTGGGCATTTTTAAAGGTCTCTCGCAGGCCCCTGCTTCTTGGCGGTAGTTCTGCCAGAACAACTGCCCACTGACCCTCTTTGTCGACAGATTGCAGTTTTTCGAATAGATGGGCGCTATTCAACAATCCTGTCTCTGGATCGATGTAATCTTTTTTACAGTGAAGAAACTGCCGTGCCAATTGCTCCCGTGTATCCAGCAGCCAATCTTCTGCAGCACGCTGGATTATCAGCGCATCGACATCATCGACAAAAGCGACAATGCGGCTGTCGAACTGAATATTGAAGGAAAACAAGAGACCATCATCAATTACGGAAACCAGGGCGTCATGCACAAAGATTTTATCCAGCGCAAGAGCAAGGCGCTGAAACTTCTCGCCCTGCACCTGGAAAGTATCTGGAACCTGGCGATCAGCGAGAAAAAATATCTGCCCACAACCAGGAATTGCAGCCTGTATGGTTTTGCGGAATGCATCGGCCAGACTGGCAAAGTCTTCATATTCCAGCAAATGTTTTGGCGACTGAAAAGGAAACGTTTCAATCATCGCTGCGGTTCCTTGAGGTAAAGAACTCTTTGATCACGTCAGCGAGTTCGAGCAGTTCCACATCCTGAATGGTACGGACATCGATGAGAAACTTCTCGTTCTCTATTCTGCCGATAAGTGGAAGTTCCAGGGCTCTGAACCGCTTCTCCATTGTACTTAGCTTTATCTGCAGCGGATCCAGCTGGACTGCCCAACTGGGAAGATTGCACTCGGGCATTGCCCCTCCTCCAACCCGGGAGTTGGTCTGAACGAGTTCAACTCCGCATTTATCGGCAATCGCATCCTTGATTTCAGCCATGAGCTTCATTGCCCGTTGCTGCAGGACGTCCTGGGAGATGGTGAGCATGGAGAGGGTTGGGATATTGTCCAGGGCACTCTGCATATCATAGTAATAGCGCAGAATGGTCTCCAATGAAGATAGAGTGAACTTATCAATGCGAAGCGCACGGTTAAGCGGATTACGCTTGATACGGGCAATAACCTCCTTGTTGCCAACGATAATCCCGGCCTGTGGACCACCAAGCAGTTTGTCCCCACTAAAGGTCACCACATCGATTCCTGCTTTCACCACTTCCTGCACAGTGGGTTCCTTCATCAAACCATACTGGGCCAGATCAACAAAGCTGCCGCTGCCGAGGTCCTCCATGGTTACGAGGTCATGCTCCTTGGCAATCTCCACAAGTTCCTCTGCGCTTACATCTGAGGTAAAGCCAATAAGCCTAAAGTTTGAGGTGTGTACCCTAAGCAGCATTGAGGTGCGGTCAGTTATGGCCTGCTCGTAATCATATCGATGGGTCCTGTTGGTGGCACCGACCTCTACCAGGTTCGCTCCACTCTTGGCCATCACATCGGGTATCCGGAAGGATCCGCCAATTTCAACAAGCTGCCCCCGTGAGACAATAACTTCCGTACCTTTGCACAGGGTATCCAGCACAAGAAGTACTGCTGCCGCATTGTTGTTGACCACGAGGGCTGCCTCGGCACCGGTGAGATCACAGATAATGTCCTCGACCAGGCTGTACCTGCTGCCCCGGTTACCTGTTTCAAGATCAAATTCCAAATTGGAATAGTAACCAGCGGCCTGATCGAGCATTTTCTGGGCTTTGCCAGGAAGCAGGGATCGGCCAAGGTTGGTGTGTATGACGACACCGGTACCATTTATCACCCTGCGCAGATTAAAGGTGAGCCTTCGCTCTATCTTGTTAAGAAAGGTTTGTACCCATTCATCACGATTTTTGGGGTCAATGTTGCTGCCGCCAGCTAAAATCTTTTTCCGCTCCTCGGCGATGGACTCCTGAACAGATTCTTTTACAATCCGGGGAGGAAGGTCTGCCCGTTTTTCCGCCTCAAGCCATAAGAGACACTCATCAACCTTTGGCAATGCCCGTAACAACTCTTTTTGTTTTTCCATGTACACCTGTTTGCACTATAATAATCTATCGCCTCATGAAACTGGGCTTTGAACACGTAGGGGTTTGTGCCGGAGGGTACGATGCGAGTCCCCCCTTCGCAAACATTTTCCTCTAGTTATAGACAGATAGTAATACAGTTCTGAGGCAAACTATAGTTTTTTTGCTTTTTCAAGATTTAACTGTTGACATCGACCGGCTGATCCAGTAATTTGCCCCGGTCTTTTGCAGACAGTGACCGACGGACGCCGTGGAAATTAAACTCTTACAGCGGACGTTTCACGACATGAAAATGATGCAGAAAAACAGTTGACTTTAGATTGGAAACATTTTACAGTCGACGCTTCGTCGCGGACGTAACGCCGCACGGTTCCGGGGCATTGGAACTGCCAAGACGATCCTTGAAAACTGAATAACAACGTACAGCAAACGAGCCCATACGAGGTTTAAATATCTTACCTCGAGGGCATCTTTGAGATTCAAAGAGCTCTTGCAAAAGAATTTTGTAAGTAACCGTT
>Ga0207717_100056_pt1 | contig 89572 bp, 78 predicted proteins | sample TtanPargueraPR_2_FD_187745 | JGI IMG/M metagenome (GOLD analysis project Ga0207717, IMG submission 187745) | Aerobic enrichment media microbial communities from Bioluminiscent Bay, La Parguera, Puerto Rico - Tt and P2 (2) (SPAdes) | ecosystem: Environmental > Aquatic > Marine > Unclassified ...
ATGGCGTAAGCCATCTGAAGGCTCGTTGGAGACTACAACGTTGATAGGTCAGGTGTGGAAGCGTGGTAACACGTGGAGCTAACTGATACTAATAAGCCGTGCGGCTTATCCACTTCTTTTGATTAATCAAACTACTACTACCCTACTATTCGATTATCGATTTTATAGTGAGAGCTAACATGTCCCATGGTAGAACTCACAGCCGAATTTTTCGGCGGTCATAGCGAAGAGGATCCACCCGTTCCCATTCCGAACACGGAAGTTAAGCTTTTCTGCGCCGATGGTACTGCATGGGAGACCGTGTGGGAGAGTAGGTCGCCGCCGATTCTTTATACAAAAGCCCCGATCAGAGTATTTCTGGTCGGGGCTTTTTGTTTTTTCGGCTATTAGCTTTCACTCCCCCTCCCCTTTTCTCCCCTGCGTGATCTGGTCATAGCGAAAAGCCTGCACCCGTTCTCATTTCAAACACGGAATTTTCCTAAAATGTTCAACGTTACGCTCGATTCAATATAGCTCACTCTTCTTTGTCACTTGCACAATGTGCGTAAACCACTACAGCATATCGTACGTCTCCTTCAAGAGCAAACCATCTCTATTCGTTAAGATTCCAAGATCAGCTCTTAGAGTCTCCCTACGGTCGTTTAGCTCAGTGCCGATGGTACTGCATTGGAGACCGTCTGGGAGAGTAGGTCGCCGCCGATTCTTTATACAAAAGCCGCGATCAGATCGTTTCTGTTCGCGGCTTTTTATTTTGAATCTCCCCAAAGCCTGATTTTCATTGAAGTGAACCGGGAAATTGCTGCACCTTGGTAACCTGTTGACCTAGCTTAGTTCAGCTCCTCATGGAGTAACACATACGGTTTAACTCTCCACCAAGCACCAGTGCCCCCCTCTTGCATTATTGTTTTTTAAGATGCGCTTCCGAACTTTCAACGGAACAGGTTTCACCTCTCCACTTCTCGCAACAGACACACATCACTCATTTTCATGCAATGCCATCTCCTGCACATCCAAATACTTCCGCATACCGTTCAGCAGTTGGTGATTCTGGAGTATTGCCAGGGTTTCTGCTTCTGAAAGCTCTCTGCTCAGGTGTCCGAGCGACTCAAAATGCTCGATCAACCATGCAGCATACACTCGATCGCGAGACAATCTCCTACCATCAAGATCGGGATCAATTTGTGCCAGATGCCAATTGTAGAGCCGGTTGCTTGTCATCAATCTGATAAGGGCGTTCTTATTATCGGATACTTTAATCAGGCTATACTGTCGCCTTGATGCCGTAACGATCTCACAGGCCCTCATTTCTTCAGGAGCATGCAAAATTCCCAGCACTTTAAATATCTTGCCTCTTCTTGCCCCTCCGCTCAACCAGGAAAGAGGAATGGACAGCATCAGGCCCAGGGTAATCGGCAATGACCAGTAAAACAGTTCCATACTCAGATACATTGCCGCCGCTGCCAAAGCACAACCGAACAGGGTATGTCCCCAGTGCGCCCTGATAACCACCCTCAGGCTCTGGGCACCGTCATCCCTGCTCTGTGCCTTCCAGCCGCTATCCCTGCGTCTCAAAATGTCAAGTACCACGAGAAACTGGGAAAGCATGAGGATCGGTGCATAAAGGGCTGAAAAAATTACCTCGGCCAGGGTACTCAGGGTGAGCAGCACAGGGCCGCCGAAGCTTAAGCATCTTCTGATACTTACCATGGCAGCAAACCAGCCGTAAAGTTTCGGCGCCAGCACGATAAACATCGAGATGATAAACAGTTCCAGTGCCTTCTGAAAATCGAATACCGGCCATGTGGGAAAGAGGGACGGGTTTGCGAAATATTCAGGCTTCACAAAGTAGGCCTGCAAGGCAATGGAAAGACCGACCACGATCAGCAGAAACCAGAACACCGCACTCAGATAGGACATTATTCCTGAAAAAAGGTGGATTCTTGTCGGCAGGGTAAATCCCTGTGCCAGCAGAAATGTTTTGTGCTGAAGATTTCCCTGACACCACCTTCGGTCCCGGATAATCACATCGATCAGTGACGGAGGTGTCTCTTCAAAGGAATGCTCGAGGTCTGTATCGAAGCGAACCTGCCATCCCGCTCGCTGGAGGGCAGCCGCTTCCATGAAGTCGTGGCTCAGAACGTGCCCACCGAAGGGAGCCTCGCCAGGAAGTACCGGCAAACCGCAACTCTCGGCAAATGCCCGAGTACGAATTATGGCGTTATGGCCCCAGAAATTCGAGTTTGTGCCATGCCAAAACGCCAGGCCTTTTGCATAGATCGGCCCATAGCAGTGGTTTGCGAATTGTTGGATACGACTGTAGAGGGATTCTCCATTAATGATCTTAGGTAAGGTCTGGATGAGCCCGATGCCTGGCGCGGCAGCCAATCTGCTAGTCAGCCTTAGCAGGCATTCCGCACTCATCAGGCTGTCGGCATCCAGCACCACCATCGCCTCATAGTCACCACCATATCCTGTCACCCATTGTGCGATGTTGCCGGCCTTCCTCTCATTGTTCTGATATCGTCTCCGATAGTAGACTGGGCACCCCTGTCTGTCGTGGTTTATCAGGCTGTGAAACGCCTCTTCCTCCGCTATCCAGTTATCTGCCCTGTTGGTGTCACTCAGGATGAAAAACGAATATTTACCCGGGGCCTTTTTCAACAGCTCATCCCGCATCACTGTCAGGTTCGAACTGATACGAGCGGGATCTTCATTGTATACCGGGACCAGAACCGCCGTTACAAAATCTGCCTCCTGCTCGGCCGGTTTTGTCAGCCACGGCAGGAGGTGCAGCAAAAATCCAACAGTGGCCTGAACAAAGGCAAATGAGATCCAGCTGAAATTGACACAGAACAGCACCCAGAACAGATACTGCAGGGAGGTAATCTGATTGGTGCTCAGCACCGAGTACATTTCGAAAGCCCCGAAGACGCTCAAAGCCACCGTACCTGCCAGTATGACAAGCCTGGAAAGCCAGATGCGCAGCATCGTCAGCACTTCCCTGCCCCGATCCCTGTTTCTTTGCTCATGAACCGCGTGTCGAGGCATTTCAAGGTGCGCCTTCCGCGGCATGGCACAATATATATCGTCTGTTCGTATTTCCCTGTTCATGCTACTGCAACCAACGATACAACCAAGTGCTTGCCACCGGCTCACCATCCTGTTTCAACTGCAGACGCAGCTCCGTCGCTTTCGCGTCTTCCGGATCGAAAGCAACGTATGCACGCACTCCGTTGATATCCGGATTCGCCACAATGACGGTTTCCAGAATCCTTCCTGTGCTGATCGAGGCGTCCATCTCAAGAGTACCGACATCTGCTACTGTTAGATCCCGGTAATCTATGACCACCTCAGAACCGCTACCAAAAAGCTTGAGTCCTTTGGCGCTCCGCACAATCCTTACCTGGCCTGCCAGAGCAGGGGTATCATTCGGCCAGGTAAGCCTGTAGGAATACGTCACCTGCTGCGCCTTCTTCACCCCGCCTTCCGGCTGCCAGTACACAACGATATTATCATTTGTCTCTTCATCAGATGGAATTTCAACTAGTTCGACTTTCCCCCTGCCCCATTCCCCAAGTGGCTGAACCCAGACAGATGGCCGTGTCTGGTAGTTTGCCTCAAGATCCTGGTATGCATCGAAGCGTTTTTGTCTCTGAATCAGCCCGAAACCTTGCGGATTTTCATCGCCGAATGCGCTGACCTGCAGTGTTGCCGGGTTGTTGAGTGGTCTCCACAACATCTCGCCGTTACCGCGCAGGATCTGTAACCCTTCTGAGTCGTGGACCGCCGGACGGTAATCCGGCATGTCAGCCTTGTCCATGTTGTTGAACATGAACATTGAAGTAAGCGGGGCCAGTCCGATATGTTCTATATCCTTACGCGGGAAAAGTGTGGTCTGCACATCCACTCTTGTCGGCGCCCCCGGATAGATTCCGAACCTATAGGCGCCGGTAACACTCGTGCTGTCGAGAAGAGCGTGCACAACTATGCTCTGTTGTGAACTCAACGGCCGCTCAATCCAGAATTTCTTGAACAAGGGGAACTCTTCACCCATGGGCTGGGCGACATCAACCGCAAGTCCTCTTGTTGAAATCCCGTAGTTCTGTCCTTGCGAAACGGCACGGAAATAACTTGCGCCCTGAAAAACGATGAATTCATCCTTGACCTCATCGCGGTTGATCGGAAAATGCAGACGCATTCCTGCATATTTACCCAGGCTGGTCAATACTTCGGCGATGGCAGGATCAGGTACCGTAAATGAATCCGGCTGCACTTTGAGAGGATAAGCCTTGCCGCTTTCGACAATATCTATGTCAACCAGGTCCTTGTAGAGAAAACCCGGCGCAAACAGCTGGATAGAGAACTTCGTCGGAGCATCTCCCCAGATCGCTTTGTTCTGCTGGAAGTTAATCCTCCGGTACGTCGAATAGTCCAAACTGGAAAGCTCCTCGGGAGCTACCGCGGGGGGCTGCATCGGCTTTTCCGACATTCCCCTGGCTAGATTGAGCACGTAATCATGATTGAACACATAGCCATGCTCATCTGGACTTGCAGTCGACTGCAGACCGGTTCGAGCTTCATCCGTCGCTGGCGACTCCGCAACGTTCAGGATGAAAAATGTAAAAGATATTAAAAAGAAAAGAAGTTTCAGGGCCCTAAACAACGACCTGAAAAAATAATCAGACTGCACGTTACCCTCTTGACGCTGAATAAACTTGCTGTGACTGATTCCTCTGCCAGATCAGTGGAGAATGAACAGAAATGCTGACGGTATCAGATCCGGAGGGAAAAGGAAGAATAGCTTACTCCGCTCTGGAAGATGTCATCAGATAGACCAGATGGTACGGCTTGCCGCCGTCTCTATCATAATAGCAGACATGGAACCCGCACAACGATAGAAAATGGTTTCAAGAGCAACTCTTCAGATTATCGAAGGAGGGTACGAACAGGACTAATGGTGCGCCTGCGATGGCTGCGTGGGTACGCAGTGGCTCAAACCATACCGCGGGATAGACGGAACTTGACCGCAGGCCAAGGAGGAATGCCGAGCCTTTATACTCTGTAAATAATTCTGTGTATCAGCCATTTCTTCATATTCAATGAGAAAGCGGTTCATCGCCGGCTTCCAATTGTACAACACAATGGGTATCCGTAATAAGATCTAACGGTTAGGCAGAAAGTGCCACTTGACAATGTGATCATCTCTTTCATTCCACGTCCGCTTTTCGCAGCTCCTAACCACCCTCCCCCCTATCACACCAAGGCATCGCGTGACCAATGCGCACAACTGGCCCAAGGCAATCCATTATGTCTTTCGAGTTCATCACACAGGCCAAGATTTTTTTTACATTTTTTTTTATCGCCTTCTCTACTGACATTCTGGTTGAAATTGTTCATCTACCTACCTTTGTAAACGCTTACACCCTAGCACACTATCGCCTCACGCCGATTTGAACATTAGCACACAATATCCAATTGTTGGTAAATACCTCTGTCCCATCGCGTCCTCAGCGATTTAGGGTTTTTCCTAGACCAATTCCATCAACTCAGCTTATGAAAGCTTCATACTGTACTGATTTCAGGCGATAGCGACGAGTCCCAGTCCTCGTAAAAAGGTTGCCACTCGCGCCCGGTTTGGCTAAGATCGAACACGTTTTGGTTCGGAGGGTATCTGACCCCACATGACTATCGCTAGAGATTATGGACACTGTGTCTCGCAGAACTTTTCCATATAATTTTGTGTTGTATTCCTGTTATTCTTAACGCTATCGGAAGTCCTTCAAGAACATCATCCAATCACCACTCTAATGGAGTACGCGATGAAAGAGAAAGCTGTTGGATTATCGGCACCCAGGAAAGATGAGATGGAAGCAAAGACTCCTTTGATGGAACGGTCTCATATTAAAAAGGATACCTATTTGAACTGCTGGTGCCCCCACTGCGACAAACCCCTCAATGAAGATGGCAAGGCCGTCTTCCAGATTGTCAACAAACGTGGAGAAACCGGTATCAGCCGGGTGACTCCATCTCTTAATGTTCTTGACCGTGAAAGCACCATTCATGTCGAAGACGACGAAGAACTCAATGATGTTCTTTGCCCGCATTGCAATACTTCGCTTATTGAACCGGACCAACTCTGTAAAGAGGACGGGTGCAAACTCGTCAAATTCAACGTCTCGGTTTCCAACTCCATAAAATTGCAACTCCTCCTCTGTGTCCGCCGCACGTGCCGCTGGTACACGATGAGCGAGGAAGACAACGAACGACTCATTTTAAGGGATAGTCATGAGTGGTAACCTCAGGAAACGTCGAAACTGGATACGATCGCTGACGATCGTGGCAATTGTCGCCGGAGCAGGAGCCGTTCTCGGTAGCCTTGCCCCCCAAGAACCGGTCACAACAGAGAGGCTTTATCTGCAAAGCAGCGCAGGTTCCGTACTGTTTGATCACGGTAAGCACAGTAGTGATGCAGAATCATGTGCAGTCTGTCACCACGATCTCTATGGTGCCGAACCGGTCACTGCTTGCATTGAGTGTCATGATGAAGGTTTTTCTGCCGATGATATCAGTCACACCAGGTTAAAAGAGATCCACAGCCGTGACTGCTCCACCTGCCATGAGCAGAGCCGTGAAGATGATCAAGCGACCTCCTGTCGCGAGTGTCATTCAACCACCCAGGACAGCGACACCCGCACTGTCAGCTGCACGGAATGTCACGACGATGACAGCTACTCGCCGGAGATCATGGAACACGACGAGTACCTCGAAATAGATGATCACAGCTGCCTGGGGTGCCACGCCCCGAGTACGGTATCTGAGGTCTTTCATACCAACTGTTCAAACTGCCATCTTGAGACCGCTCCGGACAGATTCGCCACTGACGGCGGAGAAGTGTCATGCGGTGCATGCCACTTACGATGAGGATGTGACAATGCAGGGACTGCTGAAGTTATTTAAGAAAAAGCCGATGCTTACGGCTTTGACAAACTACGATCCGGTAATACGCCAGGTTCCCGACCCTGATCGGGTGGTCATTCCTTTGGATTATCCAGGCCGGGTGCGTTATCAACCGACTGTTGAAAAAGAAGACACGGTCCGAAAAGGCCAGGTAATTGCTAAATCCCCCATTGGTAATTCCCTCTGTGCCTCAATCAGCGGCACCGTCAAGGACATTACCAGTGTCTGGACTGCCCAGAGTCATCACTCACCCGCCATCATCATCGAGGGCAACGGCGAAGAGCCGATGTCGCCCGACGAACTTTTTGCAGGTATTGATGACTCCGCAATAGCCGATAATTTTGATGCGGCAATGAAAAAGCTGCGCCTGGCAGGGGTCGCCCCTCCCTGGGCCATGTCCGGCCGTGAATATGGGGATGACGACCAGGAAATACCCGCCCTGCCGCCCATCAAGGCGTTCATCGTTACCGGGGTCCGCCAGGAAACGACCATTCTCACCTCACAGCTGCTTTTAGAGCAACAGGCTGACAAGGTTGCCGATGGCCTGCAACGGATCAGCGCCCTGCTCCCCGAAGCCCGCGTATGCCTTACGGTCCCGAAAGACTTTCGATCCTGGGCATGGCAGAAGTTCGCTGATCATGCCGAAGTGGTTTTCGTCCCGGGCAACTATACCGGCCGCATTGAGCGGGAGCTTGTCTCGAAGGTACTGGGCTACAGCATTCCCAACCGGGAAAGCTACCGTTACCATGGCATTGCCGTCCTCGATGTCGAATTCCTGCTCGCCATGGTAGACGCCCTTGACGGCAAATCATCCCTTACCCAGAAATGTCTGACCATCAGCGGCACCAATATGGATCAGGCAATCACTGTCCGTTTTCCTCTTGGTACCTCCATCGCCCATGTGCTGGCCAGCCAGGGGCTGAATGCTGCAGATTACACCCGCCACGTGGTTGGCGGACCCATGATGGGATTCGCCCAGTTCTCCGACTCAACGCCACTGACCTACAACAACGGCCTTTATCTGGTGGCAGAGGATGTCTCCCCCTTTGACTCCATTGCCCCGTGCATCAACTGTGGTCGATGTTCCCGAGCCTGTCCGGAAAATATCCAGGTCCACCTGGTGAACAGGATGATAGAATTCGGTCAGACTACAGAAGCAAGAAACTACCACCCGGAGGCATGTCACGAATGCGGTGTCTGCGCCAGCGTCTGCCCTGCTGAACGGCCAATCGTCCAGCTGCTCCATTTCTGCAATCATGAAATGGTCCACGGGGAGCGCTACAACTGGATTACGGGAGACAACCAATGAAAGAACTTAAAATATTTCAGCCGCCGTCTCCTGCAGAGACAAAGATGCTCGATGTCGCAGTCGGCCCCCACTACCGCCTCGGCACCGGGCTTGGGGAAATCTATCAGCGATGGGTTATCGCCCTTTTGCCGGCGATGGCTGCCAGTGTCTATTACTTCGGCCCGGCGGCCATGCGCATTTTCGGGCTTTGCGTCATCTTTTCAATCCTTATCGATCTGGCAACCGAAAAGCTCGCGCCCTCGCGTGATCTCACCTCCAACTGGAGCAGCGTCAGCCTGGCCCTGTTACTCGCCTTCATGATGCCGCTCAACGCACCATGGTGGCTGATTTTCATCGGCTGTCTGCTGATGATAGCCGTTGGCAAAAAATTCTTCGGCGGAGTTGGAGCCTACCCTGCCCAACCTGCGGTTCTCGCCATAGCCATACTGCAGCTTTCCTGGCCCGCTCGCATGGACCATACCGGCGCACTCAAGGACCTGGACTGGCCGGTCACCATGATCGAGCCGCTGAGGCTGTTGAAGTCCATGGGAACCGAGGCAGAATCATACTATAACTGGCTCGATCTTCTGGTTGGCCGTCAGGTGGCCGGCACCGCAGAAGGCATGGTGCTGTTTATCCTCCTAGGCGGCATATTCCTTCTCGTGCTCCGGGAGATTCAGTGGCAGCTTCCCGCCGGATTCCTGATCGGCTTGTTGGTCACCGCCGCCCTGCTGCACCGATCCAACCCAGAGGTCTTCGCGACTCCGGTATTCTATTTGCTCAGCGGCGGCACTGTCTTTATGGGACTGTTCCTGCTGACAGACCATACCACCTCACCGGTCAACAAGGTGCCCCTGTTTCTGTACGGCATCCTGGCCGGAGTCCTGCTGATCCTCATCCGGGGCTATTCCAAACATGTTGACGGTATCGTCTTTGCAGTGCTGCTTGCCAACCTCTGTGCGCCGCTGCTCGACATGATCAAACCGAAAGTCAAGGGGGCTAAAAATGTCTGAGATAGTACGCATGGTGGTGGTGCTCTCCCTGATCGCCGGGTTTTGCTCCGCCGCCCTTACCGCTGCCAACATCAAGCTTGCACCGCAGATAGAAAAACAGACGGACTTCTATGTGAGAGGCCCCGCCCTTGAAAGGCTCTTTGAAAGACCCGCCGAGGAAGTTTTGGGCAACAAAGTCGTCATGACACTGGATGAGCAGGAGATCCCGGTCTTCTTCACCACAAAAGATCAGGAAGTCTCAACCATCGCTGTCGAAGCCATCGGCAAGGGCGGCTACGGTGGAGATCTCAAACTGATGGTCGGTATCGACCTTATCGCTGAGCGAATGACCGGCATGGAGGTCGTCAGCCACAATGAGACACCAGGACTTGGTGCCAGAATTGTCGAGATAACTTTCAGAAGACAATGGCAGGGACTGCCAACCGACAGTTCGGTCGCACTCACGGCTGACGGCGGCCAGATTGACGCCATCAGCGGTGCCTCATTCACTTCGAGCGCGGCTATTCGCGGCACCAACGAGGTTCTGAACTTTGTTCGTGACCATAGGGATGACATAATTCAAGCAATCTCCAAGCTTGAAAAGGATGCGTAAAAATGGCAGAGAAACTTCAACAAACACTTACCGCCGGCCTGTGGAAGAGAATACCACCATTTCGCCTGGTGCTTGGCTTATGCCCTTCGCTGGCTGTGACCATGTCGGCGGAGAACGGTCTCGGTATGGGACTGGCCACCGCCTTTGTACTGATCCTCTCCAACGGTGCCATTTCAGCGTTGCGCAACATCATCCCCAGCAAAGTGCGTATCGCTTCATACATCGTCATTATCGCCACTCTGGTCTCTATCGTCGAGATCATCATGAAAGCCTACTTCTTTCCGCTTTCCGAGCAGCTGGGTATCTACATTCCTCTGATCGTGGTGAACTGTATCGTCCTTGGCCGCGCTGAGGGCTTCGCCTCCAAAAACCCGCCGTTCAATTCGATGATTGACGGTTTAAGTGTTGGTGCAGGGTACGCCCTGTCGCTCACTCTCATCGGCTCTGTTCGAGAAATTTTCGGGGCCGGCACCTGGTTTGGCATTCCGTTTTTTGGCGAGACCTTCGAGCCGATGACCTTTCTCGTCTCGGCGCCGGGCGCCTTTGTCACTATTGGCACCCTGCTGGCACTCCAGAACCTCTTCTCCCGCTGGCGCGGTGAAAAATTCATACAGGGCTAAGGGGGGATAACTATTATGGATCTTATATACCTGGCTATTTCTGCAACCTTCGTCAACAATATTCTGCTGGCCCAATACCTTGGCAACTGCCCGTTTCTTGGCGTTTCCAAAAAGCTCGAAACCGCCATGGGCATGGCCGCAGCAATTGTCTTCGTGACACTGCTTGCCTCCATTTTCACCTGGTCGGTGTTCACCTTCGTGCTCAGGCCATATGATCTGGAATTCCTGAAGACGCTGAGCTTCATCCTGATCATTGCCTCACTGGTCCAGCTGGTGGAAATCATCCTCAAGAAAAAGAGTCGTACGCTCTATAATGCCCTGGGTGTGTACCTTCCCCTGATTACCACCAACTGTGCGGTAATGGGTGTAGCCCTGCTCATTGCCAAAAAGGAAATGGACTTCCTGAGCATGCTCGTCTTTGCAACAACCAGTGCGGTTGGTTATGGTCTGGCATTGATCCTGTTTGCCGGCATCCGTGTCCGGCTGCAAATCTCCGCCGTGCCGCAATCACTGCAGGGTACAGCAATCGCGCTGGTAACTGCTGGAATCATGGCTCTGGCATTTATGGGCTTTCAGGGTATGGCCTAGAGCTGACCTGGTTTTGATCTAACAGGGAATTAAGGAGAATTATTGTGACTACCCCGGTACTCCTCTTAGTCGGAATCGCTTTTGTAGCCGCTGTCATTCTTGGAATAGCAGCACGGATTTTTCACGTGGATGAAGATCCAAGAATTGAAGCAGTAACCAATCTCCTGCCCGGCGCCAACTGCGGCGGTTGCGGCATGGCAGGGTGCAGCGCCTCCGCCGAGGCTATGGTGAAAGGTGAATTGCCAGTCAACGCCTGTGTGGTTGGCGGCACCGAAACAGCTGAGGAAATAGCCGCCTACCTCGGCTATGATGTCGCTGGATCCGAGCCCACACTGGCCTGCGCCACCTGTGAGGGCGGTTACAGGGCGGCCCGCAAATACAACTACTCCGGTATGGAGGACTGCCGAGCCGCCCTCCAGCTGTATCATGGATACATTCGTTGTGAAAACGGCTGCCTGGGTCTCGGCTCCTGCCGAAAGGCCTGCCAATTTGGCGCAATTACCATGAACCCGGAAAGTGGGTTGCCAGAGTTCGACCCGGAACGCTGCGTCGGCTGTGGCAGTTGTGTTGCCGCCTGCCCGAAAGGGATCATCAAGCTGGTGGGCGACACCACCAGAATTCTGCACTGGAACCAGTATACCCACTGTCTGTCGCCATGTCGCCAGCGCTGCCCAGCCCAGATCAATATTCCGAAGTATCTGGCCCACGCCCGAAATGGAGAGTATGGCGCCGCCTTGATGACCGTCAAGGACAATAACCCGCTGCCGGTGGCTACCGGCCGGGTCTGCCCCGAGCTCTGCGCCACCGAGTGTCGGCGCCAGATTCAGGATGATCCGCTGGCCATCAACGCTGTCAAGCGCTTTGTGGCCGACTGGGAACGCAACAGCGGCGAACGTATGCAGGTCTCCATCGCCCCCGATACCGGCAAAAAGGTTGCGGTAATTGGTGCAGGCCCATCTGGTTTGACCGCCGCATATTATCTCAGGCGACTTGGCCATCATGTAGAAATTTTTGAACAAATGCCGAAACTGGGCGGCATGCCTCTTTACGGCATCCCGGAATACCGCCTGTCCGAAGAACAGTACAAGTGGGATATCGATGGCGTACTCGAACTCGGAGTCGAAGCACACACAGGGGTCAAACTCGGCAGGGATTTCAACATTCATGCCTTAAAAGCCCAGGGCTTCGATGCGATCTTCCTGGCCATTGGCCTGTGGCAGGGTCGGCTGCTGCCCTTCGAGGGCAAGGAGCTTGATGGGATCTACAGCGGTATCGATTACCTGAGACGTTTTCATACCGATGAAGAGCTCATCAAGGGTAAACGGTTTGTTATCATCGGTGCCGGTAACGTGGCCATGGACTGCGCCCGTTCCGCTTTACGGGCCGGGGCCGAGGAAGTCATCCTGACCTTCCGTTTCTCCCGGGATCTGATGGAGGCCAATGCCCATGAGATCATCGACGCGGAAAATGAGGGCGTTATCATGCGCTGCCTGCTCTCCCCGGTTCGCTTTGTCGGCGAAGACGGCAAACTGACCGGCATCGAGGTTCAAGAGGTGACCTTAAAGCATAACCCGGGCGGCTTGCCTGACTGTATCCCGGTTGAAGGCTCGAACGAGATCATCCCCTGTGATGTGGTTATCCAGGCGGTTGGCCAGGCAGCCGAACTCAAGGAGATTGCCGAGGTGGATGGCCTCGCCACAACCCGCTACGGCACCATCGACGGCAAGGAAGAGACCCTTGAGACCAATATACCCGGAGTCTTTACAGGCGGTGACTGCTTCACCGGGCCACGCCTTCTGGTGGAAGCCGTGGCCGGCGGCAGATATGCAGCCCGGTCAATTCACTACTATATGACTACCGGGGAAATTCCACCGATCGAGGACAGACAGCGGGAAATGGTGCCCCAGGCTATGGTTGATGAACTCATCAATGTCTCCCCGGTCTCCACCAGGGCTGTCAAACCGGTAATTCCGCTTGAAGAACGTATGGGCGGGTTCAGGGAGGTCGAGGGCACAATCAGTGAACAGCAATGCCTCACGGAAGCCCAGAGATGTCTGAATTGCGGTATCTACTGCTATGATCAGGATGACCTGCCCCAGTCGGAGATCCGTCCTGTAGGCTCCTGCCCCAACGAACCTCGTATTGCAGAAAAAGAGCAGTCTGCCAAAAGCGACTGACATTTTCTGAGACCGTAAATCTCTTTACAATAGAAGGGCCCCAGATAGTCCTGGGGCCCTTGTTGTTTTCCGCCCCCTCTCTCCAGGCCTAGCGCCCCCCTTTCCCTGTACTTTCCGGCCATCTGGACTCCTAGCAAGCAGCGAAGCCGAAGACGCTCTTGTCCTCGATCGAATCGCACCGCGTATGCGTCAAGGCTTTAAGCCCAGCAAGAACGCCTTATACAGTTCCAGGGAATAACCGTAAAAGAAAATATCTCTAGCCACAGCCCCTATACGCCCTGCCAGGTTTCAATGGCCTGAAGAGGCAAAAGAGCCAGGCTGAAAATCGCCCCATCATCACCTTGAAGGGCTTTGTCTCTACATATTGAGAATAGAGATACAAAAAGAATAACGCCGGATGGTATCGACTCGGGAAGTCGGAATGCGCTTTTTCGCTGCTGGTGGGTGCGGCAACAAGGGGTTATTCATTTACCCCTTATTACCGCCAAATGAGACATACTGTATGAACTGCTTCAAAACCTGGTCCTGAGATGGTGGGTTTCAGGTTCAGGAATATAAAAGCGGAGCCGTATATCAAGCTCCGGAAAACGGGAATTCACTCATCAGAGTCAGGTTAACGTACTATTTACGGCCCCTGAACGGACAGCTTTTATGAGAACTTCCGTAACAAACTTGGAACTGTTCCTGGTGGTCCAGTAATCGGTCACGTATCGTTCAAATGACTCTTCCCCAAGCAGATAGCCGCTATCCTGGGCCCAGCGGTCGATTTTACGGTAGGTATCCATGATATTTTCATGGGCGCCGATGTGGTAACAGGACAGCATCATATAGCCGCCAAAATGATAAATATTTTGTTCCTGGCAAGGCAAGATGGTCCTCTGCAGCATCTTGATCTTCTGCGGCTGGTTTGCGACCCTGGCCTCATGCGAGGAATAATTGATAATTACCGGCCCGGTGATCTCATTTTCGAGATCTTCAACATGCTTGGTGAACTCGATGTTGATGATTGAAGCCTTGATGTTGTTTTCGTAGACCTGGTCCTGGAAAAGCAGTTCAGCAGGTTCTATGAATTTTATGGCAACATCGGTGTTGTGATGTTCTATCACCGATTCAGCCTCAAGGATGAGGTCGTGCCAGTCCTTGACCGAAACGCTTTTCCTGCGGATTTTCTCCTGCTCCTCCACAAGCTCACTAATCTTGGCCTGAAACGATGACTGTATTATGCGAAAAACATTGGAATTTACACCCTCGATAAACTCTTTCATCTGCTCGAGAGTAAACCCCATCTGTTTGTAATATTTGATAACAGGGACTGCTAATAATGCCTCTTCTGTATAATATCGGTAGTTGTTACAATCCTCCCTGTGCGAAGGGATGAGATTGATCTCATCATAATAACGCAACGCCTTTTTCGATATGTTGCAAATGCGGCTCATGTCTCCGATGAAATATTGTCCCTTTTTTTTCATCGTCTGCTCCTCCTCTGCAATTTCTCCGTGATGTCCTGCCCTGACCCTCTATATTCTCAGCCGCTGCCAATGATTCCCCACCAATCAGCAGCAAGTTATAAAAAAAGGGAGCCTCCCTCCCATCAGAGATGGCTCCCTTATAAAGGTGAATCCGCCTAGCGTCAATCTTTTATATACTTATTGATCGTCGCGGCCCCTTCTTCATGGGCACGATAGTAAACGCGCAGTTCATTGTTGGAATCGAGATCAAATCCTGATTCCTCAAGGAGTCCGTTAGCTTCTGCAGTCATCAGTGCGTTGACGATAGAATCTTTGCGAAAGGCCTTATAGCTGCCATATTTTTCTTTCAGCGCCTCCATGACGGTGTCGGCGCAGGCTTCTTCGATTCTGGTGAACAGCTTCAGGATAGCAAAATTAAGAGGAATCATCTTAGGCAACCTCCTCAGATTTTTTCTTAAACAGATCCATTGGGTTCATAGCGATAACAAAAATACCGATGACCATGATAACGGCTGCAGCCCAGGCGATTGCAGGCATATCCCAGCCAGCCTGTCCGAAAATAACTCCGAGGATGATCCAGCAGCAGAATGGGCCCCAGAAAGAGAAGGTACCGTTACAGGACATTCCGAGAGCGGCACCACACATACCATTTCCCTTGTACCAGTACATGAAGGTCAGATATGCGCTCAGTCCGGCCAGAACAAACCAGATCATTGCCTCACCGTCAGAAAAGGACAACGCAACCATATCCAGCGGATTGACTTTAGCAATCAAGCTAAAAAGCGGTACCAGGATAAAGAGATTGGAGATACCGGCGGTAACCTGGCGAATGGTGATGCCGATCTCTGGATCGATCATGGAGGTGCCGTAGCCACAGACACAACCTTCAATACCCCAGCAGAGGGCGGCAAGAAAACCAAAAAACAGGCCAAGCAGCAGGTTATCCGGAACATTGTCGCCCAGACCGGTGCTGCCAATCATGAAGCTGGCGAGAAAACAAATTACAATACCGACCATCATACGGCTGTTCAGTTCCTGCTTAAACCATACCCTGCCTAAAATAGCGCCGATTGCCGGACAAAGTGCAGCGATCGGTACAACGAGCGACCCCGCCATCTGCAGTCCGACAACATAGGCGGTGCTGGCCAGCGGTCCACCGATTATGGCGGCAACCATCATCACTGCACCAGGTTTCGTCTTTAAACAGCGGACAAAGTCTCCAAACCTTCCGCGGACAGTGGCGATTCCAGTAGCCCAGATGGCACTACAGGTATCGGTGGTCGCGGCTCCAAGCGCTCCCAGCAGGTACAAGACTGCAAAGGTTGAAAGGCCTGAGTTTTCCCCATACCACTCAACCCATACACCCTTGGACATGCCGAGTGTCATAAAGGCGGTGTAAAAGCCATACAGCAGGCCGGATAACAGGGCGATGACGATCCCCCGGCTACGAAAGCTTGAAACCAGTTTCCTCTTGGCAGCGATAGCCTCCAGACTCCCCCCACCTGTTCTTCTTGCAGCGACGGCTGCCGGGTTAGCTACAGCAGATGCTTGCCCCATGGTCGTCTCCTCTCACACATTTTTTAATTTGCGTACTTGCAACTTGCGCAGCAGCTGGCCCCCTATTGTGTCCTCCACTGCGCCCTTAGCCATTTTTCCCCTTACCCTTAAGGGGAAGGTGGCCACATTGTACTCCTTGCCCTTAAGGGGAAGGTCAATGGCATTTTTGGGGCACAGGTTCCAAAAAGATCGCAAATTCGGCTAGGTTCAAATAAGGGGCATGGTATTTACTGCTTAATTTCATAGGCTTAGAGCAAGACCACCGGTGAACAAGAAAAAAAATAGGCGCCAATTTAATGAAATACCCAATTTACCCTATGAAAAAGCAGGCTCCTAGCAATTTCAACTGGACAATATCAAAAGACAGCCACTGGCGGAAATCATAACAGAAAACGGTTCTGTTACGCGTAATTACTGGCATTTGCTTTTAACCAACAGCTTCACGAAGCAAGTTTCCACCAGACTGTTTTCTGCTACATATCCAATGGACTATCCCCCTATTTTTTTGCCTGAAAAACCTTTCCCTTAAAGACCTACCTGCAAATCACCACGCTGTTACACCGCTATCACCCTGGTTTGGATTCAAAACCAGCAATACCGGGTGATTGCACCGGAAAATACAGTTCATTGAAAAAGGGTATTGACTTTCCCCTTAAGGGGAGGCCGTAGAGTGGTCGTGCGGGGGTGAGAAGCAGGTTCTCTCTTCGTTAACTGACTAAAACTAAGCTAATTCCTGAAGCCCACAAACATTGGGAGAACACATGAGGTATTACGGCGAAGAGGCGCTCGGCCTTATTGAAACTCTTGGCATGGTACCCGCCATCAGCGGCGCTGACATCATGCTGAAAACCGCAGATGTTAAGCTGATCTCTTATGAAAACATCGGCTCCACCTTAGTCACTGTAATGGTCAAGGGCGATGTGGCAGCCGTGAAGGCATCGGTTGATGCCGGTGCGGCGGCCGCGGCAGAGATCGGAAAACTCACTGCTCAGAACGTCATGCCGCGTCCCATCAAGGCTGTGGGCGACGTGGTCTCCGTCCACGCAATCCAGGACAGCGACGATGATGCCTCAACACGCCCCAAGGCAATGGGCTTCATTGAAACATTCGGAATTGTTTACGTGCTTGAAGCGGCAGATGCCATGGTCAAGGCCGCCGACGTCCAGTTGGTGGGCTACGAAAATGTTGCATCCGGGTACATCTCGGTCCTCGTTGAAGGTGATGTCGCTGCATGCCAGGCTGCTGTCGAAGCGGGTGTAAAAGCCGTTGAAGAAATGGGAACTGAAGTATACAGCTCCCTGGTCATCCCGACCCCGCATCCTGACCTGAAAAAGATCACCAGTATCTACGATATCGAATCGCTGTTGCCCTAGCCCGCCGACAAGATATCAGCTTGAAGTCGACGGACTACGTAACGAATTGACTTTGTGAATGAACAGGACAGACAGACGGGTGTCGTATGATTGTTGACAATGATCTTCTCTCGATCCAGCATGCCAGAATTATCGCTGAAAACGGCTTTGAAGCTCAACGGAAGCTGGCCTCATTTTCCCAGGAAAAACTCGATGATATTGTCAATCACGTTGCTGAGTCTCTGAAACAGCATCTCGCTGCACTGGCGGTTTTAGCCCATGAGGAAACCGACAGTGGCAACTGGCGGGACAAACAGACCAAAAACAGTTTCGTCTGTGAGCAGCTCCCCGCCCATCTAAAATCCATGCGGTGCGTAGGAGTCATCGATGAGGACTCCGCCTCCCGTACCATGGATATCGGGGTTCCACTGGGAGTGATAGTTGCCATCTGCCCGGTAACAAGTCCTGTTTCAACCACTATATCCAAGGCCTTGCTCGCCATAAAATCTGGCAATGCTGTTCTATTTTCCCCTCATCCCGGAGCAGTGAAGTCCATGGGCAAGGTCTTGGATATCATTATTGAGGCTGCCGAGTCCGCTGGACTGCCGAAAGGCTGTATTGCCTATCTCGACCCGGTGGCCAAGAGCGGAACCTTGGAACTGATGAAACATCCAGCAACGTCCCTGATTCTGGCAACCGGGGTACCAGGCATGTTGGATGCAGTCCGGGCAACCGGCAAACCGCTCATTTACGGCGGAACCGGGAACGGTCCGGCCTTTATAGAACGAACTGCCAATATCAACCAGGCAGTCAAGGACATCGTCACCAGCAAGCTCTTTGACTATGGTCTGGCCCCTTCCGCCGAGCAATCAATCGTCGCTGAAGCCTGTATAGCCGAGGAAGTACGGAGCGCTTTACGGCAGCACAACTGCTACTTCCTGTCCAAAGGCGAATTACAGCAATTATCCCGGACGCTTTTTTGCCCACAAGGTCAGCTGCGCAAGGGCATGATAGGCCAGCCGGTCCATGTTCTTGCCAAAAGAGCAGGACTCTCCATACCGGCGGACACCACAATCCTTATTGCCGAGCGTAAATATGTCTCTGAGGCGGATCCCTTCTCAAGGGAACTGCTCTGTCCCGTCCTCGCCTTTTATGTCGAGGCAGACTGGATGCACGCCTGTGAAAAGTGCATTGAACTGCTGCTCCATGAACGCAACGCCCATTCCCTGGTCATTCATTCAGAGGATAAAGAAGTGATCAAACAGTTCGCCTTGAAAAAACCTGTGGGCAGGTTGCTGGTCAACACACCCGCCTCTTTCGGAGGAATAGGTGCAACCACCAATCTTTTCCCATCCATGACCTTAGGCAGCAGCTCCGCCGGCCGGGGAATCACCTCCGATAACGTTTCCCCCATGAACCTGATCTACATTCGCAAGGTCGGGTACGGAGTTCAGAAAGGTGAAGGATCTCTGGAGAAGGCTACGGCCAACTGCGCACGCAAAGTGCCTGGCAATGACGCTCCGGCGTTGCATGAAACGACCAAGGCCGAGGCAATTCAACAAATACTAACCGAAGCGATCAAGGCTCTCTCTGACCCTGCGGGTCGATAGTCAACAAGTATCTCTACATTGGAGGAAGCATAGTGGATCTTCATGATTTTTCACAAAAGCTCGCCGAAGCTACAAAGAACCTGACTGCAGAGGAGCGGGCTTCTTTGAAAAAAATCTTCGAAGGCGTTTCTGCAGAAGTTTTTACCAAACCGGTTGAGGCAAGCGAGCCTGCCAGCTCAGCAACCTGTAGTGTGCCCGAGGGACCTACCGAGCGTCACGTGCGCCTGAAGGAAAACTTCCTCAAGCAGGTGCCCACCATCACCACCCACCGTGCGCGTGCCATCACCAAGATTGCCAAGGAAAACCCCGGGCTGCCCAAGGCGATCCTCCGCGGCAAGTGTTTCAAGCACTGCTGTGAGACCGCTCCCCTGGTAATTCAGGACGATGAACTCATTGTCGGCTCTCCCTGCGGCGCTCCCCGAGCCGGCTCCTTCTCCCCGGACATCGCCTGGCGCTGGGTCAAAGACGAGATCGATACCATCGGCACCCGTGCCCAGGACCCATTCTTCATCTCGGACGAAGACAAGAAGATCATGCGCGAGGAACTGTTTCCTTTCTGGGAAGGACAGTCCGTAGACGAGTATTGCGAGCAGCAGTACCGCGAAGCGGGTATGTGGGAAATATCCGGTGAGTCGTATGTAACCGACTGCTCCTATCACGCTGTAAACGGCGGTGGCGACTCCAACCCCGGTTACGATGTGATCCTGATGAAAAAGGGCATGCTCGACATCAAGAGGGAGGCCGAAGAGAAACTTGCCGAGCTCGATTACGAGAATCCCGATGACCTGGACAAGATCTATTTTTACAAGTCCCTCGTCGACACGGCCGAAGGCGTGATGATCTACGCCAAGCGCCTCTCTGATTATGCCTGCGAACTGGCCGCCAAGGAGACCGATCCCAAGCGTAAAGCCGAGCTTGAGAAAATCTCGGCAATCAACGCCCGCGTTCCCGCCCACAAGCCCGAGACCTTCTGGGAGGCCATCCAGGCCGTATGGACTGTTGAGTCCCTCCTTGTGGTGGAAGAAAACCAGACAGGCATGTCCATCGGCCGTGTTGACCAGTACATGTACCCCTTCTTCCAGGCGGATCTCGAAGCCGGTCGCATGACCGAGTACGAAGCCTTCGACCTGGCCGGCTGTATGCTCGTGAAGATGTCTGAGATGATGTGGATCACCAGCGAGGACGCCTCCAAGTTCTTCGCCGGCTACCAGCCCTTCGTCAATATGTGTGTAGGTGGTGTGGACCGTGACGGCATCGACGCCACCAACGACCTCACCTACCTTCTGATGGATGCGGTTCGACACGTCAAGGTGTACCAGCCCTCCCTGGCCACCCGTGTCCACAATCGCTCTCCCCAGAAGTACCTGAAGAAGATTGTGGAGGTTATCCGTGCCGGTATGGGCTTCCCTGCCATTCACTTCGACGATGCCCATATCAAGATGATGCTTTCCAAGGGCTGTTCCATCGAGGACTCCCGCGACTACTGCCTCATGGGTTGTGTTGAGCCCCAAAAATCCGGTCGGCTCTACCAGTGGACCTCCACCGCCTACACCCAGTGGCCCATCTGTATCGAGATGGTACTCAATCAGGGCGTGCCCCTTTGGTACGGCAAGCAGGTCTGCCCTGACATGGGTCCCCTGGAGCAGTACGAGAGCTATGAGCAGTTCGATGCTGCCGTCAAGGAGATGATCAAGCACGTGACCAAGTGGTCCAGCGTTGGAACCGTAATCTCCCAGCGTATCCACCGCCAGCTGGCGCCCAAGCCTCTCATGTCCATGATGTACGAAGGGTGCATGGAGTCCGGCAAGGACGTTTCCGCCGGCGGCGCCATGTACAACTTCGGCCCCGGTGTCATCTGGAGCGGCCTGGCCACCCACGCCGACTCCATGGCTGCCATCAAGAAACTGGTTTTCGATGATAAAAAGTACACTCTGACAGAACTGAACGAAGCCCTGAAGGCTGAGTTCAAGGGCTACGACCAGGTGAAGGCCGATTGTCTTGCCGCACCCAAGTACGGCAACGACGACGATTACGCAGATCTCATCGTCAACGACCTCATCAACTTCACCGAGCGGGAGCACCGCAAGTACAAGACCCTGTACTCTGTGCTGAGTCACGGTACCCTCTCAATCTCCAACAACACGCCCTTCGGACAGCTCCTCGGCGCTTCAGCCAACGGGCGTGACGCGTGGATGCCTCTCTCCGACGGTATCAGCCCCACCCAGGGCGCAGACTACAAGGGACCCACCGCCATCATCAAGTCCGTTTCCAAGATGGCGTGTGACAGCATGAACATCGGTATGGTTCACAACTTCAAGCTGATGAGCGGGCTTCTGGACACCCCCGAAGGGGAGAACGGCCTCATCACCCTGCTCCGTACCGCCTGCATGCTCGGCAACGGTGAAATGCAGTTCAACTATCTCGATAACGAGACCTTGCTGGAGGCGCAGAAACATCCTGAGAAGTATCGCGATCTGGTGGTTCGGGTTGCCGGTTACAGCGCATTCTTCGTCGAACTCTGCAAAGATGTTCAGGATGAGATCATCAGCCGAACAATGCTCAACGATATTTAACAGACCGGCCCCTAGGGATTTGAGTCCACAACCAGCGATAACGAATGGCAATGGAAAGAAAAGCACTGATATTCAACATCCAGAAATACAACATGTATGATGGCCCAGGGGTGAGAACCCTCGTGTTCTTTCAAGGCTGTCCCCTTCGTTGCAAGTGGTGCTCAAATCCCGAAAGCCAGAAGAAGGCCCACCAGCTCTTTTTCAAGAGCGGCAACTGCCGCAACTGTGGCAGCTGTGCCAAAGTCTGCCCGGTTGGAATCCACCATATGACCACAAGTGGAAACCACCGGATCAACCGGGAAATCGAGTGCATTGGCTGCCGGCAGTGCGAAAAGGCCTGCCCCGAGTCTGCTCTTGCCGTTGTCGGTGAGCAGAAAACAATCTCCGAACTGGTGGAGATAATCGAAGAGGACAAACCCTTTTACGAAGTCTCCGGGGGCGGTGTCACCCTCGGCGGAGGAGAGGTGCTGATGCAGCCCGAGGCGGCGGTCAATCTGCTGCAGGTGTGCCGGCAGAGGGGAATCAACACCGCGATTGAGACCTGCGGCTATGCGCGGCTTGGGGTCATGGAAAAAGTGGCAGAGTTTACCGATCTCTTTCTCTTCGACGTCAAGCACATGGACTCCGACCGCCATTACGAGCTTACCGGTGTACGTAACGAGATGATACTCACCAACCTCAAATGGCTGTTGGAGAATCGTCACCCCGTGAAAATTCGTATGCCGCTGCTCAAGGGAGTGAATGATGGTGAACATGAGGTCAACCGCCTCATTGAGTTCCTTGCTCCATACCAGGATTTTAACAACTTCAAGGGTGTCGACCTTCTTCCATACCACAAGATGGGGGTCAACAAGTACCTGCAGCTGGGATGGGCGTATCCCGTAGAGGGTGACCCAAAACTCTCGAGTGCGGATTTAGAGCGCATAGAAGCTCAGATAAAACGGCACAAGTTCCCGGTTACCATTATTCGCCACTAGGCCTGCCGAAGACGAATACAAGCGATTGAGGGTGGAAATCACGATGAACGCACTTGGGTTTATTGAAACAAAAGGATTGCTGGCCGCAGTTGAGGCTGCAGACGCCATGGTCAAGGCCGCCGATGTCCGCTTGGTCGAGAAAAATCTCGTTGGCGGCGGGTTGGTGACCATCACCGTAACCGGAGAGGTTTCCGCCGTCCGGGCCTCTGTTGATGCCGGGGTAGCCGCTGTGGGTCGCATCAAAGGGGCAGTTCTGCTCTCGGAGCATGTCATCGCCCGTCCCTATGATGAGATGGCCAATATTATCGGCACCGGGAGTGTTTGCACTCATCCTGATGAGTCTGGAGCCCGGGAAGGTGATATCGAAGCAGCTTCTGAGCAAGCAAACGATTCAGAAGTACAAGCAGACGAGATAGCCACAGCTGTCCAGGATGCGGTCCCTGCCGGTGCTATGGATGAAAAAGCACCGCCGCAAGAGGATCAACCTGCTCCAACCGAGACCGAAAGCTTGCCCCTGTCGGTTTTGAAAAAAATGACAGTCAGTAAATTACGGCAAGTTGCCCTTGGCTTGAGCGGGATCAGTCTCACTGAACAGGAGATCAGGAAGGCGACAAAGAAAAAACTGATCGAAGCTATCGTAAACGTTACAGATAGATAGGAGTATTCACATGGTAGACAAGGATTTATTGTCGATTCAGGAAGCACGTTCCCTGGTTCGCGCTGCGAAAAAGGCGCAGGCGGAATTTGGCCAATATGATCAGCAGCGAGTCGACAGCATTATCAAGGCTATTGCCGATGCCGCCAAGGAGCAGGCCGAGCCACTGGCAGCTCTTGCGGTTGAAGAGACCGGCTTCGGAATTGTTCGCGACAAGAAGGCGAAAAACCTTCTGGCCAGTGAGCGTCTGTATGAAGCCATCAAGGATATGAAGACCATAGGGGTCTTAACTGACGACAAGGAACGCAAGCTGGTCGAAATCGCAGTTCCGATGGGGGTCATTGCGGGTATCATCCCTTCTACCAACCCGACTTCCACCACCATCTACAAGTCCATCATCGCCCTGAAATCCGGCAATGCCATCGTTTTTACGCCCCACCCGAGTGCCAAAAAATGTATCGGCAAGACTGTGGCGATGATCCGCAAGACCCTGCATGACTGCGGCGCCAACGAAGATATGGTCAGCGTCATGAGCGTTCCCACCATCCAGGGAAGCGGCGAGCTCATGAAAGTTGTCGATCTCATCCTTGCCACCGGCGGACCAGGGATGGTCAAGGCCGCCTACAGCTCCGGCACCCCAGCCCTTGGCGTGGGCGCCGGCAACGTGCCTGCGTTTATAGAGAGATCGGCCGACATCGAGGATGCAATTACCAAGATCTTCTCCAGTAAGACTTTCGATAATGGTACCGTTTGTGCCTCTGAACAGGCCATCGTTACCGAAGCTGTCATCGCCGAAAAGGTGAAGGCGACCCTTCTCGCCCACGGCGGCTATTTCCTCAAGGGAGAGGAACTGGAAAAAGTAAAGCGTGTGATGGAGCGTGCCAACGGTTCCATGAACCCCGATATTGTCGGTCGTGACGCTGCCTATATCGCTAAACTTGCCGGCATCAGCATCCCGGCAAACGTGCGGCTCTTGATCTCAGATGAACCAGGTATAGGCCCCAATTATCCTTTTTCCAAAGAAAAACTCACTGCCTTGCTTGGCTTTTATGTGGTCGAGGATTGGCAGCAGGCATGCGAAATCTGCCACGCGCTGCTTGAAAACGGCGGTATTGGCCACTCGCTCAGCATCCACTCGACCAATGAGGAAGTCATCCGTGAATTCGGCCTGCGAAAGCCTGTTTCCAGGATGCTGGTCAACACCCCTTCCACCCAGGGTGCGGTAGGTATCTCCACTTCCCTGTTCCCATCCTTCACCCTCGGTTGCGGTGCGGTGGGAGGCAGTTCGACTTCCGACAATGTCACGCCGCTCAACCTGATGAACATCAGAAGGGTCGCCTACGACCTGGGCAGCACCCCATGCCAGCCGGCAGAGGCGAACTGCAAGACGAACGAAACAATAGATGTCAATGCGATCACTGCAATGATTGTCAAACAACTCAAAGAGATGGTTTAACCCCAACAGCTTGTAAGCACGTTAAATCAGCAGCATATCAATAACAATGTAAGGAGAATCCCATGTCCTCTTCTAACGCTCTTGGAATGATTGAAACAAAAGGTCTCGTCGGTGCCGTAGAAGCAGCAGATGCAATGGTAAAGGCCGCCAATGTAACACTTGTTGGTAAATCCCAGGTCGGCGGTGGTCTTGTCACCGTGATGGTGCGCGGTGACGTTGGCGCTGTCAAGGCCGCCACCGATGCCGGTGCCGCTGCTGCCGCCAATGTCGGTGAGCTGATCAGCGTACACGTCATCCCACGCCCCCACAGTGAGGTGGAGACCATTCTCCCCAAAGCTGAAGCGTAATGAGTGGTGATGAGAAGGGGCGCTTGCGCCCCTTCACTGATAATCCTACGGGAGTATCGAGCCTGGATCCGAAAAGAAGTCGAAGTCGTGAATCAACACAGATGGGTCTGAAAGTACAGTGAACATGAACGAGAGAGATTTTACCGCAATCCTGGAAGGGATCCTGAAAAACGTCGTTGAACAGATAGGCACCGGACCACTGCAGGAGGGTTGCACGGTTACAAGTGAGCCGATTCCGGTTGAGTTGTCTGCTCGGCATGTGCACCTGAGTGCGGATGACGCCCTGGCACTGTTTGGGGCACCGCTGACCCCGAAAAGAGAACTCTCACAGCCCGGTCAGTTCTTGTGTGAAGAACGGGTCAGGTTGATTGGCCCGAAAGGGGTAATGGACAATGTCGCGGTTCTTGGCCCTTCCCGGGGAAACTCGCAAGTAGAAATTTCCAAGACCGACGGCCGTATCCTCGGTGTTGACGCCCCGGTCCGGCAATCCGGCGATATAGCCGGCACCCCCGGCATAATACTTGCCTCGCAGACAGGCATCGTCGGCCTCGCCGAAGGGGTGATAGTGGCCGCCCGCCATATCCACATGTCGCCTGAAGACGCCCGCCGACTCGGTGTTGTTGATCAAGACAAAGTCAGTGTGGAACTGGATGGTGACCGTCCCCTCACCCTCCAGGATGTCCTGGTCCGGGTTGACGGCTCATTCAGGCTCGCCATGCACATCGACCCGGACGAGGGCAACAGTGCCGGCTGGAACAAGGCAGTAAGCGGGCGTATCTTCCGTTAACAGGTGACTGAAAATGGACTTTGCCGCAATCGATCAGCAAATCGCCCTCGTTGAGCGCTGTATTGATACAATCCTTCCCGTCCGAGCCGATGAAAGGCTCCACGTAGGCGTCGACCTTGGTACTGCGTATATCGTGGTGGTGGTTCTCAACAGCGAAAAACAGCCCGTTGCCTGCGCGATGGAATTCAGCCAAGTCATCAAGGACGGACTGGTTGTGGACTATATCGGCGCAACCAGAATCGTCAAAAAGCTGGTGAACCAACTGAGCCAGCGTCTGGGCCGGGAACTGACCCACGCTGCCATCGCCGTTCCGCCAGGAACAGGCGACAAGGACTGCAAAACCCACGGTTATGTGGTTGAAGGCGCTGGCCTGGAGGTCACTGGTGTTCTGGACGAGCCAACGGCAGCCAACGCTGTGCTCGGTCTTAGGAACGGGGTCATCGTCGATATCGGCGGTGGCACCACCGGCCTGTCCATCCTGGAAAATGGGGAAGTGGTCTATGTTGCCGACGAACCGACCGGCGGCACCCATCTGACCCTCGTTCTCTGCGGCAATTACGGTATCAGCTTTACGGAAGGCGAAGAATTAAAAAAACAGCACAAGCGCCACAATGAGCTTCTGCCCATCGTGCGCCCCGTCATCCAAAAAATGGCTTCCATCGTCAAAAGCCACATCAGTGGCCACCATATCCCCCAGATTCATCTCGTGGGAGGGACCTGCTGTCTGACAGGTATGGAACACATTATGGAAAAGGAAATCGGGATACCGATTTACAAGCCAGCGAATCCTTTTCTGGTAACACCTCTTGGCATTGCGCTTAACTGTTGATCATGGAGAAAACCATGGATGTGAATGAGTTGGTCCGGACAATTGCCCAGGAAGTGATACAGCAGCTTCAGGGACAGCAAAACAGTGACTGTATTCTGGTACTGGCTGAGAAAGAGACAATTTCAGCCGAGAAAATCCAGGAACTGGCTGGAGCTAACTGCCCTGTCCTCTATTGCGGCGACAGCGTCGCCGGCAGGAACGTGAGCCGTTATGTCCTTCCTTTTCTCTCCTGCAACGATATGGCGGATCTTGCCCATGGCAAGGCGTCCGGTCCCATCATGCAGCAGGTATTGGAACTGCTGCTGGCCGGCACAGAGGTTGAGGTACTGGACTACGGCCACCGCCGATACAGCGAAACTGCCCCAGGCCCACTCTTTTTACAGTATGAGCGCTACGTGGAAACACTGATCGGGTACGGGCTCATTCCATTTAAGCATAAGCAACCGGAATATATACGATGTTGGGAACCCCTGGTCACTGAGCAGGTTGTGCACCACGTCAAGCAGCAGGGAGCACCTGTTTTACAGGCACTCACAGGAGCGCAGGTTACTCCTTTAGCAGTTGAAGCTGCCAAAGAACACAATATCAGCATTAAGAAATGTTTATAAGGAGTAGATCCGGATGATTATCTGCAAGGTTATCGGCAACGTCTGGGCAACCAGAAAGAAAGAGAGCTTAAACGGTCTGAAATTGATGGTCGTTCGTCGTATCGATATGAGCAGTGATGACGAGCAGATGACAGGTGACAGCTTTGTGGCAGTAGACTGTGTGGGGGCAGGCATCGGTGAACCGGTGCTGGTGACGACAGGCAGTTCGGCCCGGCAGGCCCTGACAAACCAGGACAGCCCGGTTGACGCTGCAATCGTCGGTATAATTGACGGCAGCGAAGGCTGAGGGTACCGGAGTTGCTCGGCAATACTGGCCCTCTCCCATACGCGTACAAAAAACGATGCGAAATCAAACGGAACGCACCAGCATAGACACCCTCGGTATTGTCGAGGTGAAAAGCATCGCCGGAGGAGTTGAGCTGGCCGATGCGATGATGAAGGCCGCAGATGTTGAACTCTTAAGAGCATCCACTATCTGCTCGGGCAGGTACCTGATTTTCGTGGCCGGCGACAGGGCCGCTGTAACCAGTTCGGTGACCATGGCCCGAGAATCCGGCAGGGCTTTGACTGGCAGCTACATCATTTCCAATGCTTCTCCTGAATTGCTCAAGGTTCTGCAACGGGATGGAATACCTGACAAGAATCAAGCTATCGGGATAGTTGAATGCCGGAAAGTTGCCGCAGGCATTGCCGCTGCGGACAGTGCCGCCAAGCGTTCTGCCATACAGCTGCTGCGGCTGGTGACCGGCCAGGGCATTAACGGAAAATCCTACTTCGTTCTGAGCGGGGACGTTGCCTCCGTGAACGAAGCCACTGAGACAGCCGCTGCCGCTCTTGGCAAAAATCTTGTGGAGGCGGTCGTTATCCCGCGCCCTAATGCCTCCGTTATCAGATCTCTCGTCAGGGGAGTGAGGTGAAACATGAAGAAAACACTTGTAGAAGTAAGCAATATCGACTCTTTCATCTGCCAGGCCAACGGGGCCATCTATGTTGATGCCACCATGATCCTCACCCCAGGAGCCAGGGATGAACTGAGTAAACGAAAGATCAAGATCGTTCGTGATGGAAAACCTGCCAGTTCCTGCGGCGGAGCAAAAAGCTGCCCCGCCCGTTTGTGTGACACTGGTGTCGAGGAGTCCGATTATGAGCGGCTGTTCTACGGGGTGGCCGCAATGGTGAAGCAGGAGTACGGCATTGACGATCCCCAGCAACTCAAAGATATCAGCTGCAAGATCGTACAAACCCTGCAAAAATTATAATGAACTGAATTCAAGGAGAGTCTGCAAATGAATGCACTTGGAATGATCGAGACAAGAGGGCTGGTCGGTGCGGTTGAAGCCGCCGATGCCATGGTAAAAGCTGCCAATGTAGAACTTGTTGGCCGCGAACAGATTGGCGGTGGATTGGTCACGGTGCTGGTCCGCGGTGATGTCGGGGCTGTAAAGGCAGCCACAGATGCCGGAGCCGCAGCCGCCGAGCGTGTCGGCGAATTGAAAAGTGTCCATGTCATCCCCCGTCCCCACGGTGAAGTTGAAACTATCCTGCCAAAGCCCCAGGTATGATAGCAGATCCAGCCCGCTGTAGCTGTTCCTGCCCAGGCTCTGGGTCGGCAGCTGGAACTGAGTAAGAGTGTAATTGAGGTAGTTGGAGTTTTAGGTGTGACACAGTTTTACGGCAAAACGAAAATCTGTTACGGCGTTGACGCCATGGAGGCTCTTGAGCAGCTGGTTGCAAGAAAGGCTTTCATTGTTACGGACCAGTTCATGGTGAAAACCGGGTTTGTGGATCGAGTGATCAGTCACCTTGACCGAAGAGGTGTTCCACACCTGGTTTTCTCTGACGTCGAGTCAGACCCCTCCCTGGAGACAGTTACCAGGGGCGCAAAGCTTTTTCTTGAAAACAGGGCGGATCTCATCATCGCCCTTGGCGGCGGCTCCCCCATCGATGCGGCCAAAGCCATCGTCTATTTCGCCCACAAGGCCTCGGAAGATGTGGTTAAGCCAATACTTGTGGCAATTCCGACAACCAGCGGTACCGGATCTGAGGTGACCGATATCTCCGTGGTCACCGACAAGGTCAATGAGGTCAAGATCCCCTTGAGCGACGAATTGCTGATTCCCGACGTAGCAATTCTCGATGCGCGGTTTACCCGCACCCTTCCCCCCGCCATTACCGGCGCCACCGGAATGGATGTGCTGACCCACGCCATTGAGGCCTATACCTCGAGGCAGGCCAATGCCTTTACCTCGATATATGCCAGGTACGCCATACGCTACGTGTTCAGCTACCTGTTGCGGGCCTATCGGAACGGCGATGACATGGAAGCCAGGGAGCACATGCTGCTCGGTTCCTGCATGGCTGGTATGTCATTCAATAACAGCGGACTCGGCATCACCCATTCCATCGCCCACAGCCTCGGTGGCATGTTCCATATTCCACATGGTCTTGCCAACGCGGTGGTTCTTCCCCAGGTGATCCGGTTCAACAGCTTTGATGTGGGTATCCGCTATCAGGAGATCGCCCAGATGCTGTCACTTCCCGCAACCACGGTGGAGGAAGGTACCTCAAGCCTGATCAAGGCGATCCGTGAGCTCAATGAAGCAATGGGAATCCCTGCCAGGATTGGCGTGATGAAAATCGGGCAGGATGAATATTTCAATAATCTCGAAGTAATTTCCCGCAATGTATTGGAAGACATCTGCACCCAAGGAAACCCGAGGAAACCTTCAAAGAGCGATATAGTCGAGTTACTGAAGCTGGCCTGGTAGCTACATGGCCTGTAATGATCTTTCTGGAAGAACGTGTGATGAATGAACAGATAGTACAGAAGATTCGCGAGACAGGAGTTATCGGGGCGGGTGGAGCAGGCCTGCCGACACATGTGAAAGCAGAGGCGAAGGTGGAGACGGTTCTGGTTAACGGCGCCTCCTGTGAGCCCCTCTTGATGAGCGACCCATACCTGCTCGAGGCCAAGACGGAGACAGTGATCCTGGGTCTTAAAGCGATCATGGCCTGTACCGGGGCCACCAGGGGCATCATCTGCCTGAAAGGTAAACATAAAAACGCCCTTGCCGCCGTTCAGGACAGGATCAGTAAAGAGCCGAAAGAGCAAGCACTGACCCTTGAAGTGTATGAACTCGAAGATTTCTATCCGGCAGGTGATGAGCAGGTGCTGGTGCACGAGGTATTGGGCAAGACTGTTCCGGAGCGTGGCATTCCCCTGCAGGTTGGCGCGGTGGTCAGCAATGTCGAATCGCTGTATAACGTCGCTCTGGCCATGGAAGATGTCCCTGTCACCCATCGTTACCTTACCGTGACCGGCGAGGTTGCCAAGCCGATGGTCGTCAAGGCTCCAGTTGGTGCTCAGGTCTCCGATGTCCTTGCCTTTGCCGGCGGAGCCACACTCACCAACTTCAAGGTTGTGGACGGTGGCCCGATGATGGGCCGGGTTCTTGAGGACATCGATCAGCCCGTCACCAAAACCACCAGCGGGCTCATCGTGCTGCCTTGCGACCACACCGTGGTCAACGGCAAAATCATGGACCCGGCGAAACTGCGCCGCATCACCAATACCGTGTGCTGTCAGTGCAGCCGCTGTACCGACCTCTGCCCCAGAAACCTCCTGGGCCATTCCCTGCATCCCCATAAACTCATGCGAGTTCTGGAATCACAGGTTTTACAAAGCAGTGTCGCCAGGGAAGCGCTGCTCTGCTCCGAATGCGGTGTCTGCGAGAAATACGCCTGCCCGATGATGGTTTCCCCCCGGGAGGTGAATGCCCAAATCAAAAGAGCCCTCATGGCGGAAAAAGTGAGCTGGGAGCCGTCAGGAAACCAACTGATCGCAAACCGGTTTCGAAAAAGCCGGGCTGTACCGACCAGCAGGCTTCTCCAGCGGCTGAACCTGAGCGGATATGAAGCGTATGCCCGGTATGGCGGGGAACTCACCGTGGCCAAAGTAAGTCTGGCACTTGACCAGCACATAGGCGCGGCCGCACAATGTGTCGTCACCCCGGGAGAACATGTGAAAAAAGGTGAGCTGGTCGGTGAAATACCAGAAGGAGCAATGGGGGCCCGTGTGCATGCCAGCATTGATGGCGTGGTTGAATCGGTGAGCGAGGCAAGGGTAACCATCAAGGGTTGCTAGAGGAGACGAATAAAATGGATTTACGTACAATCGGTTGCGTTGAACTCAACAGTGTCGCCTGGGGCATGCATGTGGCAGATGAAATGATTAAAGCAGCCAGTGTGCAGCTGGTGATGGCCAGACCGACCTGCCCCGGAAGGTATATCGTGGTGGTCACCGGTGATACAGGAGCCGTTCAAAGCTCTGTGGATGTCGGCAGGGAGATTGCCGCTGAGACGGCGGTGGACTGGTTTACCATTCCCAGCGTTCATCCGGATGTCATTCCTGCCCTGAACGGAACCTCGATTGTTCCGAAAATCGACGCGCTTGGGGTCATTGAAACCTGTACAGCCGCCTCCTGCATTCTGGCGGCCGATGCGGCAGCTAAGTCTGGGGAGGTGGCTCTTATCGAAATCCGTATGGCGGCTGGTCTTGCAGGTAAAGCCTATGTCACCATGACCGGAGATGTCGGCTCGGTGAAGGCTTCAGTGGAGGCCGGTGTCGATGGCGTGGGAGATGCCGGACCGGTCCATAGTCATGTGGTTATCCCATCGCCCAGTGAAGAGCTAAAGAGCAATCTACTCTAGCAAGGTATCAATATTTGAGCTGCGTGCTACCAGGCACGCAGCTGTCGACCAGGTGAGCTCATGGACGAAAATACCATGGAACCAAAACAGCGGATCATTCAGGAATATGTGCCGGGAAAGCAGGTTACCCTTGCCCATGTCATCGCCAGCCCCCACAGATCGATCTATTTGAAATTGGGCCTGGATAATGAGTCGGCAGACGCCATCGGCATCCTGACCATCACCCCATATGAAGGGGTGATCATCGCCGCGGATGTGGCGACCAAGGCTGCAGACGTGGAAATTGGTTTTCTGGACCGATTCGGCGGCTCCCTGTTGCTGGTGGGTGATGTTGCCAGTGTGGAAGCGGCTGTCAACGAGGTGGTACACTATTTTAGCGCTACCCTCCACTACTCCACGGTGGAAGTGACCCGCTCCTGACCTCTTTTACCAAACTGCCCAGCCCCAACCACCACTCTGGCATGGGAAGAGGTGGCAAGGATCTTGGAATCAATTTCGTTATCATGAAAAGACTGATGCTTGTCGGTGAGACGTTTTCAGGGAAAAGCTCCTTAATCAGGGAACTCTCCGGGCAGGACTACCTCCCCAACAGGGCCATGGCCGTCGAGTACCACGGCCAATTCATCTACACGCCGGGTGAATTTCTTGAAAACAGGCGCTTTTATCACGCGCTCATAACCACTTCCGCCGACTGCGAGGTCATGGCCTTCGTCCACAGCGCCACCAGCCCCACCAGCCTCTATCCCCCCCTGTTCGGCTCCATGTTCAACCGGAAGGTGATCGGCATCATTTCCAAGGCTGATGGTGCGGCGGCCAACATTGAACGCTCGCAGCTGTTTCTCAAAAACGCAGGCGTTCAGCAGATGGTGGTTACCAGCTGTGTGACGGGAGCCGGTCTCGACACCCTCAGGCAGCTGTTATCCTGAAATCGCCGTTCCCTCAACCCTGTTTTCGGAATTTATAGTCGATCATCCTCAACGTCATACGGATACTCGCGCCAATTACCAGAGCCGCTCAATGGCTGAGGCCTTAAACACCGCGACCACCTCACTACCCGGCCTGATATCGAGTTCTTCCAATGATTGGGGCACGACCTCGGCGATGAGTGTACGTCCCCGACAGTCCAGCTCTACCCCGGTAAGCCAGTCGGTCTGGTAGGTTTTCTCCACCACACAGGCGAGCATATTGCGAGCGCTGGTCGCCTCCGGGTGTTTTTTAAAGAGCAGGATGTCTCGACTGTGCAGACCAAATTGTCCAGGGGCGGCTTCTTCGGTTTTTAAAAGCATCAGAGGTATATTCCCCCAATGATACCGAAGCAATCTGCCGGTATCCTCCGGCTGTTCCAGCTCCAGGAGATTGGTATAGCCCCTGCCGCCACTGCCGAGTCTGGTTCTGGCAAGCTCCTCCGTGCCAATATGGCTGCTGACCTTCCCCCCATTCACCACCAGCACCTCTTCGGTCATCATCCGCATTTCCTGCAGACTGTGGCTGATGAACAACATGGGAATGGCGAACTCTTCAAAAACCTTGTTCAGGTCCGGAATAATCTGGTATTTTAGCCGATGATCAAGCCCGGTTAACGGCTCGTCGAGGAGAATGAGGTGCGGGCAGGCCAGAATTGCCCTGCCAAGCGCCACCCGCTGGCGCTCTCCACCGGACAGCTTCGACACCCTTCTGTCAAGAAGCTGCCCCAGATGCAGCATGGCAATGAGCCGCTGTGGGTCGATGGAGCGTTCCGCCGCCGGTATTCTCTTCATTCCGTAAAACAGGTTCTTTTTCACACTCAAATGAGGAAAAAGCAGGGCATGCTGAAAAACCACGCCGACCCGGCGCGCCTCCGGCGGCAGGTGGATACCCTGTTTGTGATCATACAGTACCGTGCCATTCAGCCTGATGCTGCCGCTGTCCGGCTTTAAAAGACCTGCGATCATGTGCATCAGGGTCGACTTGCCATTTCCGGACGGACCGAACACCCCGCATTTTTCCGAAGAAACCGAAAAATCGAAGCGACAGGCAAAATCAGCAAATTTCTTTTCGACATGTACTTCCAGGTGCATCGGCTACCTCACAGCAAGCTTTCGATTCACAGCTTCACCAAACAAGAGCACCATGAAAGAAAGGATGATAGAGACCAGGCACAGCGAGAGAGCCATGCTGTCTCCACCAGGGATACTGGTATATTGATAAATTGCCAGTGGTATAGTTTGGGTTATCCCCGGCATATTTCCGGCAAGGACAATGGTCGCGCCAAACTCCCCGAGACTTCTGGCAAACATCAAGGTTGTGCCAGCCAGAATTGCCCGGCCACAGAGCGGAATGGTAATCGTCAGCAGGGTATCCCACCATTTCGCCCCGAGACTTCTTGAGGCATGAAGATACTGTTTGTCGATCGTTTCCAGCCCAATTCGAATTGATCGCACCAGCAATGGGAACCCCACCACTGACGAGGCGATTATCGCCGCCTTCAAGGTAAAAATTATCCGAATGTCAAACTGGGCCAAGAATTGTCCGACCCAGCCATTCTTGCCAAACAAGAGCAGCAGCAGATAGCCCGTCACCACCGGCGGCAAGACCAGCGGCAGATTGACTATTCCCTCCAGGATGGCCTTGCCCCTGATGTTGGTCATAGCCAGCACATAGGCCACCGCAAAGCCCGCGGGAAGCGTGATGATGGTTGCACTCAAAGCTACTCGCAATGACAGCTTTATGGCCTGAAGATCATCTGGTGTCAGGGCAATCATTTTTTCAATCGTGTTGACTCGTTATAGGTATTGGAGTTTTCTTATTTTACTGTTTGCTGACCGGCTCAAAGCCATATCGGCTGAGAATGGCAGCTGCCTCATCGCCCTTGATGAACTGATAGAACGCTCTCGCCAGCTCGTTTTTTGCCGCTGTCGCGGTTATCCCCACGGGATACGACACCCGGTCATAGAGGTCATCGGGAACCTGGAAGGCGATCTTGGCGTTTTTGACCAGCAGGGCGTCTGTTTTATACACGAAAGCGCCATCCACTTCACCACGATCCGCGTACAGCAGTGCCTGGCGTACGTCTTTGGCGAAGATAAACTTTCTCTCAGCCCTTAACTGCTGATATATCCCGCCGCGTTCCATCGCCTGCTGGGCATACCTCCCGGCAGGAACGCTTTTCGGATCACCAATTGCCACACGCTCCAGAGTCAAGAGGCTGTCCAAGGAGCCATTTTCCAGACGGTCTGCGTTAGCGGTTATGAAGACCAGTTGGTTATAGGCAAAGATTGTCGCGGTCCCCGGGGCTATCAGCTGATTATCAATCAGGTACTCCATCCATTTGGGGTTTGCGGAGATGTAGATGTCTGCCGGGGCACCATGGGCTATCTGTTTTGCCAGACTCCCTGATGAAGCGAAATTGGGCAAAATTTCCGCTTCGGGGTAAGCCGCTGTAAAAGCTGTCATGATCTCTTTGATGGCATCAGTCATGCTTGCGGCCGCAGAGAGATGAAGCGGTTTTGCCTGACAGGTAGCAAAAGTACAAAAGACCGCCAAAAATATGAGCAGGGCAAGTTTACTCTTCACGCATGGTTCTCCTTACAAGGGAAATGCAAAATTCTAGACTATAGCGGACACCAGATATCAGGTTGTGGCCAAAATTACATCTGAAGCCTTAATCAGCGCGGAACATGCTGTACCGATTGCCAGCCCCAGTCGTGTTGCACTATCAGCGGTGATTATGGAGGTCACGGTGCAGCCCCCAGGCAGGTCCATGGTCACTTCATAATTGATTGCACCAGGAACAATCGAGGAGATTGTTCCTGTGAGGATATTTCTGGCTGAAATGGAATCGCGGTCGATATCAGAACCAAGCAGCACGCTGGGCGCTTTCACAATGACCACAACCTCTTTTGAAGGCTCAAGTTCAAGTCGACTCACCGAATTTACCGTGATTACCGTGCTGATCAGGTCCCCTCCTTTCAGGCGGGTCTCCACAACACTGTTGACTGCCCCATTCTGGATGCGTGCCACCGTACCAAGCCACACGTTTCTGGCACTCAATGTCATCTCAATCCTCTGCAGGGTTTTCAGGGTTCGGATGGTTTCTTTGGGGTGGGCTGCCGCAAGCCTGGTAAACAGCGAATACTCTTTGTCCAGCAGACGCAGTTGCTCCAGGAACGCCTTGCCCTCCCGGGTCAGGGCAGAACCGCCACCACCCCTTCCTCCTGTTTTTTTCACCATCAACGGATACGGCAAAAGGTTGTTAATCTGCTCCAGTTTTTGCCAGGCAGACTTATATTGTAGACCCAGCCGCTGCGCAGCCTTGTTGATGGAACCGGTCTCATCCAGTGCGTTGAGCAGCAGGACAGTAGTATTGCTGCCTGTCCTGCCCATCACCTCATGTATGGCTTCCACTGTTTTCATTGGTGTCACCGGTGGGTTCTCCATTGTATCTTATCCCGTTATGTACAATTGACATAACGCCAATCGTTCTGATTTCAAACACTAGCAACAGCCATGCCGAGTGGAGAAAACTGCTCAAACAGTTCCAACGGAGACTTTACAACCACCGTAAATTATACTTTTCAACAATAATAACAATACAATACAATCCAGCTCGATTATTAACCATGGCCTTGCGGCAAACGCTATGACCTGTGGTGTCTCAACACTGTTCAGGACGGCCCCCACCAACCGGACGACAAAATTGTCGTCCGCAGCCAATTTTGTCTTACACAATCATGTCACAGGAGCATGACACACCCAGCTGTTGAACCGCCTGATGAATTCCATGCTGAGCCGAACAGATAGGACCAGGTGTACTGGCAACTTTGGTCAGATAATGGCGAGTAACTTTAAATCCTTGAATAAAGAAAAGGCAATCAGGCACCGCTTGGGTAGACGTAGCTCGCCTGCAGTCCCAGGGGAATTCCCAATCCCCAATAGGCAAGCATGAAGATGGTCCAGAGGATCAATATGGCCACCGAGTAAGGCAGCATCAGCGACAGGACGGTGCCGATGCCGGTCGATTTCACGTAACGCTGGCAGTAGACCACCACCAGCGGGAAGTAGGGCATAAGCGGCGTGATGATATTTGAACCGGAGTCCCCCACCCTGTATGCCGCCTGGGTCAGATCCGGTGAAATGCCAAGTTGCATCAGCATGGGAACAAAAATCGGCCCCAATAATGCCCACTTGGCCGAGGCTGAACCCACAAACAGATTAACAAAGGCGGTCAGGAAGATTATGCCCACGATGGTTACCATGCTCGGCAGGTTCATCGCCTTCAACATGGTTGCCCCCTGCACCGCCAGCAAGGTCCCCAGGTTGGACTTTGAAAAGGCATCGATGAACAGCGAGCAGAAAAAGGCCATGACAATGTAATAGCTCATACCATGCATGGCCTTGCTCATGCAGGAAATTATGTCCCTGCTGCTTTCAAAGGCGCCGGAAACATAACCGTAGACACTGCCAGGAATGATAAACAACAGAAAAATCAGCGGGACAATGGAGCGCATGATGGGTGCACTGAAACTGGCCAGTTCACCATTTTCGGCCCTGAGCGGTGAACTCTCAGGGATAAGCACAACTATCAGCAGGACAATGCCGGCCAGCATCACCAGACTGGCATAACGTAGGGCTTTGGCCTCCTGGTCATTCAGCGGATGAATCTTGGGGATCTCCTCGGGGTCACCATCAACTTCCGTTGCCCGCAGCCTGGGTTCAATCACCCAGTCTGTGAGGAACCACCCCAGACCGATAATCAGTATGCTGGATATCGAAGTGAAGAACCAGTTATTGAGGGGGTTGACCTGAATGGAGGGGTCGAGCAGTTGCGCCGCACTCTGGGTGAAACCCTGCAGCAAAGGATCGATAGCGGACGGTACAAAATTGGCGCTAAAGCCACCACTGACTCCGGCAAAGGCGGCCGCAATTCCGGCCAGGGGATGACGCCCCACCCCGTAATAGACGATTCCAGCCAGGGGGATCACCAGCACATACCCGGCATCGGTTGCCGTATGGCTGACGATGGCCACCAGAATCAAACCGGGAGTGAGCAGTCGGGCCGGCGTGATGTCCAGCATTCGCTTGATCCCGGCACTGATAAAACCGGAATGTTCCGCCACCCCTACGCCCAGCATGGCCACCAGCACAACCCCTAAAGGAGCAAAACCGGTAAAAATCGTCACCATCCGGGAAAGGAAATCCGCTAAAGCCGCACCGGTCAACAGATTCTCCACACTGATCGGTTCATTGGTCCGGGGGTCGATGGCTGAGAACTCCACCCCAGCCAGCAGTGCCGACAACAGCCAGACAAGGAGCAGTGCAAAGAGAAATATAATCGCAGGATCCGGCAGCCGATTGCCCATCACCTCGATTTTGTTCAACGCCCTGGTAATCCAATTTGCCGAAGTCCCTGTCTCAGCCATAACGGTACCTGTTCAGTTTTTCTGTTGCAGAAATCACTGGTGGCGTGCGCTCGTGGTACACCGCTCATTTTACCCAGGCACTTGCTCCAGCAAGGGGAAGTTCAATGGCAGGAATGACTTCAAAAAAAGATAAGGCAATTTTTGAGCACCGCAAATCTCCACATACACTGGCAGGGGCCTGAACCAAAGTATCAAAAGTCCTTTCAGCTTCATCACAATATTGAAGAAGCAGTGCTTTCATAGAGATGCACCGCTTTTCATTGGCCAGCCCATCGTTGCGATCCTCTTACCCGGTTTCCAGATATGCTCTGAAAAAAACAGCCCTGAACAAACTGTGCTGTTCAGGGCTGTCAATCAAAGGGCTGCCAATCAGGTGCATAAGCTGAATTCAGAAAAATAGGACGTGAAAATACCTCGAACATGAGCGGTTTCTCTGTTTATCATGCCAAAGCACCGATGCTGCCAGGTTCTACATGATTCCCCGTCGCTTCATGTCCTCTAAAAAGAGCGCTGCAACCTGGCTTACATATTTTTTACTCGATACCGGATCGGTCAATTTCGACTCCGCTGCCCACACCTTTTGTCTCGTGCTTGCATCGTACAGGCTCGCTTCAATGGTATACTGCACGCGCGAGTAATTGGCATACGTTTCCTGGGGGACCAGAAGAGGCTGAAAGCTTCCTGTATCCATATTGTCGTAGGTTCGTCCCAAAGCCAGCTGACTCCCGCGTTCTTCTACCACCCCTACCGTTCTCATAACCAGGACAGTTTTTGAACCGGTATGCCTGACCGCATCAAGGATTGCCTGGTAATCCACCTTACCGCGTACTCCATCGATGCTGTAACTGGCTATTGCTGTCACGCCTTCAGCAAAAAGATCCTCAACCACAGTCTCTTCCAGAAGCTTTCGTATCGATTCATGGTGCGCAACACCAACCACCAGTACCTCTTCGGCCTTATATTCCCCTTCAGCAGACCATGATGAGATAATCCGCTTGGAGGAACAGGACACAGCCAGCAAGCCAAGCGCGATCATCAGAAAAACCATTTTGAAAGATACAGCTTTACTTCGACGGGATGTAAAGATCATGTCATATCCTTTTTCAATTTTGAGCCTTGAACAATTTCTGGCCTTTTCAGCTGCAAAGCGTAGGTAAACAGTTGCACTCCCAGAAAAATCCTAACCGTTACTACATGTTTTTGCAATTGCATTCTTGCGGGTTACCCGTCCGCCGAATTTCGATGTCAGCCCCCTGCTTCCCGGACTGTCTGGCCGGTTCCGCCTGGCGACCAAGCCACGGGCACTGACCATCTTTTCGGTGCAGGCGGATTGGATGGTAAGACATTCGTACGCTACGTCATCATGCAAGATTGGCCGCCCCCAGCCGCCCCCAGCAGGGACGGGCTCGAAAAACAGACATAACCACTAACAAGAGCCAACCAAGTTCAGCAACCGGAGGCGGATGTGTTATGATGTTAGTAGAACCACCATCCCGCTTTAGAGGTTTTCCCATATGATAGCAACGAACCCATTTCCTGGCACAACTCCGAAGAGAGCAGTGGTTGAGATAGTCATGGCCGCCCTGTGTTCTATCCTGTTTCTGTTCATTCTTTCATCACCATGCTTAGCGGAAGACAAAGCAGGCGGATCTCCCCAGGCAATAATACTTCAGATCCAGGGCGCCATCGGCCCTGCCAGCAGCCAATATTTTTTGGAGAGCCTGGAAAATGCCCAAACCGGCAACACCGAGATCATCATACTGCAAATAGATACTCCGGGCGGACTCGATCTGGCAATGAGGGATATGATCCAGGCCATCCTGAACTCCCCGATCCCAGTGGCCAGTTATGTCTTCCCGGATGGCGCACGGGCGGCCAGTGCCGGGACCTATATCCTTTATGCAAGCCATATTGCCGCCATGGCTCCCGCCACTAACCTCGGGGCAGCGACACCAATCCAACTGGGTAAGCCGCCGGCCGCGCCATCAGGGGAGAAAGATCAGGAGGAAGAGCAGAACAAGGAGGAACAGAGCTCCCAACCGGGAACCGCCCTTGAACGCAAAATGGTAAACGATGCCGCCGCATACATTCGTGCTCTGGCCAAGCGACATGGCAGAAACAGCGAGTGGGCGGAAAAGGCAGTACGCGAGGCGGTGAGTCTCAGCGCCGATGAAGCACTGGAGCTTAAAGTTATAGACATTGTAGCTTCTGACGTACAGGATCTGCTGCACCAGATCAACGGCCGAACAATCATCATGGATAATGCCCAAAAGATCTTGCGCACCACCGATCTTGAACTCGTTTATGTGGAACCGGGCTGGAAGGACAAGCTGCTCGCAATCATCAGTAATCCTAACGTTGCCTACCTGCTGTTGCTGCTCGGAATGTACGGCCTGATCTATGAACTCGCCAATCCTGGTGTGTTTTTCCCTGGTGTGGCCGGCATGATATCGCTGCTGCTCGCCCTTTATGGTTTCCAGGTATTGCCGGTCAACTACAGTGGCCTCGCCCTGTTGCTGCTCGGTATAACCTTGATGATAAGCGAGGCATTTGTGCCCAGTTTCGGCTCCCTTGGCATCGGCGGCATCATCTCCTTCGTTATCGGCTCACTCATCCTGTTCGATGAAGAGACGATCAGAATTTCCAGATCCCTTATCGGTACCACCACGATTCTCTCCGCCACTTTTATTTTCCTGCTCATCGGCAGGATGCTGACCTTAAGATCCAAAAAAATTGCAACCGGCAGGGAGGCGCTCATCGGCATGACCGGCGAGGTGATCGAAGATTGTTCTGATGACTGCAGAATCTGGTTGCTGGGAGAGTCCTGGCAGGTGAAATGCTCCGGTAGCTTGCAACAAGGTGAGATGGTGCAGGTGACCGAGGTGGACGGTCTTGTACTCACTGTTGAAAAACTCAAGGAGATTTAAAATGATACCTCTATCCCTGCTGAATTATCTCGTGCCCATCGCCTTTGTTGCCGGATTGATAGCGCTCTCTTTCAAAATCGTAGCCGAGTACGAACGGCTGGTGGTACTGTTTCTCGGCCGCCTCCAGGGGGTGAAAAACCCTGGTCTTCGCATCGTGGTCCCCGGAATCCAGAGAGCGTTCAGGGTCGATCTTCGAGTGGTTACCATGGACGTTCCCCCCCAGGACGTGATCTCCCGCGACAATGTAACGGTTCGCGTCAACGCGGTTCTCTACTTCCGGGTGGTGGATCCTGAAAAAGCGATTATCCAGGTAGAAGATTATCTCATCGCCACCAACCAGCTGGCCCAGACCACGCTGCGTTCGGTCCTGGGGCAGCATGAGTTGGATGAGATGCTCTCTGAACGGGAAAAGCTCAATTCAGATATTCAGGAAATAATCGATATGCGGGCGGACGCCTGGGGCATCAAGGTTATCAATGTGGAGATCAAACACATCGACCTGAACGAATCGATGATTCGCGCCATCGCACGGCAGGCTGAAGCGGAGCGTGAGCGGCGGGCAAAGGTGATCCACGCCGAAGGTGAATTTCAGGCCTCAGAAAAACTGCTCTCCGCCGCCGATGTCATTATACAAAATCCGCAGGCGCTGCAGCTGAGATATCTGCAGACCCTCTCCGATATTTCAGCCCACAAGACCTCAAACACCATCGTCTTCCCAATCCCCATGGAGGTGATGCACTCCTTTGTCAAGACGATGAGTACCGGGCCCCCGGAGCAGCAAGAGAGCGAGAGCTAGTCGAACAACCTTCGATAACAAGAGCTGATAATTGCTGATCAGCTAGGCGACTACATTTTCAGCCACCCGCCACCCCCACCAGCCACAAGGCTGAGTAGTTCTGCTCTGCCACCTGCCATGTTTTCAAGCCATAGTCACCCCGTGAGCCTCAAGCGAGGCTCCCGGGGATGGGCGCTACAGGAGATCCGAGGCCAGCTCGGCCAGTTCAGACCGTTCTCCTTTTCTAAGATCGATATGACTGTAGAGCTTCTGTCCCTGCATCTTGTAGATCAGCGCACTCAGCCCGTTGGAGTGGATATCGAGATAGGGATGGTCTATCTGGTGGATATCCCCGGTGAAGATGATTTTGGTGCCTTCGCCGGCCCTGGTGATGATGGTTTTTACCTCATGGGGGGTCAGGTTCTGCGCCTCATCCACAATCATATACATTCGCACCAGGCTGCGGCCTCTGATATATGCCAATGGCTCAATTATCAGCTTTTCGTCGTCGAGCATTTTCTGCAAACGTTGATACTTCTCACTGTTTTCGCTGAACTGGTTACGAATCACCCCGAGATTGTCGTAAAGCGGCTGCATGTACGGCCCGATTTTCGACTGGATATCGCCGGGCAGGTAGCCAATATCCTTGTTGGACAGTGGAACTATGGGCCTGGTGAGCAGGATCTGGCGATAACTTCTTCTTGCCTCCAGAGCTGCCGCCAGTGCCAGCAATGTTTTACCGGTTCCGGCCTTCCCAGAGATGGTCACCAGGGGGAGCCGCGTGTCAAGCAGGGCGCTTACCGCAAAAGACTGCTCGGCGTTTCGAGGTGTGATGCCATAGACAGTGTTCTTCTGCACCAACTGAAACACATCCATCTCAGCCTTAAAGCTGGCCAGGGCCGACTTGTTGCCATTTTTCAAAATGACAAATTCATTGGGCTGAAAGGGTCGATCCGGCTCAACCTTCGCCTCGCACGTCCCGTCGGGACTGGTATATAACGACTCTATCAATTCCGCTGGAGCATCCTCCACATTTCTGCAACCGGTATAGAGTTTCTTCGGGTCACGGACGTGATCTGTGGTGTAGTCTTCCGCCATCAGGCCAATGGAACGCGCCTTCATTCGCAGATTCATATCCTTGCTGACCAGAATCACCGCCTTGCCCTGATACTCCTGTTTCATCCAGTAGGCGACATTCAGTATTCTATGGTCCGGCTTATCGCTGTTGGGAAAACTCTGGATGAGATCATCATGCATCGGCCGCTCCAGCCGGATGGAGATATAGCCTTTTTCCTCATCAATTTGCACTCCGCCATTGAACAGCTTGTCAGCGCTCAGTTCGTCAACTGCGCGGATAAACTGTCTGGCGTGGTAATTGATGATCTGACCGCCTTTCTTGAAGTTGTCGAGCTCTTCAAGAACGGTGATCGGAATCAGGATGTCGTGTTCTTGGAAATTGTAGATGCAGGAGCTGTCGTGGAGAATTACGTTGGTATCGAGGATGAATAGTTTTTTCTGAGGGGTCATGGATCTCCAATTGCTGTGTGCCACTAAGTCTTGATCATAAAAAAGTACATGAACTCAAACTCTCTCAGGCCAATTACTTGTTTACCATGCTCACCTCCCGGTTGAAGAGTTATGTGTGGTCCTTATCCAATATATCTTGCACCTGTTACTATCTGTTTAGGAAAGCGTTTCGATTCAGACGCACGGCCTGTGGCCTGGGAGAAAAGCCCAGGACGCCTGGCAGCAGGCAGAGAAAGCCTCTCTTCGCCACCCGGGACCGAGTGGCGAAGGAAGCAGGTAATGGGCAGAAGGTTCAAATTATTGGCGCTATGCAGCGGTTCAGTCTCCCAGGCAGGTGTTTACGTCTCGGGCCGCCTTGACCCAAGGGTGGTCACTTGGTACCGTGTACCTTTTGCCAACCACATCCTCCAGTGGTACGGCCTCTGTGCCGTCTCCCCGGACTGCTATCATGCAACCCTTGACGCCTTGCTGAAAATAATCAACACAGGCGGTACCAAGACGCGTCGCCAGCACCCGGTCTGCCGCACTTGGCGTTCCCCCACGCTGCAGGTGGCCAAGGATGGTCAGGCGCGATTCCAGGCCGGTCAGTTCTTCAAGATGCTGGGTGAGCTTCAGCGTATTGTTACTCAAAGATTTAACAAATGTTTTTAATTCTTCCGAGGCTTTTTTTATGGCCTTAGGCTCACCCTTCTCCTTGGCCTCCGCCTTTCGTCCCTTGAAGTCGTTTAAAGTAATCAACTCTTCCGAGGAATAGGCTCCCTCGGCCACGGCGACAATAGAGAAGTTGGTCCCGCGTTGCTGACGTTGCCGGATGGCCTGGGCAACCTTCGCCATGTTATAGGGAATCTCAGGGATCAGGATAACGTCGGCGCCGCCGGCGATTCCTGCACCAAGGGCAAGCCACCCCGCATTGTGGCCCATTATCTCCACCACAATGATTCGGTGGTGGCTGTGCGCCGTTGAATGCAGCCTGTCGATCGCCTCGGTTGCAATCTCCATAGCCGTATGAAAACCGAAGGTTACATCCGTCATCCCGACATCATTGTCGATAGTCTTCGGCAGGGTGAGGATATTCAGCCCTGCTTTGGCCAGTCGATATGCGTTTTTCTGGGTACCGCCACCGCCAATACAGATCAGGGCGTCGAGGTTATGGCGGTGATAGTTCTCACAGATAACCTCTGTCATATCCATTACCTCACTCCCCACCTGCATTTTATGCGGTTTATCACGGCTGGTACCGAGGATCGTACCACCCTGGGTGAGGATTGAAGCCAGGACATCCCAGTCCAACCGCATGGTCCTGTTTTCCATTAAACCGCGAAAACCATCGCGAAAGCCGACTATACGGATGTTACCGGTTTTCAGGGCCGCCTTGCCTATGGCGCGAATAGCCGCGTTCAGACCCGGGCTGTCTCCACCTGCGGTCAAGATGCCAATGTGCTTACTCATTCCGCCTCTCAGGTTAAAGTCCTATTGATTTCATTCTATTCAGATAACAAAAGGTTACCTGAATAAGCGTTGACAGAGCCAATCGCTCATTATTGACAAAATGCGAGGGAATCAACAAGTCGCAAACATCATGCTTACACAACTCTAACAATTCCCTCAGTTCACACAAGTGAGCTAATTTTTAGTTTCCGCTTCAGCCACCTTGTCCCCTCCACAACCACAACCGCAACCATTTTGGGCGGTATCTGGGCCGCTCCGGGACCCGTTTGGTCCCACCGCCGGGCCCACTGTTGGGAACTGTGCGACAAACTGGGTCCCTGACTCTTTTTTTGTAAGGACCTTCCTGGCCCACCGGTAAAGTGGTTTGACGGAAATTGCCAGGAGCACGACTACCGCAGCCAGTTTGATCGACATGGGCATAATCTCGGCCGCCTCCCCAATCACCGCCTGGGGGGATATTCCTGATCGTATATAAATCTGGTCAACGATAAGGCCGAAGGCCACGGCCGAACCGGCCAATACAGTGAGGTACCTGAAGGTACTTGTCTTACCCAGGATCTTGAACAGCACCGATAGTGAGGTCACGTTGGTCGCAGGTCCCACGAGCAGGAAAACCAGGGCAGCCCCCGGACTTACCCCTTTGAGTATCAGCGCCGCTGCTACGGGGGTTGATGCTGTCGCACAGATATAAAGTGGAATTCCAATCATCAGCATGATCACCATGGAACCAAGACCACCACCCAGAAAATTCACCATAAGGGCATCCGGAATCATGACAGTGATGAGCGCTGCGATGATCAGCCCCACATAAAACCAGAGCGCAATATCGCCCCAGACGTCGGTAATGGCGTACTTAATGCCCGCGCTGATTTTTGCAGCAAACGGTTCCCGCTGCCGCGCTGAAGCATGGACCGAATTGTCACCGGCCCGGTCTCCATCTGCGGCAGCAAACATTGGTGGTGGCACCTGTTTGGCTGTTGCCGGCGCCTGGTTCCAGTTGAGAAAATTCTCCAGTACTCCTGCCACGATGGCACTGATACTTGCCGCAATTGGCCTCACTACCGTCATGATCGGGTCAAGCAGGGCATAGGTCACGGCAATCGAGTCGACCCCCGACTCAGGAGTCGATATGAGAAACGCTGTTGTCGCACCTTTATTGGCCCCCTGCTTCTGCAATGATGCTGCCGCCGGCAGCACACCACAAGATCAGAGCGGCAGTGGAACACCGAAAAGTGCAGCCTTGATTACCGAGGCATACCGGCCCCGGCCGAGGTGATGGGAGATCATCCCAGGATTGAGAAAAACCTTTAAGACTCCTGCGATCAGGATACCGAACAGGATGTAGACCGATGAATCCAGCAGGATGTGCCACGCCTCCTGGGCAATTTCCACAGGCAACGACACGATTGTTGATGACAAAGACATAATATGTATTTCCCGATTACTTTCAGTACCGGACGATTCTTTCCTGCAAGGAGGAAAAACCGCCCTACTCCTCTCTCAGATGCTCCAGAGCAGACTCAATCAACATCATGATATGATTGTCAACCAGGCTGTAGTACAAGGTTGTTCCTTCCCTTCTGTTGGTGACCAGCTTCATGGTACGCAACAGACGCAACTGGTGGCTGACCGCCGATTCAGAAATCGCCAGTAAGGCAGCCAGATCACAGACACACATTTCCTGCCCTGCCAGCGCATATAAAATGCGCAGGCGGCTGGGGTCCGCGATTGCTTTAAAGAGCTGACTGAGCCCTTCGATTTCTGTGGGCGCCAGAGCAGCATCCCGCGCCGCCTTTACCTTGTCCTGATGTATAATCCTGGCCCCACAGAGGTCTTCGACCATGCTATCCCCCCCATCTCGTTCTTTTTTTTCTTGGTGCAAAACCTCGTCGGCCTGTGGCCTCCGCCGTATATGAGTATCTGCTCACATACTACTAAGGCATCCGGAATTGTCAACAAACCATGTGCAATTTCAGAGCGGATTGAGCATAATGCGGCCCAAAGAGTTTTCCGTTTTCACCTCATGCCCTATTCTTTTTTCCATGAACATGACGAAAAACACAACGCAAGGCACGCTGTATATCGTAGCGACCCCAATCGGCAATCTGGACGACATCACCCTGAGGGCGCTGAACGTCTTAAAAGATGTCGATCGAATTGCAGCCGAAGACACCAGGCACACCAAGAAGCTGCTGAACCATTTCGGCATCAACACGCCACTGATCAGCTACTATCGCGAAAAGGAGCAGCAACGAGGTGCTCAAATTATTGATCTGCTGCAAGCCGGGGAATCGATAGCCTTAGTGAGTGATGCCGGGACCCCGGCAATTTCAGACCCCGGGGCTGTTCTTGTGGATCTCGCCCACCAGGCAAAGATCCGCGTCTGCCCTGTGCCGGGCGCCTCTGCCCTCACTGCTGCGGTGTCCTGCTCGGGCTTTAATGAAGGCGCTTTCCTCTTTTTAGGCTTTGCACCAGCCAAGAAAGGACAAAGACGAAAACTCCTGGCCTCACTGGTGCACCTGGAGCAGCCAATTGTTTTTTATGAGGCTCCCCGACGGGTTCAATCCTTCCTGGAGGATGCTGTCGAAGCCCTGGGGGATAGACCGGCATTGTGGGCGCGGGAACTGACCAAAACATTTGAGGAGCTCAACCGCAGCACTCTTACCGAATTGCTTGATCACTGCCAACACAGCGAGCCCCGCGGGGAATTCGTGATTGTGATCGGCCCAGGCAAAGAGCAGCCTGCGGAGGGGGAAAACCTTGAGGACCTGCTCATCTGGTATCGCGATCACTCAGATCTTTCCCTCAAGGACGCCAGCCGCAAACTGGCCCAGGACCTCGGCCTCTCCCGCTCACACATCTACCAGCAGGCCCTGGAGATCTGGAACCAGAAGGATTGATATCACGCACCCCAACTATCGATTGTTATCATGAACAGAATACGAAGCTGCGTCACCCCCGAAGGAAAGTTTGTCTACGGTATTCACAAACCTGAATATACAGTTAAAAACCTCCGACAGGAAAGTCGTCGCCAGTCGCTTGGCTCGCTTGACGGCTCGGGTCAGATCTTTAACGAGCGCAACCTGCCCGAACATGATGTCGAGGTTGAACATGCCGACTGGATTTTTGAGATCCCCAACCCATTTCCCTTCAAGGGGGCTACCTTCATCGACAAGGAATGGGCTGATGCCAGCGCCAGCAATTACCAGCGTATTCGTATCGCCGATCCAGCCCCGGTCTCCTTCTCACAGGTACTGGATGCAGCCGGCAACGGTGACGCGCTCTTTGCCAAGCTGCCTGAGCCAATGCTGCTGTCACTAGCCACCTGCTCCACAGACCCCGCCGATCTCGTGCGCCTTGCCGAGCTGTGCTGCCGTTTTGAAAAAGACGCCCAGCAGCAGCCCACCGGTCTCTGCTACCGTACCCTGGAAAATGGCACTGTTCGCCCCGATATCACCAATCACCTGCTCTTTGAGGCTGTTGCCAACAACCCGTTTCTTCCCGACAACTATAAAATCGCCATGGTCATCCGACCAGGCGCCCAGGGGGGCAGCGAGATTGTCGGCGAAATCCCTGCCAGCGACGCCACGCACATTTATGAGTATCTGCGCAGAAACTCCTATATTGCCGGCGGCCATTATGCCGCCAATATGGCCGAGGACGCCATCCGCTACGCAATAGCGGACCTCTCAGAAGATGATGTGCACGGACTTCGTCATCTCTATTATCAGCGAACCTATGTACGGTTAGCGGAAGAGCTGGCCATATCTCTTCCGGCAGAGAAAAGAAAGCTCAGCGACAGCGAGCTGGAGGAGTTGCGCCTCGCCATCCGGCAGGAGCTGGCCAACCGGAGCCTTGAGCTCAATGCGACGCTCTGGGGCTGGAATTTCGGCTTCGACTACGCCCCTTCCAAATACCGCCTTCACGCCTCGCACCAGCAGGTGCACCAGCAGTATGCCATGCTCCCGGCCCAGGTGGAAGGCTACAGCGGCAACCTGCATACCCCGCAGTTCACCCTGCCGGCTTATGGCTGCGGTGATCTAGTTGCCGAGGTTATGCAGCGCTACCGGGCAGTCTACGACCGTGATTTCTTCGTTGACTACCAGGCGGCGATTGAATCCAACCAGCGGATGGACGAAAGAGATGATCTTGAGGCAAGCCTGGTGGTCTGGCGCGACGAAAAAGTGATGCTCTTCGTGCCCAAGGCCCAGACCTCCCAGTGGGAGCTCCAGATGATGACCCTTGAAGACGCATCCGGCTACCCTCCCGGAAATATCCTTGAAACCGATCGCAAGGTCAGAAGATCTCTTGATATGGGTATTCTTCAAGCCCAGAGAGCGCTGGCAGGGATTGGGGCCAAGATGGTGACCTCCATCGAATATCCCAAGCGGCTCGATGCCCGGGGTGAGGTTGGCCAGCCCCTGCTCTATGCCTTTTTACCCCGCCTGCCCGAATCACCGGGTGCCTTTAGCGAAGCACAACTCCGTTTCATCAACGGTCACTACCCGGAAGATTTCGCCGCGGTACTCAGGGCACAGCTCGCCACTTAAGACCTTTTCATTATTTATCAGCGGCAGGAGCCGGGCCTTGGCTCCTGCCACACTCGAGGGACCACTATCGGAACCACCCTCGGAACTCATCGCAATCAATGATAATTCTTCTGATTCCAAAGGAGTTGGAATATACTTCGTCCATGAGTAGCCATCACCATAGACCATCCCTGATCAACCATAACCTGCCAGATGAGGTAGATAATGAACGATACACCATCACTCAACGAGCAACTGAAATCCTCTAAGGTTCTCTGGAATCTTACCGATCTCTACTCCGGTGCCGATGACCCGCAGTACGAGAAGGACATAGCCGAGGCCCGGGTTGAGGCCAAAGCGGTACGCGAGCAATTTTACGGAAAAGTGGCAACGCTTGGCCCTGCTGAACTGTTGGCACTGGTCACCCGGCTCGAAGCACTTGACTGCCTGCTGGGCAAACTTGCCACCTACACCTTTTTGGATTTCACCACCCAGGTCGACAACGCCGAAGCAGGTGCACAGAGCCAACGCATTCGTGAGCTCGCCAGTGAATGCGGTAAAGAGACTGTGTTCTTCGAGCTCGAATGGAACGGCGTCCCGCCAGAACAGGCCGAGGCACTGCTCAAGGAGCCGGTTCTCACCCCTTACAGCCACTACCTGCGCTCGCTACGCCGCTATCTGCCGCACCAACTGAGCGAGACAGAAGAACAGCTGCTGTTGGAATTTCAGCCTGTTGGCCGGCGAAGCTGGACTACGCTTTTCGAAAAGATCTTCGGCCAATTAAAATTTGGCCCCAAAGGCCGAAGCGAAGAAGAGGTGCTCACCGATCTCTACCACCCGGACAGGGAGATCAGGCGCCAGGCCGCCTCGGAGATGACGGAAGGACTCAACAGCCAGAACCATATCCTTACCCATATCTTCAACACGCTGGCCGCCGACAAGATGATTTCGGATCGCACCAGAAAATATGGCAGCTGGGATGGTTCGATGAACCTCGACAACCAGCTTGAGGATAGAACCGTCGCAACGCTGATTGAAGCGGTAACCAGCAGGTATGACTTGGTCCATCGCTATTACCGGGTAAAGAAAAACCTCCTGGGACAGGCTGAACTGACCGATTTTGACCGCTATGCCCCCCTGCCCTCCCTACCGTCCAGGAAAATAGACTGGCCAACCTGTCAGGAGACTGTACTGAACTCTTTTGCCGACTTCTCAGGAGAACTTGCCGACACGGCAAAAGACTTTTTCGAACGAAGCTGGATACACGCTCCGGTCATCCCTGGAAAACGTGGCGGAGCTTTCGCCCACCCCTGCGTTCCGGAAGTTCACCCCTATGTTCTGGTCAATTACACTGGCAACCTGCGGGATGTATCCACCGTTGCCCACGAATTAGGACACGGTGTCCATCAGGTTCTTGCCGCGAAAAAGGGCTACTACAACAGCGACACCCCCCTGGTGCTCGCGGAGACCGCCTCGGTTTTTGCGGAGTTGCTGGTTTTTAACAGCCAGCTTGAACTAATTGAAAGCGCTGAAGAAAAACGTGCTTTCATTTGCCAGAAACTTGAATCCGTCTTTGCCACCGTGTTCAGACAGACAGCGATGAACAGGTTTGAGCAGGCCATGCATGACGGTCGCAGGACCAAGGGCGAGCTCAGCAGTGAAGATCTGAGCGAGTACTGGCTCACCACGCAACGCGCCATGTTTGGTGACTCCGTCACCCTCACAGAGGACTATGGGATCTGGTGGTCATATATCCCCCACTTTCTCCACACTCCCGGCTATGTCTATTCCTACGCCTTCGGTGAGCTTCTGGTGCTCGCCCTCTACTCCATATACCAGCAGGAAGGTAGCGGGTTTATTACGAAGTACCTGGCCTTGCTGGCAGCTGGTGGCTCGGAGTCGCCCTATGAGTTGATGAAGCCCTTTGGCATTGACCTCAACTCGCCGCAATTCTGGCAACAGGGACTGGACGTGATCGAACAGATGGTGGCCCAGGTTGAGTAGTCCCACATAGTCAACACCCGAAGCCCTTGTCCTGAAGTTTCTGTGTCAAGCTGCTCAGTGGCAAATAATTTCTCACCTGCACCAATCAGGTTGCATCTTGCCACTGAGCATTCTCCATTGTCGAATTCGTTTGTATTCCCTTCATATTGGCGAATATGCCAAGGGTATAACCTGAGCTGGTATCTCCTTGTGACTACAAGATTTCCTGTTATCACCCATTGAAATAGATGACGATTTTGGGTATGCAGAAGATATGCACCTACCATCTGTCAGGATGCGATATATTCACTGGAGAGAAGAAGCACATGGTCACTGAATCAAGCGCCACGGAGCGTAGGGCCCATAAGCGGTATCGGGTCAAAGAGAAAGTCATGCTCTATAATGGTACGACCTTCGCCGAGGTTGTAAATATCAGCGAGGGTGGAATTTTCTGCCGCTTCCTCCTGGATACCAAAAAACAGTTCCACCCTGTCCATACCATCGATCTGATCGACGCTCCCCAAAAGCGATTTATCCAGAGAATATCCTGCATAGACCTGAACTGGCAGGATACCGCGCCACGTCCCCTTTTCGGTAGCACAGCCCTCCGGGATTGTCGGCTGCAGTTCTCGGCACTGAGCCCGGACAAATCTTCTGAACTTCATGAGTTTATTCAGCAGGTCATTACCACCCCCTCCAGCCCGAACCTGCCGCCTCCTCGCCCGGATGGGTCGAGCCAGTAGCTATCTCCTCCTCCATGGCACATCTTTACTGTGTTTCCACCTGAAATAGTGTACCTTCAACCTGTAATCAATCCGCACCAACTCTGTCCACGACTTGCTCGGCTTCACCGTGTCCGACGATTGGCAGGTGGCTGAAAATCAATTTCTTTCCAGTTCCCAGTATCTGCAAGGCTCCTGTTGAGAGCAGTGCCAGCAACGGAGAGAAGGCTGCTGGCAGGAGCTGGTATTTTATTTGAAGATATGTTGAGTCAAAGGCCTCTCAGTTGTATAACCAGCTGATACCCAGGCCGATGACAAGCAGTAAGCAAACGATTTCCGATGCACCATTTTACCACCGACGATGAAAAGTGGATGAGAATGGCCCTGAAAGCCGCCCAGGCCGCCGCCGCCCAGGGTGAGGTCCCGGTAGGCGCCGTTCTCGTCCAGGATAACACGCTGCTCGCTGCAGCCGGCAATAAGCCAATCAGCCTCAATGACCCCACCGCACACGCCGAAATCAGAGCGCTCCGCCTCGGAGCTGAAACCGTGGCCAATTACCGGCTGCCGAACACCACCCTTTACGTGACCCTGGAACCATGCATAATGTGTATAGGAGCCATGATCCACGCCCGCATTGCACGGCTGGTCTATGGGGCCAATGACCCCAAGACCGGTGCAGTACACTCCCTGTACCAGATCGGAGAGGATGAAAGATTAAACCACAGACTCCAGATCACCGCCGGTGTCCTGGCGGATGACTGTGGAGAACTTCTCAGGGATTTTTTCAGGCAAAAACGAAAATCACGATAAATTGATGCTGTACTCAATGGGGGCAGTTTTTTTTCACCTTTTTCCCAATTTTTCATTGCCAAAAGATCTCCGACAGTATACATAGTGTGTCACATTTTCATCGGGGCGACCGATTACGGAGAGGTGACCGAGTGGCTTAAGGTGCACGCCTGGAACGCGTGTGTACGAAAGTACCGTGAGTTCGAATCTCACCCTCTCCGCCATTTAAGATTTCGGTGTGGTAGCCGGGTCTGCGCAACAAAGAATCACGAACCCCGCCAGGTCCGGGAGGAAGCAACGGTAGTGACACTCTTTGTGTGCCGCAGGTAGCCCGGCTACCATTTTTTTTTACCCTCCTGACTGAAAGCTCCCCATGCATGGTGCCGCATGTCATACCTTGTTCTAGCAAGAAAGTCCCGTCCGCAAACTTTTGACCAGGTCGTTGGTCAGCGCTCAGTTGTCAAAACTCTCCAGAACAGTATCAGACGTGACCGCATTGCCCACGCCATCCTCTTTTCCGGGGTGCGCGGAGTCGGCAAGACTACCCTTGCCCGCATCATGGCCAAGGCCATCAACTGCGAGGGAAACAGCGAGACCCCGCCGTGCAATGAATGCAGTCCCTGCAGGGAAATAGCCAACGGTACCTCCCTTGATCTCGTAGAGATCGACGGCGCCTCTAACCGCGGCATTCAGGAAATCCGTGAACTGAAAGAAAAAATCAAGTTCATGCCAACTTCCTGCAAATACAAGGTGATCATCATCGATGAGGTGCACATGCTCACCACCGAAGCCTTCAACGCCCTGTTGAAGACGCTTGAGGAGCCGCCGGCGCACGTCCATTTCATGTTTGCAACCACCGAGTTGCATAAAATTCCGATCACCATCCTCTCCCGTTGCCAGCAGTATGAACTCAAACGCATCCCGGCAACCGAACTGACCAGCCACTTCAACAAATTGGCGACAGGGGAAGGAATCACCATCGAGCCATCGGCCCTGTCACTCATCGTGCGTGAAGCAGAAGGTTCCGTGCGCGACGGCCTGAGCCTGCTTGACCAAGTATTCTCGTTTGGGGAAAAACATATCACGGTTCAGGATGTAACCGAGGTACTTGGCCTGGTCGACAGAGACATCCTTATCTCTTTGAGCGAGAGCCTGTTGACCGGGGACAGGGCAGGAGCGCTCAACGCCCTCGAAGACATCTTTGCCTTTGGCATGGACATCAAGCGATTCTCCGCCGATCTGCTAGAATGTTTTCGCACCCTGCTGCTCACCAGAATCGAAGGCTGCTCACAGCTACTCGACCTGCCTGAAGAGGAACGCAAGCGCTTTGCAGAGCTCAGTGCCCGTTTTTCTGCCGAGACCATCCACCAGAAACTGACCCTTTTGATGGGTATGGTGGAAGATGTCCGCTACTCCAGTCAGCCCCGGCTGGCCATGGAGACAGGTTTTCTGAAAATCATCGAAGCCGGCAATGTCGTCCCTTTAAGCGAGCTGCTCGGCAAAATGGAGCAAATACTCCAGGCGACAGCACAGAACAGCCCGGCCCAGGGCGCACCACAATCGACCGCTGCTCAAAAAAAAACTGAATTTACCGCACCGCCAACAGCCTCACCAGCCCGGCAGCAGCCAGTAACGCAGCGCAACATGACTCCCCCGCCGGGGGTAGATAGCCCACCCGCTCCTTCTGGCCCGCAGACTAGTGCGCCTCAACCACCGCCCATCCCAGAGCCAACCGGCCCAGAGGCCATGCTTGTCCAGCGTAGCGGTCCCAGAAGCCACACTGCTCCGCAACCAACGCAGCAGGCAGAAAAAGGCCCCACTTCAACTGACGTCGGCACCAGCGGACCAACCTCGGAGCACCCAAGCCACACCGTCGAGGTTCACCCCCACGAAAAAGATATCAGGCGTCACTGGCCCGACTTCCTGGCCCATGTCAAGAGCCAGGTCGTGTGGATGGCCCAGGCCCTGAACAGAGCAAACGTCAAAGAAGTCGGCAAAGAGCTGCAACTTCACTATGACGATCCGGCTGATTGTTCATTACTCAAGCAGAAGGAAAACAAAAATCAGCTTACAGAGTTTGTCCTTGATTTTTTTCAGAAAGAACTCACCGTACGCTTTATACTTCCGGAGCTGGAGGACACTTTGGAGGATGGTGGCGACGAGACACCCCACCAAAAGCGCCAGCAACTCGCCCAGGACCCGCTGACCATCATGACCGCCGAGATTTTCCACGGCCAGGTGGGCGATATTCGCATCGGGCGCAAAAACAATTAATCAACCATTTACTATATAGGATTGTACCCATGGATATGAGCAAGATCATGGAGCAGGCTCAGCAGATGCAGCAGCGCATGAAACAGATCCAGGAGGATCTGGCCAAAAAAGCCATTGTGGGCTCAGCCGGAGGCGGCATGGTCCAGGTGACCGTAAACGGCCAGGGCGATGTGCTGAAGGTTGAGATCGAACCGCAACTCATCACCGCCGACGAGGCCCAGATGCTGCAGGACCTCATCGTCGCCGCCACCAATGATGGACTTCGCAAGGCCAAGGAACTCAGCAAGCAGGAACTCGGCCAGTTGACCGGCGGGCTTGACCTGCCGGGTCTCACCAACTTTATGCGATAAGCCGAAGGTCATCCATGCAGGTTATCCCCCCGGCTCTGGAGAGGGTCATCGAAGATCTGGCAAAGCTGCCCGGCATCGGCAAGAAAACTGCCACCCGGCTGGCCCTGAATATCCTCAGAAGGCCACCGGGCTATGCCCACGAACTGTCTGAAGCGCTTCAGGAGTTGCACGCGTCAATACAGCTCTGTTCCTGCTGCTTCACTTTTTCGGAAAGCGATCCCTGCGCCATCTGTTCAGACCCCAAAAGGGATGGTAGCCTCGTCTGCGTGGTGGAAGAGCCTGGAGATCTGATGGCAATTGAGAAAACCTCCAGCTTCAGGGGGCACTACCATATCCTGCATGGCGTTCTCTCGCCCATCGACGGCATAGGCCCGGATGAACTCAAAATCAGGGAGCTTATTGCCAGGATCAGTAATGGCAGCGTCAACGAGATATTGATCGCAACCAGTTCCACCGTCCCCGGTGAGGCCACCGCCTCCTACCTGATAGATCTGCTTGCCACCGGCCCGGTAAAATTGACTCGCCTCGCCTGTGGTATTCCAATGGGGATGGATATAAAGTATGCTGATAAGCATACACTGGCGAGGGCCATAGAGAGTCGGTCATCGGCAAAATGAAAAATCGCTCAAAAAACTCAAAGAGCTATCATTTTTTCTTGACACCGACTCTGATAATTGGTAATTCAAGCGCGTTCTTTGCGTCACCCCAAAGGGGTCGCATCGAACCACCCAACTTAATTGATACGCAGGCGCGTAGCTCAGTGGGAGAGCGCCACCTTGACGTGGTGGATGTCGTGGGTTCAATCCCCTCCGCGCCTACCAAATAAAAGGCTAAAGTAGAACGACCTTCCCAGATTGTCGTTGTTCTTTAGCCTTTCTTTTTTTATATGGGAAGGGAAACCATGTCAGACATTGCTGTTTCAATCAAAGACGGTGAATCTATTTCTGTTCCTGCGGGTACCACCGTGCAGGACGCACTCTCACAACTCCTGTCGAACAAGCAACGGAAAAAGACTATCGCGGTAAACACCGGCGAGTCCGTTGTAGATCTCAGCACCCCACTGACCGAGGACACTCTTCTCACTCCGATCCAGACCGGTACCGAGGAAGGACTTGAAGTACTGCGTCACTCCACCGCCCACATCATGGCCCACGCGGTTCGCGATCTTTTCGGCGATGATGTCAAGGTGGCGATCGGCCCCTCCATCGATAACGGCTTTTACTACGATTTCCAGTACAGCGAGGGGTTCACCCCTGAAGATTTCGAAAAAATCGAAGCCCGTATGAGTGAGATCGCCAGTCAGAATCTGCCCTTTGAGCGGGTGGATGTGGCAGCCCAGGAGGCAATTGCAGCCTTTGAGGCCGAGGGCGAGAAGTACAAGGTCGAGCTGATCCGCGATCTGGGCAGCGAAGATGTCAGCCTGTACACTGTGGGCGGCTTCAAGGACCTCTGTCGCGGCCCCCACGTGCCGAACACCTCTTTCATCAAAGCATTCAAACTGCTGCGCGTGGCAGGTGCATACTGGCGCGGCGACGAAAAGAACGACGTGCTGCAGCGAATCTACGGTACCGCCTTCTTCGATGCCAAAGCACTCAAGAAGCACCTGAACGCCCTTGAGGAGGCCAAAAAACGTGATCATCGTCGGGTGGGCAAGGAGCTTGAACTGTTCACCACCGAAGACCAGATCGGCCCGGGTCTTATCCTCTGGCAGCCCAAGGGTGCCCAGCTCAGACGCTTGATCGAGGATTACTGGAAAGATGAGCACTACCGTCACGGTTACGAACTGCTCTACACCCCCCACATCGCCCGCCAGGATCTGTGGAAGACCTCCGGCCACCTGGATTTCTACGGTGAGAACATGTATTCGGCCATGGATATCGATGAGGTGAGCTATCAGCTCAAGCCGATGAACTGCCCGTTTCACATCGGCGTCTACCAGAGCAACAAGCGGAGCTACCGTGAGTTCCCCATTCGCTGGTGTGAGCTTGGCACCGTCTACCGCTACGAGCGGGCGGGGGCGCTGCACGGCCTGCTCCGTGTTCGCGGTTTCACCCAGGACGATGCCCATATCTTCTGCCGACCGGACCAGCTTGAAGACGAAATTTTCAACATTCTCGAGCTGAATCTGCACATCCTGAAAAACTTCGGCTTTGCCGATTATGACATTTACCTCTCCACCCGTCCGGAGAAATATGTCGGCACCGATGAGAACTGGACGGCGGCCACCAAGGCGCTTGAGCTTGCCCTTCAGAAAAAAGGCCTGGACTACGAGGTCGACCCTGGCGAGGGTGTGTTCTATGGCCCGAAGATCGATATCAAGATCAAGGATCAGCTGGGTCGCTCCTGGCAGTGCTCCACCATCCAGGTTGACTTCAATCTGCCCGAGCGTTTCAAGATGAGCTATGTAGGAACCGATAACGCCGAACATCAGCCGATCATGATCCACCGCGCCCTGATGGGCTCCCTGGAGCGTTTCATCGGCGTACTGATTGAACACTATGCGGGTGTTTTCCCACTGTGGTTTGCTCCTGTTCAGGCGCGCATCCTGAACATCACTGATGATCAGGCCGACTACTGCGAGGAGGTATATCAGCAGCTGCGGAAAGCCGGTGTGAGAATTGAAAAAGATTTGCGCAATGAAAAATTGAACTATAAAATCAGGGAAGCACAACTCGCTAAAATTCCGTACATGCTTATAGTCGGTGACAAAGAAAAAGAGGATGGCACCGTGACCGTGAGACTGCGAGACGGTAAAAATTTGCCGGCCATGCCGATCGCGGAATTTGCCCAGAAGGTCGCCGAAGAGGTAGCAGAAGGCCGCGGAATCTGATTTTATTTTACAAAGATAAATTTTATCGTGTACCGATTGGCAAAAATGCGCTATTATCAATCGCTTTTTTGTCAAATTGGTATAAATATGATTTTTCAAGCTCGTAGATCGAGGAGGTACAGCTATTAACAGAAGAGGAAGGCACGCACCGGCGCAACGTGAAGTTAAGGCGGTTATCAACGACAAGATTCGTCACCCGAAGGTGAGACTCATAGGCAGTGATGGTACCCAGCTGGGTGTGGTTCCCACTGATGAAGCCAAAGAGAGAGCCTATAATGAAGGGCTCGACCTGGTGGAAGTTTCTGCGAATGCTGACCCGCCTGTGTGCCGTATCATGAACTATGACAAGTTCCGCTACGAGCAGAAGAAGAAACAGCAGGAAGCCAAGAAAAAGCAGTCCACTGTAGAGACCAAGGAAATTAAATTCCGCCCGAAGACCGAAGAACACGATCTGAATTTCAAGATCAAGAATATTAAAAAATTTCTCGGGCAGAAAAACAAGGTTAAGATTACCATGCGCTTCAGAGGTCGCGAGATTGTCTACTCGCAATCAATCGGTCTTGAAGCGATGAAGAAAATTGCCGAAGCCCTTCAGGAAGATGCCGTCATCCTGCAGCCTCCAAAAATGGAAGGCCGACAGCTGGTCATGTTTGTCGGGCCCAAGTAATATTTACAGGTTTTGAGTTTCGCCCCTTCCCGTTGGAACTCATTGTAGTATCAAATGAAGAACGCTTGAGAACGGTTTTCGTATTCGCTTTCCCTCCGAATGCGCCGGCCCTTCCGAAAGCAACGTATACGGAGCGCAAAGGAGTAATATCATGCCAAAAATGAAAACGAACAGAGGTGCTGCAAAGCGCTTCAAAAAGACCGGATCAGGAAAGATCAAACGCGCTAAAGCGTTTACCAGTCATATCCTGACCAAGAAGTCCACCAAACGTAAACGCGGCCTGAGACAGGCCGAGACAGTTTCCGCAGCAGATCACAAGTCCATCCAGCGGATTCTGCCATACATGTAATTATCCGGTGAGTCTGCACTGCCTGGTGAAACAGACAGTTCAGTTCACTGAATCGTAACCCGGCACGAGAGAAGTCCGGGAAAAAGGAGTTATATCATGCCACGCGTTACTCGAGGTTTTAAGGCACGTAGAAGAAGAAATAGAGTTCTCAAGCTTGCTAAAGGTTTTAGGGGTGGACGTTCCCGTCTTTACCGCACCGCTACAGAAGCAGTTGATCGCGCGCTCTGCTATGCATATCGTGACAGACGCACCAAGAAAAGAGATTTTCGTCGTCTCTGGATCGCACGTATCAACGCCGGTGCACGTATGAACGATATGAGCTACAGCCAACTCATGGGCGGACTGAAGAAGGCCGGTGTTGAGTTGGATAGAAAGGTCCTCGCTAATATGGCAATTCTCGATGCCAACGCTTTCGCCCAGGTTGTTCAGGTAGCCAAAGAAGCGAACGCGTAACCCTTTCTCAACACACGCTTTATATTCTATGCATGCCGGTAATGGTTTCATACCATTGACCGGCATGCTGTTTCCTTGAGCACTAAACTTTCTCGTTTACGTTTATTATGGAACAGGAACTCCAAAGCCTGGCTGATGAAGCCAAAGCACGTCTCGAAGCGTTATCCGAAGCATCCCAACTCGAAGATTTTCGCATCCACTATCTGGGCCGCAAGGGCCAGTTCACCAGCATCATGCGCCAGCTCGGCACGGTGCCCAAGGAAGACAGGCCTCGCCTTGGCCAGCTTGCCAACACCTTCAAGGCTGAACTTGAAGAGCTTTTTGAACTGAAGAAATCTACTCTGGCCAGCACCTCCATTTCCGCCGATGATCTGGTTAAGCCCGATCTTACCCTGCCTGGGCGCAGACCCCAGACCGGGCGTCTTCATCCGGTCACCAGGGTAATGAACGAAGCCTGTGCAATTTTTGAAAATCTTGGTTTCTCTGTTGCAGAGGGACCGGATGTCGAGCAGGACTATTACAACTTTGAAGCACTCAATATCCCGGCCCATCACCCGGCCAGGGATATGCATGATACCTTCTATGTGAGTGAATCGATCCTGCTGCGAACCCATACCTCGCCCATGCAGGCACGCATCATGGAAGCCCAGGAACCTCCCCTGCGTGTTATCGCGCCCGGCAAGGTCTACCGTTGCGACTCCGATATCACCCACACCCCAATGTTTCACCAGCTCGAGGGCTTTCTTGTCGACAAGAAGGTCTCTTTTGCCGACCTCAAGGGTGTGCTCACCGTATTTACCGAAAAGATGTTCGGCAAGAAACTGGCACTCAGGTTCCGCCCCAGCTTTTTTCCTTTCACCGAGCCCAGTGCCGAAGTGGACATAGCCTGTGTAATCTGCGAGGGCAAAGGCTGCCGTGTCTGCAAAAAGACCGGCTGGCTGGAAATTCTCGGCTCCGGCATGATAGACCCGGAAGTATTCAAGATGGTCGGCTACGACCCAGAGGTCTACAGCGGATTCGCCTTCGGTCTCGGTATCGAGCGTATCGCCATGCTCAAATATGGTATCGACGACATCAGGTTATTCTACGAGAACGATCTTCGTTTTCTTTCCCAGTTCTAATCGCCTTCAAAATACGACTATACTGCTATGAAGTTCACTCGTGACTGGTTGCAAAATTATATAGATACAGACGGGCTGTCCAATGAACAGCTCGCCGATCACCTGACCATGCTCGGTCTTGAGGTTGATTCTGTAGAACAGCTCTACCAGGATCTCGCCCCACTCATGACCGGCCACATCCTGAGCGCAGAAAAACACCCTGACGCCGACAAGCTGCAGGTTTGTGAGGTTCAGATTGGAGATGACGTTCACCAGATCGTCTGTGGCGCTCCCAACGCCCGTACCGGGCTCAATGTGGTGGTCGCCCTGCCAGGGGTTACCCTTCCCGGTAACTTTAAGATCAAGAAGGCCAAGGTTCGGGGTGTTGCCTCAGCCGGCATGATCTGCTCTGAGCGGGAACTTGGCTTGAGCGAAGACCACAACGGTATCATGGAACTGCCTGAGGATATCGCTCACGGCCAGTCATTTATCGAGGCAATGGGACTTGCCGACACCATGATAGAGGTCGACCTGACCCCCAACCGTCCTGACTGTGCCTCTGTTGTTGGCGTTGCCCGCGAGGTAGCAGGTATCGTTCGCCGCCCTCTCAGCCTGCCTGTCACAGATGCGGAGATCACCAATACCAGCAAGGCCTTTTCTGTCGATGTGGAATCGTCAGAACTCTGCCCTCGCTATGCGGCGCGTCTTGTCAAGGATGTCAAGATTGGCCCATCACCGTGGTGGCTGCGCAAAAGGCTACTCTCCGTTGGCCTGAGGCCCATCAATAACGTGGTTGATGTCACCAACTTTGTGATGATGGAATATGGTCAGCCCCTGCACGCCTTCGACTTCGACACCCTCGCCGGAGGTAAGATTGTCGTCAGGACTCCGCGTAACGGCGAAGAGACCTTTACCACTCTGGACAATACAGAAAGAAAAATCGACAAGGAAACCTTGCTCATCTGTGACGGTGAACGAGCTGTTGCCCTGGCGGGTGTCATGGGGGGCCTCAACTCAGAAGTCTCTGATCAGACCGTAAACGTCCTGCTTGAAAGTGCCTGCTTCAATCCGGTATCAATCCGCAAAACCGCCCGTAAGGTGAATCTATCCACCGACGCCTCCTACCGCTTTGAACGAGGGGTTGATCCGGGTGGTACCATCAACGCCCTGAACCGGGCGACCGAATTACTGGTGGAATTGGCCGGGGGTACCGCCGAGGACGCAGGTTCAGACGTATTTGGCGGACGCAAACCGCTGAACTCCCAGACCCTGAAAATCTCCAGGACCGCCCAGCTGCTTGGAGTTGAGCTTGATTATGATAAGATAGCCAAGCTGCTCGAATCCATCGGCTTTCAGTGCAAACCCAAAGATGACGACACCATCTGGGTGCTCTGCCCGACTTTCCGCGTAGATATCGAACGTGAAGCGGATCTGGTTGAGGAGGTTGCACGGCTGTATGGCTACAACAACATCCCGACCACCCTGCCCGAGGCATCGCTCAGCTACCCGGATCAGGACGAAAAGCGCTTCAAGCGCGCAGACGCCACCAACATGCTGTTGTCAATCGGCTACAGTGAAGCGATCAACTATAGTTTCACCACCGAAAAACACAGCGACATGCTGATGCTTGCCGAAAACGATGTGCGCCGTGAGTATGTACGGCTGCTCAACCCGTTGACCGAGGATCAGGCAGTCATGCGAACCATGCTGCTGCCCGGCCTGCTTGAGAATGTCCGCCGCAATATCAGCTTCCAGAAAACCGCAGTGAAGCTGTTTGAAATCGGCAAGGTCTTCCAGCCGCTGGAGCAAAACGGTCAGCCTCTGGAAACCAGCCATATTGCCGGCGTCCTCTGCGGCAACAGAAACGGTGAGGCTTCTTCGCTTCATTTTGCTGCCGACAATGTCGACATCTTGGATGCCAAAGGTGCGGTCGAGTATCTGCTGGAGGAGATGCGTTTAGCAGAAAATGCAAACTTTCCTATAGAATTTGTCCATCCAGTTGAAGAAGGGGTGGAAAATTTTTGCGACTCGGACTATGCTCTTCTGGTTTTTGCTGGTGGAACTCTGCTTGGTTCCATCGGAAAGGTTCTCCCTGAAGTTCTCCGCAGCTTCGGAATCAAGCACGACGTCTACTACTTCGAGCTGAATTTCGACAGCCTCTGTGAGCTTCAGAGTTCGCCTCGCGAATTCAACTCGCTGCCGGTCTATCCGTCTGTCAAACGTGATATAGCGCTTGTTGTGCCGGTGACGATTTCTGCCGGTGAGTTGCTCGCAAAGGTCCATGAGACCAAGGAGAAATTGATCGAATCCGCCGAAATATTCGATGTTTTTCAGGGCGGCAAGATCGAGAAAGGATTCAAAAGTGTGGCGGTTTCCATTACCTACAGGTCTGCGACCAAGACACTCACAGAGAAAAATGTGGAAAAAGCCCACGGAAAAGTTGTAAAGTTGCTTACCGACACTTTCGGTGGCAGTTTTCGAGATGCATGAGGATATATGAACAGCAGTAACTTAACACGAAAAGATCTGGCCGAGGCAATTGCTACCCAGCTCGGCTATCCACAGAGCAGCTGTGCGGAAATCGTTGACAGCTTCCTCGATACTATGAAAGATGCCTTGCTGAAAGGTGAGACCATCAAACTGGTTCACTTTGGCACTTTTACGGTTCGTGACAAGGCGCCCCGTCGCGGTCGTAACCCGCGAACAGGAGAGTCTATCACTATCAAAAAGAGGCAGACTGTAAGCTTCAGGCCGAGTAAGAAGTTGAGGGAACAGATCAACGTCTAACTCTCAGCCTGCCGCCAATGAGAGGAGTTCGCTGGTTCTATGAAATTCAACATCCCAGACAAGCTCTACTTCAAAATTGGCGAGGTTTCAAAACTGGCCAGGGTCCCAACCCACGTGCTTCGCTACTGGGAGACAGAATTCAAGGATATCACTCCCAGGCGCGCCAGCTCGATGCAGAGACTCTATAGCCGGGAGGATGTTGAGCTGATTCTGACGATCAAGATGTTGCTGCATGAGCGCCGCTACACCATAGCGGGTGCCAGGCAGCTCATCGAAAGCGGTCAGAATTACTCAGACGACTTGGCAGTAGGCCACAAACGGAGCATGGACCTGGCAAATGCAGCGGAAGCCAGCGAAGTGCTTGGTAGCATAAAAAGTGAATTGCAAGAGCTACAGCAGTTCATTGATAAAAAAAGATAATCCATTAAGGTTTTGTTCAGCTTTTGTTGACACCAAAATCAAGTAATGGTACATAGGCATCACAGGTCGGGATGTAGCGCAGTCTGGTAGCGCACCTGAATGGGGTTCAGGGGGTCGGAAGTTCAAATCTTCTCATCCCGACCAGCTGATTTTAAAGGGCTGTAGAGTAACTTTATACTCTACAGCCCTTTTTTTATTTCTGAGATTCTTTCATCCCCCTTCTTTATTGGAGAGCCTTATTTCGCGTCAAAGTGCAGCTTGACCTGCAACCTCTGCAAAGGAAAGATGATATTGACGGATTCTTTGCATTGGGCGCATTCATGCAGACATTTCTGATGAGCAAAGTCCACTTTTTCTCCCAATGCTTACGCCATGAGCTGCTAGCCATACCATGCTCACCGAAGTATCAGCTATCTGTTGCGGGTCTCATCCAATCGGCTACTGTCCTGCGCCAGCCCCAACGTTCTGTCACCATGCTCAATGTGCCAGTTCGCAGTTAACGAATCACCACTTGAGATACTGGCAATTCTTCATGCTCAACTGCTCAAACAGGCTGCCAAGGTTAAGCAGGTTGTACTGTCACCAAACAATGCTTTTGGCAATGCACCAGGAAACTGCAGTACAATCAATTGATATATAGAGAAGAAGTATTAGCGGGGCCGTCGATAAGCAAACCAGGAGACCACCTGCTCTCAGGAGAACAGAGACTCAATTTGTACCTACTGAGCAGTGAGTTCTCCTAGCCTATTTGTAAACTCTCGTGATTTTGTTGTATAAGGCTACTATGTAACAATGACTTATAAGGTGTTGGGGACCTACGAAAACTGAAAATGCAGAAGTTGCGCGTTCGAGCGCATCGCCGTTGAGTACAGGGCAAAGGCCCAGAAGAGATGAGTATAACTAGGGAGGGATCAGCAGCCAGCTTAATGAAGCTGAATTGGACCTGGCAGCAAGTCGGCTAATTACAAAATACAACAACCGAACCTGTATGTTTCATCCGGAAACCGCTGAGCAGCAGAGCATACAACTCAAAGATATCCACTCCCCTGCCGATATCAGGGAATTATCCATCGCCCAGCTCGCCGACCTCGCAGGGGAAATCCGTCAGAAAATTATCACTACCGTTTCCGGGACTGGCGGCCACCTTGCTCCCAGCCTGGGCGTGATTGAACTCACCCTGGCGCTACATCATGTTTTTAATACGCCGGATGATAGGCTGATCTGGGACGTTGGACACCAATCGTATGCCCACAAACTCATCACCGGACGCCAGAAGGAGTTCCACACCCTTCGCCAGTACAAGGGGCTAAGCGGTTTCCCAAAAAGGGAAGAAAGTGAATACGACGTTTTTGAAACAGGCCATGCAGCAACATCCATCTCGGCAACTCTTGGTATGGCCCTGGCCAAGGATTTGAAGAACTGTTCAAATCGAACGATTGCCGTAATTGGCGACGGTTCCATGACCTCAGGTATGGCTTTTGAGGCTCTGAACCATGCGGGTGACCTCAATAAAAACATTATAGTTATCCTTAATGATAACGAGATGTCAATCTCCCCCAATGTGGGTGCCCTTTCCAGCTTTCTCAGCCGGAAACTGAGCGGCAGGACCATGAGTCAGGTGAAAGCACACCTGCAAGAGCGTCTCCACTCCTTCCCCAACGTAGGGGAACATATTCTCAAGGTTCTCAAGAAAAGTGAAGAGAGCATCAAGAGCTTTTTCACTCCGGGAATGCTTTTTGAAGCATTCAAGTTTAACTACATCGGCCCGATTCCCGGCCATGAACTTGACGACCTCATCACAGCCTTGACCATGGTGCGGGACAATGGCTCAGGTCCGGTCCTCATCCATGTGCTGACCACTAAAGGAAAAGGCTACCCACCCGCTGAGCTCAATCCCAGCCTCTACCACGGAGTCGGTCCCTTTGCAATCGAGACGGGTGAACCTGTCAAATCGTCTACGACGGCGAGTTATACCGAAGTCTTCGGTAAAACAATGGTGGAGATAGCAGCCACCAACAACCAGATTGTCGCAATTACCGCCGCCATGGCTGCCGGATCTGGACTTACGACCTTTGCCAAACGCTTTCCCAAACGCTTCTTCGATGTGGGGATCGCCGAGCAGCATGCTGTTACCTTTGCCGCCGGGCTCGCAGCCGAAGGCATGCAACCGGTGGTTGCCATCTATTCTTCCTTTTTGCAACGATCGTTGGACCAGATTATTCATGATGTCTGTCTGCCAAATCTTCCAGTCACCCTGGCAATGGACCGGGGAGGTGTTGCAGGTGATGACGGTCCAACCCATCATGGTGTATTCGACATATCCTATCTTCGCTATATTCCGAATATAGTTTTGATGGCCCCCAAGGATGAGCAGGAGCTTCAGCATATGCTGTACACTGCCGTTCAGTACGGCGGTCCGACAGCCTTACGATATCCAAGAGGTTCAGGCCCCGGTGCTGAACTTGCTGAAGACCTGCTGAGGCTGCCCATCGGCCAGGGAGAACTCCTCAGCAAAGGCAACGATATCCTGCTGCTTCCCGTAGGCAACCGGGTCTACCCCGCCCTGCAGGCATGCGAAGAACTCAAAAAGGCAGGAGTTCAAGCAGCAGTCATCAATCCCCGATTTATCAAACCGTTGGATGAGGAACTCATCTGCAGCTGGGCGGCACAAACACGACGGGTTCTCACCATTGAAGATGGTAGCGGGCCTGGAGGATTCGGCAGTGGAGTCCTGGAACTCTTCAGCAAAAGTAAGCTCTACGATATTGTCACCTGTTCGCTCGCTCATCCGGATATGTTTATCGAACACGGCCCCCAGGATATCCTATGTAAAAACAGTAAACTGGATACAGGGGCAATTGTAGATGCGGCACTTAAACTGCTGGAATAACCACCCCATCAAAAGGACGATTCAGCGATATGCCTGCCCATGATTGTATATCCAACATTTCTTATCCAACGATAGGGAACTAAGGTGAATCTGGTCATCGGAGGAAGCGGTTTTATCGGCACACATTTGGTTCACGAGCTTCTGGCTGCAGGGGAAAAGGTCCGGGTCTTTGATCGCTGCATTTTTCCGTCGACGCTGGAGCCTCAACCGCATGAAATGGCGCTCGGGGACATTATGGACCCTGCCGAGCTCCTTTCGGCGATGACCGACTGTTCAACCGTCTATCATCTGGCCGGCACACCCGAGCTTTGGAGCAGGGACCCCAGAATTTTTGATCGCTTGAACCGGCAGGGAACCGAAAACGTCATTCAGGCAGTCCGGCAGGCACAGGTTAAACGGTTCGTGTTCACCAGCACAGAATCCATTCTTTCTTCTGTTGATGCCACAGCTGTTATAAATGAGGACGTTAAACCCAAGCTCGAGGATATGCCGGGCCCCTATTGCCGCTCAAAATTTCTCGCGGAACAGGCTGTTTTCCAGGCCATCGAAAAGGGGCTGAATGCGGTTGTCGTCTGTCCCACTCTTCCCATCGGTCCAGGCGACCGCAATCTCACGCCCCCAGGTCAAATGACGGCGGACTTTCTTCAGGGTAATATTCCCGCCTATCTTGATGGGACGCTCAACTTTGCCGATGTTCGAGATATGGCGGTCTGGCACCACCGGGCAGCAAAACATGGTGAAGTGGGCCGCAGATACATCCTCTCTGGCTACAATCTGTCAATATACCAGTTTTTCCAAATGCTCAGCCAGGAGAGCGGACGCCCCTGCCCGAAGATAAGGATCCCCTATCCAATCGCATTGGGCTGGAGTTATATAGAGGATTTCTACGGTCGCATGAGCGGACGAAAACCCCAAAGCTCAGTAACCGGAGTCAAGCTCTGCAAGCGCTCCATGAGCTTTGACGGAAGCCGGACATGGAATAGTTTGGGCCATTGGCCACGCCCTCTCAAAGAGAGTATCAGGGATACCGTCGCCTGGCATCGTGAGCGTCTGGCCGTAGTATAATTTAAACAGCCCACTCCATGAAGTAATCTGATTTCTTACCAGGAAGACAGAGGATTTTGCTAGGCAATCGGGAAGAAGTTACGAGAAGCCATAATCATCAAATACGGTTTTGAGGCGGTTTTTGATGAGCTCTTCGCTGACACCGTAATTTTCCAGGGAATAGCTGTGTCTGCTCTGGTAACTTTTCGCTTTTTCAACCTGTTGCTGAAGAACTTTGTCGTAGGCTGGACCCAATTCCAGATCGAATTTCTCATATATTCCGGCAACGACCCCATATGGGTCGGCTAAAAGATCCTCGTATCTGATTTTCAGGAGATTCTCAGCAGGGAGATTTTTCTCAAATTCATGGAGATGCTCGTAGTAGTCGCAGATCATATCGGTCAGATCGACATAGGCCTGCCCATTTCGGCAGGCTTCAGGGGCAAGTGTTTTCCAAGTCGTATCGAACATACTGACCAAAGAAGGTATCGACTGGTACGGATGGCGGACGAGATGGACGACACGTATATCGGGCAACAGCTCATAAATGGTCCCGATACGACCGGCTATGAGGGCGACCTTTTGCAAAAGAATCTTGTCAGGACCTTCTGCGTAGAGGTGTCGCTGCAGGCAACTGTAGTAGTACTTCATCAACTTTTTCCGTGACTTCTCCGGAAGAAAGTCAACGAAAGTGGCTGCATCCATTTCTTTTAAAAAGGGAAATAACAGACCAAGATTAGGACTGAGCATAGCATACATGAAATACATTTCATCGGACTCCGCCTTCTCCGGCCCGGTGGGATGTATTGTCTCCCATCCCTTGAAACCTCTTGCGCTAATGGCATGCAATAACCGTTTCCCACACCCACCTAATAAACTATCCACCCGGCCAAACAGAGCAAAGATTTTATAACAGGTCACCGAGGGAAAGACGGTATGATATAACCTGAGATAACAAAACTGTTCATCCAAAGCGAGGAGTCTATGAGAGAAGGTTGTACCGCTCCGAGGATTACCGATAATATATAGAGGCTTATTGATCTGCTGCCTGGTGAAACCGAAAAAAAACAGGTAGTCAAGCTTTCGCATTCCCCAGACAAAAACGCGTAATATGAAAAATGGAGGAAGAAACAAGACTACAAATAGAGTGTGCCGCCAAGAAAAATAGCGTTTCGAAAATGTCAGACGTATCAGCTTAAACAGCGTTGGGTAGTGAAGATACATTGATTTTTGCTATTCTCCAATGTTTATCCCAAGAGAGCAAGCTTTGACCGTTTGGCCTTCAAACTGTTGCCTATAGAATACTTCCGCTAATTCTCCTCGAAGAAGACGGCTCACCACAACACTTGGACAGGCGGAATATGTTGGCGGTCATGTGGAGCCTATCAAAATATTGACCTGAATAAAAGGGGGTTAAAATCTAAAGAGATAATGAAACAGCAGAAAATAGTCAGGGTTCAGCAATCAACCATGCTTTTCGGCCTGATCGGTATCTGCCTGCTCGCCTGGCTACTAATAGATGAGGGGTTCGGAACTATCTTGACTGTCTTTTCTCTGATCGACTGTAACATCATCTGGGTCGGTGTATATCGTGTCTTAGCTATTCTTGTCGATGCCAATGGTTGGCGCCAACTTTACCCGCAAGAGAACCGACCTGCCTTCAGAGAGTTCAGCCTGGCCAGGTGGCTGGCGGAGGCGGTGAACACCTTGCTCCCGGTCGCACAACTTGGCGGACATTATGTGCGCGCTCGGTTTTTGGGTAAAAAAAACAGGGAATCCGTTGAAGCCGCTGCCACGGTAACTGTCGACTTTACCATAGGCCTCTTTACACAGGTTACCTTCACCTGCATGGGCTTGGCTCTGATCCTGATACAAACGGGTTACCAGGATTCTACCAGCATGCTCCTCATGGGGGTATTGATCGCCATATTTGGTGTCGTGGGCTTCTTCCTGAGCCAGAAAGCCGGACTTTTCAATAGAATTACTGCATGGTTCAGCTTTTTTCCACGCTTAAAGGTGAACAGTGGATTACTCGAAAATGCCCTCTCCCTCGATCGACGGATCAGAGAAATTTACCAGTGCAAAAGCAAACTGATACCCTGTTTTATCTGGAGGCTGGCTGGTTGGATTGTAAAATCGGGTGAAAACTGGATTATTCTCTATTTAGCCGGTGTTTCAATAACCTGGCAGGAAGCACTCATTCTCGAAAGCTTATGTACCGCATTTCGCAGTGCCGCTTTTTTCGTACCCGCAGGGTTAGGCGTCCAAGACGGCGGCCTGCTGTATGTGGGCCTAATCATCGGTATAGATTCCACAAGCCTAATGGCTCTTGCATTAGCCAAGAGATTTCGTGAACTCATGGTGGGAATTCCAGGGATACTGTGCTGGTTTATCCTCGACCGTGAGGCTGACTTGAAATTGCAAAGATAACAGAAGAAGCCGACCTTATGTTTCATAAGTTGCGAAACAATATCCCCATCCTGCCTGCCTGGTGGGTACCTTTTGTGCTTGGGCATTGCCGCACTATTCTTGTGCTGGTGCTCTGCTCAACGGCTGTGCTGCTCTTCTTTACCGTTCGCAATTTCAAGATCGATACCGATCTGACGGAGATGGTTTCAAACAAATTGCCTTTCAGGCAAGTCGCCAAGAGATACCATGCGGAATTCCCCGAGTTGGTCAACCAACTGGTAGTTGTTGTTGAAAGTGATATACCCGAGGAGGCTGAAAAAGCCCGGGAACTTCTGGTAACACGGCTGAAGGCTCAACCAACCATTTTCTCCTCGGTGTACGCTCCCGGCAGCGGACCTTTTTTTGACCAAAACGGTCTGCTTTACCTGAGTTTGGGGCAGCTGGAAGAACAGGTTGACAGGCTATCCGCCATGCAACCGTTTTTGGCCTTACTTTCAGAGGACTTTTCGTTGCCAGGGCTTTTATCAGTGCTTGCCACAATGCTTCAAAGGGAGGAGTTTCACAACGGCGACAACAACGAGAAATTTGAACATTTATTCCTCATTCTTGCCAAAACCATTACAGCTGCCGGCAAGGGTGAAACGGAACCGATGTCCTGGCAAAACCTAATGCTCGGAAACAGGTCTGCACCCCTGACTCAAAAATTCATCCTATTGCAACCCGTCATCGACTCCAAGGCAATACATCCTGCCAAGCGGGCTATCAGCTCCATCCGAGAACAGGTCTACGAGCTGAACCTGCACGATCAATATGGCGTAGATGTCAGCATAACTGGAAAACCAGCCATAAACCATGAAGACCTGCGAAGTGTCCAGACCGACATCAGCATAGCTTCCATGGTCTCCCTGCTGGTGGTGGGTATCGTTCTTACGCTTGGCCTTGGTTCTGCAAGGTTGGTATGTGCAAGCATAGGCACCCTTGCCATAGCCCTGATCTGGACAGTTGCCTTTGCGATACTCATCGTCGGCCGGTTGAACATGATTTCTGTGACCTTCACCGTCCTCTTTATCGGTCTTGGAATTGACTATCCCATTCAGATCTCGTTACGCTATCAGGAATTGCTGGCTAGCGGACATCATCATAGAGGTGCACTCATTGGTGCGGTTGAACGTACTGCAAATCCTCTTTTTATCTGTGCCATCTCCACCGCCATAGGCTTTTATGCCTTTGTGCCGACGGCCTATGTCGGGGCATCTGAACTCGGTTTGATTTCCGGTACCGGCATGCTCATCATTTTTCTGGCCAGCATGACAATTCTCCCGGTATTCATGCACGTGTTGCCTGGTAGCAAAAAGACCTCCCTGAGCCTTACCATCGGTTCGAAAATGGCGCTTATTCTGCAAAACACATCTCGGCAGATCCTCGCCACCACCATCCTGCTTGCCCTTGTGGCGATAATGCTTGTCCCCCGTTTCAGCTTTGATGCCAATCCGCTACGTTTATCGGACCCGCGGAGCGAAGCAGTTCAGACAGCCTTGCGGCTTTTTGAAAATAACACCACAACACCATGGACTATCTCTATTCTCGCCCCAGAGCAAACAGAGGCTGAAGATCTGGCCCGCAGACTCGAAAAGCTCCCAGAAGTGGCAACTGCCATAACCATAAAAGATTTTCTTCCCCAGGATCAAGAATCCAAATTAGAGCAGATCGGGTATCTCAAGTTGATATTACCTCAGCTGGCACATTCATATTCCCATAAGCCAGCAGACCAGTATCAAGAGAGTAGTGAGGCTTTGTTCCGACTCCACCATGCGCTACAAGAGCGAATCAGAGCAAGCAATCTTCCTGATCAGGAACTGGCAGCCATAAAAGAGCTCAGTATGGCTGTCGATAAATTCAGAACGCACATCTCAGAGCCGATGGCGGGGAAAATACTCGTAGATCGTTTGCAGAGCGCGGTGTTACCGAACCTCAGGAGTGTTCTGCAGAGTCTGAGCATGCTAATGGAGGCGGAAGAAGTTAAACAGGATAGCTTACCTGACACCTTGCTTGACCGCTACATATCCATCACCGGGAAATACAGAATCCAGGTCTTTTCCGAAAACGATCTGCGCGGCCCTGAACAGCTGGAAGAGTTTGTCCACGCAGTTCAGTCGATAGCGCCCGAAGCGACCGACCAACCTGTGACAATCCTCGGTGCTGGTACAACCATTCTGCGGGCGTTTACCTCTGCCCTGTTTATTGCGCTCTTTTTCATCGCTCTCTTTTTGGTACTTGTCATGCAACGCTCAATGGAGGTGGCATTTGTTTTTGTACCGATCCTCTTGGCATTGACCTATACCCTGGCCGCAGCGGTGCTTGTGAATATTCCCCTGAATTTTGCCAATATCATCATAGTACCACTCCTTTTGGGAATCAGTGTCGATGCCAGTATCCATGTCATTCATCGGGTAAAAGAAAGCGGCGCAAGCGGTTGCCATTTCCTGGAAACCAGCACATCCCGCGGCGTCTTCTTAAATTCTCTGACTACCATAACGAGTTTCGGTACACTCTCATTCATGCACCACGCAGGTACAGCAAGCATGGGAAGACTGCTTACCCTCAGTGTCACCTTGACAATCTACTGCACTCTTATTGTTTTGCCGGCACTCCTCCAGCATTTCAATCCTTTTGGCAATGAACGCCACTGAACAGCGAACATCATATCTCCTTGAAATCATATCAAATGCAGATATGACAAAATTGAAAAACGTGTCATAATGAAATCCAGACCACTGTAAGCTACTCCCGCATGTTCGGCTCATCCTCCAGGTCAGTGATTTTCTCGTCTAAACGCTTTAGGAGCCCTGCAGCTCCTTCTTTTTTCAATATCGATCTAAATTGTGACCTGGTAAGAGCGAGTTGGCTTACCCCCTTGACTTTGATGTCAACAATTCGCCATGCCCCCTCATCTTGAATGAGTAAGTACCTAATGTCTTGTTCTTTACCAGCTTTATCAATGGTGGTGGACACTTCCATAAACATCCCGCCAAGACGTTCACTGGCGTGTATCATGAAGCGCTGTCCCTCATATTTATCAAAACGCCGTGCATAGGTACCGACAGACCAGGCAATATATCTCTCGAGTAACTGCCGACGCTGTTCACTCTCCATCTCTTCCCAGAAGCTGCCGCAGGATTTTTCCAGCATGTATGAAAAATGGAATATGCGGCTCATGCTCGGTTTTAACAGATCATAACGACCTGAGTAACCCAGTTTTTCTCCATTCTTCAAGGAAATCAGCAAGGCGTTGTTCCATGTATCAATGACCTGGACGGCATCGTCACTTTGCTCTTCTGCAGCACCATAAGTGCAAACTGGCATCACAAGGCAACAGGCAATGACTAGGGCATGCACAAAACGAAGACAATCATTATCCATGATAATTCCGTGTTGTTATGGGAACATACTTGTTACAGGAACCGTAATCTTGTGTAATCCGTTCTTTCTCTACTCATGTTACATCGCTCCTTCAGTATGATTCTAACAGGTAAGTTATAGCTACCTTCATGGATTTTTATCGATAGGCATCAATTACCAGGCATTGTGTAGCTATAGACGGGTGTCTGCTGTGTATGCTGAACCTGGGGCTCAAGCTCTCAATGCTCAATGCATAGGGCTATCCAAGGTGACGAACTCTTCTCTAAAAACATAGCTGAAAATTATCCAACCTGCCGTAAACGTACCGCATAACCTTATGTTGAGATGTTCATCGGAGATGAATCGCCCCTATCACCGATCACTTTCAGGCATCAGTTGAGTTCCAATTGGAAATTATCTCAAAAATCACAACACCGAGCACCAATTGCACCAAAGGTGGTTTCGATCTTTACCAGGGGCAAGAGCGCCATGTCCCCACTTCAACAACTCCCAGTAGATTAGCATCATTAATTAAACGACCAAGGACAAAGTATATGGCCATCTCCGATAACCAACTTTTCTCCTAACAAGACCAGCCTGTCCCTGCATTTATAGCCTGATCGGAAAACCATAATCTATCTCATCGGTGCTACCCGACACTCATATAATTTTTCTTTATGCTCTCATACATTTCTCTACTTATCTGGATCCATTGACGGAGTTCCCGTCGACCTGGCAATTAAGCATCTGCTTAAGCACCATGTTTTACTTTTAAATACTTTTTCGCTAAAATACGCCTAACATGATTTTTCCGCTTTTCCCTTTCATTTTTCAGGACATTGATGGAAATACTACTTGCCACCCCGCGCGGGTTTTGTGCCGGAGTCAAGCGTGCCATCGCGGTCGTCCAGCAGGCCCTTTTGAAATACGGACCACCAGTTTACATTCTCCATGAGATTGTTCACAACACTCATGTGATCAACACGCTGGTCCGGGAAGGTGCTGTTTTTGTTGAAACACTAGAGGAAATTCCAACCGGAGCAGTGACGATTTTCAGTGCCCATGGTGTGGCGCAAAAGGTTGAAGACGAAGCCCGCCAACTCCATCTGAGAACCATTGATGCCACCTGCCCGCTGGTCTCCAGAGTACACCAGCGAGTCGCCAGGCTTAATGCGAAAAACTATGATGTGCTCATTATCGGCAACAAAAAACACCCCGAAGTAGAGGGGACCTGCGGTAGATCCAAAGGTCGTGTCCAGGTTATCTCAAAGCCTAAAGATTTAGATAATCTGAAAATTGAAAACCCGTCCCGTGTAGGTTACGTCACCCAGACCACCTTGAGTATGGATGACACGACGGAACTCATCACTCTTTTTTACAAGAAGTTTCCTCAAATTAATGCTCCTGGCCGAACCGATATTTGCTATGCCACCCAGAACAGGCAGACCGCTGTTCGGAAGCTGGCTCCCAAGGTTGATCTGTTATTAGTTGTCGGGTCAAAGAACAGCTCCAATTCGAACCGGTTGCGGGAGGTGGCTGAAAAAAACGGTACCGTCGCCTATCTCATCGACAATTTCAGGGAAATTCATCCGGACTGGTTGAAAGGTGCAACCAGAGTTGGCGTAACAGCTGGCGCTTCGGCTCCAGACGTTCTTGTCCGAGAAGTTATTGGCTGGCTAAAAGCCAACGGTGCAACCGCAATTCATGAAATGGAAGGCAAGGTAGAACGTACCAGGTTCGCTTTGCCGGAATTACCCAATTTTGAAAATGTTCAAATGGAATCATGAAAGAGTTTAATATTTCCAGCATCGAAGATTTTGATAGAGAAGAGCGCGAAGCCAGCCAAGAAAAAAAAGAGCTGTTCATAAGCTTGGTTGCCAGGGCCGGAGCCGTTGTTGTCGCTCTTTTACTTCTTATTCTCATCCTGCCGGTCATTGGTCTAAAAGTCATCCACCCCTGGGCACCATTTATCTTCCCGCTAGTTATCGGCATTTTGCTCCTTTTGGTAATCTGGGCTACTCTTGGCCTGGTTATCGGTATTCGATTCGGCCATTCATTCCTTATCTTCGGTAAAACACGAGGTATGACCATCAAGCTGTTTCTTCCCCTGATGATGCTCGTTGGAAGAATGACCGGAATATCCAAGGAACGGATTCGAGCATCATTTGTCAAGGTGAACAATGATTTGGTCAGTGGTATGGCCAAGCGCTACAAACCAAGTGAATTATTGCTTTTAATGCCACACTGCTTGCAGAATTCGAGGTGCAGCATGCGTCTGACCTACTCGATCGACAACTGCAAGCGCTGTGGAGAATGTCCCATTGATAGATTACTTGCACTCAGCGAGAAGTATGGCATTCACCTGGCCATTGCCACCGGCGGCACCATCGCCCGCAGAATAGTAGTCAAGCGACGTCCCAAGATGATTTTGGCGGTTGCCTGCGAAAGGGATCTGGCTAGCGGTATTCAGGATACGTATCCCCTTCCCGTCTTTGGTGTTCTCAACCTACGCCCCCATGGCCCCTGTCTGGACACAAACCTCTCTTTACGGGCCCTTGAAAATGCCATACGCCAGTTCATGGAACCAAGCTACTTTCCTGAAAACAGGGAAAATGAAGTCCGGAAACATACCGAGGTAAACGAAAATGTGCCTCCCTCATATGCGGTAGACATATCCGGATAAACCTCTGTTCAGCACTGCCGTTACACACAAATGGGTATTCCAGCTCTACAGAAATGGCGCCTGGGAAGGTATCTGTTCAGGCAGTTCCTCAAACGAACGCCCCGCTTTCCCATGGTATTGATGCTCGAGCCATTGTTTCGCTGCAATCTGCAGTGTAAGGGATGCGGCAAAATTGAACAACCCAGGGAAATTTTAACACAGCATCTGAGCGCAGAGGAATGTCTGGATGCAGCTAAGGAATGTGGCGCACCGGTGGTAACCATCGCCGGCGGCGAACCATTGCTCCATCCGGAAATTCACGTCATCACCAGAGAACTGGTCAAGCAGAAACGCTTCATATACCTCTGTACCAACGGCCTGTTGCTCGAAAAGAAGCTTTGTGATTTTCAGCCCTCTCCCTACCTCACGTTCAATATTCATTTTGATGGCTTGGCTGAGCGTCATGATGCGGCGGTCTGCCATAAGGGTGCCTTTCAAAAGGCGGTAGGTGCCGTTTCCGCGCTTGTCGACGCGGGATTCAGGGTTACCACCAACACTACGTTTTTTAAAGGGCAGACCAGTCGAGATGGTGCCGCACTCTTTGACCTGCTCACCTCGCTCAAGGTGGAAGCGATGACTGTCGCTGCTGGATTCAATTACGAAAATGCTGCTGATCAGGATAATTTTCTCGGCAGAGGTGGAACTCAGGAATTGTTCCAAGAACTTCTTCAAGACGCCAAGCCGTCATGGACTTTCAACCATTCGGGCCTCTATCTCGATTTTCTTGCTGGTAACAGAGACTTGCAGTGTACGCCTTGGGGAACCCCCACCAGGAGCCTGTTCGGCTGGCAACGTCCCTGTTACCTGCTAAATGATGGTTATGCCGCCAGCTTCACGGAACTGATGGAAACAACGGATTGGCAAAAATATGGGGTGGGCAATGACCCGCGCTGTAAAGATTGTATGGTTCACTGCGGATTTGAGCCTACAGCTGTACTGCAGACAATAAAAAAACCACTGGCAGCATTCAGTGTGGCAGTCAGGGGACCCGGTCGTCGGCCTGTTCGGAGATAAACTTGGCAAGAGCTGGATAAACATGCAGCCAGGCCTGGCGCATGGAATCAAGAGACCTGGTGAAATTTCTTGCCATACCAATAAGGTGTGGCAGCAACCACGGGTGCCTGACAAGCAGTGGAATCAGACACAACGGTCTGTTGTTGCCCTGGAGGTCCACACCTTTGAGTAATCTCTCCTCAAGGTTTTGCTCGGCAGGATCACAAATCACTCGAATGGAAAAGAATGGTTTAGATCCTCTCCTTGCTGCTTCGGCCGCGCCGCAACTTTCCAGGTCCACCGCCAATGCACCTGTTTGGAGATATGCGGATTTTTTTTCTTCGCTGCTGACGAGTGGCTTGGGAGAACAAAACAGCGCACCACAGCGATACGGCACGCCACTTTGCCTGAAAACTGATTCAAGGAGTTCATAAAGCGGGACGGAAGTTGCGCTGCTTTGCAGGCTAGAGAGAGGTCCACTGTCATTTTCAGTTATGCTTTCGGCCAAAATGACAGTTCCCGGCTTCAGGCCGGGAGCAAGTCCGCCACTGACACCAATACTGCCGACGATTGCAGCCTGATCTATATGAGGGAGGGCACAATTTATTATCCTTTCACGGCCGATTCCGCATTGAAGTATTTGGACAGGCGGCCAAACAGTGCCATTTACCGACAACCTTTCCCCCTCATGCCTGGAAGGTTCTGCTGCATCAATCATGAGTGTTTTCGCCTCCGCTGCAAGAGCTGTCAAAATAAGCAGGGGCGCGGATGGGGGTATTTTTTCAATCATTTTCAAGGAAGGGATGTAATCGCCTTTCAGCACCATTTCTTTTGATATTACAACAAAATGGATATTACAGCACGTAATGAGCAAGCAACAATGCATCCCAAAACAGGACGAGCGGGATGGGCTGAGTTAGATGATGGTATCAGACTGGCCACTGCCTGGCTCATCAATACACAAGCCGCTGAGGGGTTCTGGGTCGGTAACCTCCAATCAAATTCCTGTATGGAAGCCGAGTGGATACTGGGTATGCATATTCTCGGCATTAGCCATGATGCAAAGTTTGGGGGTGTTGTCCAGGCTATTATAAACGAACAGCGCGCTGACGGCTCCTGGGAGATCTACTTCGATGCCCCCACAGGAGATATCAACACCACTATCGAGTGTTACGCAGCTTTAAGACTGGCGGGAATTGATCCGCAGAGTAGTTCTCTTATGAAGGCAAGGCAGTGGATTTTGGATCATGGCGGATTATCAGAAATCCGCGTCTTCACCCGATATTGGCTGGCTCTGCTTGGTGAATGGCCATGGGAATACGCTCCTGCTCTGCCTCCGGAGATCATTTTTATCCCCCCCTGGGCTCCTTTTAACCTCTATAAGTTCGCCACCTGGGCCAGAGCAACACTGCTGCCGCTTTGTATTCTTTCGGCCCGAAGGCCCAGCCACCCAGCCGCCCCCGCCAAACGTCTCGATGAGTTATTTCCCGAAGGACGGGACAACTTTGATTTTCGGCTTCCCAGAAAAGGGGGCGTTGTATCCTGGGAGACCTTTTTCCTTCTAGCCGACCGGGTCATGCACCTCTATACCAATACCCCCCTGACACCAGGCCGGGAAACGGCCATCCGCCTCTGCCGGGAGTGGATTGTCAGCCACCAGGATGGGGACGGTGCCTGGGGAGGAATCCAACCCCCCTGGATCTACTCACTTATGGCTCTGCATACAGAAGGATATGGTCTCAATCACCCTGTGATGGCCGCGGGACTGGATGCATTCAACCATCACTGGTCGTATGAACACGATGGAGGAACATACCTGCAACCAAGTGTCTCCCCGATCTGGGACACCGTCTTAGCACTGCTGGCACTGCTTGACAGCGAAAAGGTCTCGGAAAATCAGGATGCCGTGAAGAAGGCTGTCAAATATCTCCTCAAGCAGCAGGTGCTAACCGATGGCGATTGGCAGGTATTCGTCAAAAACGTTGAACCTGGTGGCTGGGCTTTTCAATATGCAAACGCGAAATATCCAGATCTTGACGATACGGCACTAGCCGTGATCATCCTGATCAGATTGAAGCCCCTGATCAACGATCACAACCTCCAGCAGCAGATGCAGAAAGCGGTGGACCGGGCCATAACCTGGACCATTGCCATGCAGAACCCAAATGGCGGCTGGGCGGCTTTCGATAGGGACTGCACCGCCAAGATGCTTACGCTCATCCCCTTCGCCGACTTCGGCGAGTTGCTCGATCCACCCAGCGTGGACGTTACCGCTCATGTCCTGGAAGCCCTAGCGCTCTGTGGTGTTCCCAGATCTGATCCGGTTGTGGCCAGGGCCTGCAGCTTTATTTTGTCAGAGCAGGAGGACGACGGCTCCTGGTTCGGCCGCTGGGGAGTAAATTATATTTATGGTATTTCCGCAGTATTACCTGCCCTTGATTCCATTGGTGAAAATATGGCAGCAGATCATATACGGAAGGCAGCCAAATGGCTGGTTGATCATCAAAATGAAGACGGCGGCTGGGGCGAAAGTTGCGGTTCCTACATGGATGAGAGGCTTCGGGGCCGCGGCATATCGACAGCTTCACAAACAGCCTGGGCGCTCATGGCACTGATCGCCGTTGGTTCCCATGATTTTGATAAGCACATTGAAGACGGCCTTGGCTATTTATTGAGCGAGCAGAATACCAACGGCACCTGGGATGAACCCTATTTCACCGGCACCGGTTTTCCGGGCTATGGGGTTGGTGAACGGGTCAACCTTGCCGGAGATACAGACAAACTCTCGCAGGGAATTGAATTATCAAGAGGATTTATGTTGAACTACAACCTTTACAGGCACTATTTTCCCCTAATAGCCATGGGGCGAGCTCAACAACATCTGGCCAAACGCGATGGTTGATCGTTATCTTCGTGGGAATACTCTGCCAAGGCCTTTTAGGGGATTCACAGCTTTCAATTGGCCGCGTTTCGACCAAAGCCATATCTCACTTATTTATACTTTTCGATGAGCATAGCAGTATTGTTATGATTGCTCTTCAGTGCCCAGTCTTTTGCCGACCGCCCCCAATGATCCGTCACTCCTTTCTGAGCCTGGTTCTTCAGCAAGTGCAACACGATGTCATTATGGCCCATGGAGGCCGCCGCCATCAGAGCCGTAAAGCCGCTCTCATCCATTGTGTCGACGTCTGCTCCATGTTGCAACAGCAAGCGAACAGAGGGGAAATCCCCCAGCGCTGCGCCCAGGATCAAGGAGGTAATTCCCTGCGAATCCTTCATATCGATTTCGGCCCCGCCCTGAATCAAGAGCTGGATGAGATCATAGTGCTGATGGTTTACCGCATAGGCAAGCGCCGGCCAGCCGGTTGCACTTTGCAGGTTGATCCTCGCACCATTGTTTATCAATAGCTCGACCAATGCGGTATGCCCCTGGGCAGTGGCCGCCATCAACGGAGTTACCCCCCCGGCATTCGTTTCGTTTATGTCCACGTTTTTCTTGAGCAAGAGCCTGACGATATCTACATAGCCAAACTTTGTGGCTAAAAGCAGCACGGTGTCGCCGCTTTTAGGAATACTTCTTCGGATATCTGCCTGGTTATCTATCAGTAGCTTGATCGTCTTACTGTCACCGCTTCCCAGGGCGATCAAGAGCGGTGTCAAACCCGCATCGTCAACCTCATCGACAACCGAACCATGCTGAATCATAACTCTCAACACCCTTTCCCTGCCGGCACTTGCCGCCCAGAATAGAGCGTTGCGACCACTATTATCCTTGAGGCTCAGATCTGCTCCCTTGTTGATCAGCAACTCAACAATTTCTGAATTGCCATGCTGGGAGGCGAAGATAAGTGCTGTTCTCCCATCTTCATCCTGTGCATCAGGGTCTGAACCTTTTGCCAACAACAGATTGACGCATTCTTTATTGTTATGTTTGGCGGCAAGCATAAGCGCCGTTTGCCTGAAAGTATTCCTGGCATGGATGTTTTGCCCTTCCTTGAGCATGGTTGCCAATTTCCTGTTTTCACCACTGCTTGCAGCAAGGAAAAATCGTTCATTATTTGAGCTGGAAATTCGCTGAACGTGCCTCTGTGGGCTTGCATGGTTTTGCTTTAACGGCTGCTTTTCCCAGAGATGATCACCTTCAGCGAAACATTGAAGAGATGAAAAGCTGATGAGTAAAAGACAGAGGGCTAACAGGAGATATCTAAGTTGCGACATTCATCGGCCTCTTTAAGTAAAATCAGACTCAAAAGCCGAACCAGCTCTCGCGCTGGTTCGGCTTGCTCTCAGTATTTTACTGGTTACGGCTGAACCAAGCCATATCACTAGGGCATTCGGATAAGAGAAGTGGCTGTGGCACTATTGTTTGTTGTATCCGTATCATTTTCGGCTTCAATGGTTGCCGTCCAGCTTACAGACTCATTGTCGTAATATGGCGCTTCCCAAGGTATAACCATCTTGACGGTCTCACCTGGTGCCATGGCCGAAATCGATGCGGATATAGTGTCAATCAGAGTATCATAACTTGTGAGGGTTGCTGCCAGTACGAGAGTTCCCTCGGCTACGTCCGGGCCGTGATTAGTTATGTATACTGACAACTTTTTGGTCGCCCCTCCCAAAAATTTTCTCGGGGCCTTGAACGAATCCAGTGAAAAGTCGAATTCTTCTCCTACTGGTGGATCACTTCCTTCCCCCTCGTACTCGAGTACTAATGTGGCATTATAGACAGCAGTAGGTTTCCGGTCGCCTTTGATATATACCGCCAGATCAAAATCTTCGGTCAGAGGCAGGCCATTTACAGAAATTGGATTACCGTCAGCGTCAGTTTTTTGAGTGCCATCCTCGTTTAAGGCTACCTCATTGACACCGTTTGGTTTTATCCATCCCTGACTGGTGAGCAGCGGTGAGTCATCATTTTCAAAATCGAGGAGATCAAGAACGGTGGTGGTTGTCTCACCAACCTGATACTTAATGAACTGCGATGTATAAGGTGTGGGAATGCAATCAACCGAAGGTAATTCAAGGCCTGGGATATCCTGGCCGAACTTGTTCGCTTTTAAGCGCCAGCGTGGACCGCTTAAGTAAATGCTGTCAACGATATAGTCTGCAAACGGGTCACGATCGGTGGTCGTGTACCAAGCATTGGTATAGCCGTCCGTCAGATCCTCTGAGTAGGGGATCGGATCCGTTTCCTTTTCACCAATCTTTTCCGCAAAGGACGGGTTTTTGAATACTGTTCCAACACCAATAAAATCTCCATCACCCTCGTAACAGTCCCTGGTGGAAATCAAGCGCCCACCAAATGATGTGTATCCCGGCAAACGACCAGTTGCTCCCTCATTTTCCATATCCTCAGGCCGTACCTGATCGTTCGGGTTATTGGTTATCAGGTGTTCAATGTGCAACTCCGCCCGGACGACCTGATAAGCGGTGTCCGGATTATCTTTCCACTCCTGTGGTAAGGGAAGCCGCGCATACAGACGAACATCATTGGGACGTTTGACCATGCTGCCGAAGCGGTACAATGGCTTGCCATCATCCTTTTTTGTGATCGAGTAATCTTTACCTGCTGCGATGTCATTTCGAACATCGGACTCGTTTGCTGGAATGTCAGGATATCCGTCATCCCCCATAACAAGCTCGGTTTCTGTAGGGATACCATTTTCAATTATATACAATATATTATCCAGCACCCCTTCCTCGCAGGTGGCACCCTCAATCGCTAAACCTGTCTCAGGGTCAATGAGCGGACTCTGCGCCCCGGTCTCAGGATCGGCATACATATACGGTATCGTTTCGTTGCAGGTCTTTATGTGCTCAAGTACGGTAAAATGCTCGGTAGAGCATTTAATCATGTTCCCACCAAGCCCGGCACACCAGGTACCTAGGGGTGATGGTACCTTAAACGTATCTGTCTTGGCATTAGACACCTTCAGCCCAACAAGCTCGCCATTCGAGAAGACATTGCCAACCCACCCTTCGGCATAGTCATCGTCTCTTGTCTTTTGGGCAGCACCGACAAAATCTGAAACCTTATAGCCAAATTCACTGTCGACCGGATACAATGTTGTCCCCGAGTCTTCAAATGGCTGCGCCTCACCAGGACAGCTGGTGGCAACACATATGATCGAGGAATCCTCTACATAGGTATTCCCTTCAAAATCGCCTTGCACGTTATCCATCGAGAATACGTGTTTCACCGAATGGTTGATGATCTCCGCCCCGGAAGTCCCCGGCCCAGTCAATACAAATACACAGGGCAAGACCAATACTGCGTTCAGAAACTTGGTATTAATAAATTTCTTCCTATTCAACAAATATTGCCTCATGGCTCCCCCCATCAGCAAACACTCATGAAAATAAAGTAAATACGAGGTTTTAGACAATGATAGATTGTTTCATGTGTCAGGCCGCCAAGAACTTTTTATACTCCAGGCGACCTCAATGAAGAAATTTTAGCGGCATTATCTCCATAGCATCCCCCTCTGTGTTCACAATATATTATTCATTTTAAAACTGTATTACTCCTCGCTTGATCAACTCCAGATATTACAAAAGTGACTGTAAGTATAGGCATGCGCTATAAATCCTTCCGCCATCAATATTTAGGAAAGATAAATAACCAAGCCATTCCAACAATAGAATTGATGGCAGTACTTATTACTTGCTGTACAATATGTATTCTGCATTACCAGTGTCCGGAAAATTGTGAATTCCCAAATGACAGAGATAATTAGAACGTTATGATCACAATCGGATAGATGTTGGTTAATGAAATGAGACTTGCCCTTGCTGGCATTTACATTATCTTGCTTTTAAATCGATATCCAACGAGCCTTTATCAACGCCTTCCGCTGCACCAGAAGATTCGTGTTTTTTCCTGAAACAATTCGGGTATGCCGGGAATTCCAGATCTGTCTTCAAATCAGTAGCTTTCCGAATCTAGTGTGATCTATAGAATACTCCGGCACCTCAAAGAAACATTCACTTTTAAAGCATGCAACTCAACTGTAAATATTTCTCATTTACACATTTATTACAATCGCTTCGATATCACATTACACATCAAGAAGCGCTGCTCCAAGCGTTTCCCATAGTGCTCATCATCAAGACGAAACCCCTCTTGCTGCTTTTTACTGTCAGGCACGTGTGGTAAGGTGTCTTCTTTCATACCGCTCCACCTCGTAAACCTTTCTCCCTATGTTGTAGGGATGTAGCAGCCTATCCTCCCCCTGCCCATCACTCTTACTGCAAGGGTTGAGAGCGTGATACCACAAATATCCTAAAAGGTCAGGTGAACGGATATATCCCGCTATGTACATCTCATTTTTATGAGGCCGGAATACATACTAAGCGTTTAATAACACACAACATACTAAACTATTAATTGATTGAAAGACTACTATTCAATTACATTCTCTAGAAACAGGAATCACTCTCAACACACAAGTTACCTGTTAATAAGATAAATATGTTACGCAGTAACATATTTATCTTATTAACACACCCTTATTAATTCATTAATTATTTTAATTATCACTGGAGGGCGAAATCATTATTTAATGGTATATTTAGCTCCAATTACTTGTCAAACACATCTTATAATGTGTCATACGGCAATCCATACCACATAGTGCCATTGCATCACTCAACCAATTGTAATAATTTTATTTCTTTTCTTAGAAACATTTCGATTATTCCACATTTATCATGCTGTTTTCCCAAGTACCGGCCCCGTCAATAAAATCAATTCAATGCCATTTTACTGAGCACCTCATAAAAGAGGATTACTCGAGGTACAAAAAGCGATTTATTAAATTTACTGCTCAACAATATTAGCCTCAGTTCGAATGCATACTTTGAATATCATGAACCTCAACGTTTTTCTTCAACTTTTCAACCTAAAGCCACTACCTAGCTGTGCCCTAGATACTTATATAATAGCCTACATATGCATAATATTCGTCACTCTGGTCATCTGTATCACCATTTCTGAATTGCCACCAATAACCTCCCTCAAACTCCAATGTTAGCCTGCTGCTCAGTTTGTATTCGATTCGCAGTTCAGGCCCGACCTCAACCTTCTCAAGGTTCTCGTCTTTATAGTTCTGGTATTTGAAATCTATCCCAGGTGCAAATAGCAGCCTGTCCCGGATCCTGAAGCGACTATTCAGCTGAGGGCCGAAGCTATCATAATACGTCGTGTCACTGTAATGAAATTTAGCGGTCCAAATATCATCAGCAGCCAATAGCCCTACCCCGGTAACCTGAGCCAGATAATAAAATTCATTATCAGTGCCCTTGAAGCCCTCAACTCCTCCGGATGTCTCCGAATCACTGAGCTTGGACCACGCAAAGTCAAATCCAACTTGATACGAGTCGTTGAGGATATGGTAGAGTCCCAAATGAGCTGAAGTACTATCCACGCTTCTATCCTTGGCAAGCTGCCTGATTTCTTCCTCATCGTACTGCAAAAGCAAGGCATCAAGATCGTAAACCTCCTGGCCAATCAGCGCATTACTGGTAGTAAGAAAAGGACTCTGTCTGTATTCACCTGAAATACTGACAGTCGTTTCACTGCCGATATTCAAGTTGGCGGTCAAGAGGGCAAGGCTTAATTCCCGATGATGTACATCATAATCAGCCAGCAGCAATAAGGTTTTCATCCGATCGGTATAACGCGTCTCTCCCCCGACCCCTTCCCGGTCGGTTACACCGTCAGCATCCTGATACAGATAAAATGTATTCAATTCCCACCTGCCCCCCCACAGCCGGTAATCAACATTCACTCCATAAAAGACCCTATCGGTATCAGTCTCATCGTAAGATGAGAACACCGGAAAACCACTGACGAGATTCAGCGTATAGTTTTCCCCCAGTGGTATAGAAAGCTCTCCGCCGTCATACCTCCCATAGACGCCGCCCTTGTTGGCATAACTTCGACCAACTCGCCCCCTTCCAATACCTGATTTGCTCTCTCCCTCCAGATAGAGCGAACTGACTCTTCCCCTATCCTCTCCGTCATCATTCAAGGCTAATTCGTACCCTGAATCTACTATCCCCCTTATTACATATCCGGAATTCTCGGCTATATACCGGAGATTGGCATCAGTGGTTATGAGGGATATATCATGCTCAAAATCTTCCTCATCAAATTTGTACCCCTCCTGCTCCAGGAATTGTGATATTTCCCCATAGAACTGCTGGCTCCAGCCCTTCCCGGATTCAGCAGCATAAAGACCTGAATCCTCACGTCCTTCCAAGATCACATTGAGTTTCCTCTGAACCTCTTCTGAGTTCACTCCTTCAGGATAGAGTTGAAGATACCGCTGGTATTCCGCCTTGGCATGGGCGTACTGCTTATTACTGAAGCGGGCATCTGCAAGACGTTCCTGCGCTTCTTCCCTGATCGCAGGGTCCGCTGCTCTCTCGGTCAGTTTGGTGTAGAGTTGAATTGCTCTTCCCAGCTCTCCGTTTTTCTCATTTTCAATCGCTGTGAGCAATATGTCCTGCGCCTCATCTAATGTTACATCGAACAGAGACGTTGGTTCGTGTCGTGCAGTAGTCCGGTGCAGAACAACCTCAACTGAGCGCAAATCCGTGGCTTGCCTTACCTTGAAGCGGGTTGCATCCTGAAAGGATACCTGTAGGTAAGGTCCCCCCACGTTGCTTCCGGCATACTGGACCCTGATATTTCTAAAAGGTATGGTTCTGGATTCCCTGTTTACTCTCACATAATCCGCTACGGCCGCAGTGGACACTGGAACAAGGCGAATAAATATCTCATCCCCCTCATCAAGTGGAATATTGCTCACATAACGCATTGGGAAAGTCAGAAGTATTTGAATAACCAGATCTCCGGCCTTTCGACTAACCCTGACATCATCGATGACAGACTCCGCGGACAGTGAACTTTTCGCAGTGCACAACACTGCCCAGAAGAATATGACAACGCATGTAATCAGTATTTTTCCGGTCGTTTTCACTATTCCCCTCAACAAAGTGTACCTACAAAATGATTACATTTTATGACACTTACCGCATTGATTGACCGAGTGGCCAGCTGGCAATCCACCGGGACCTGTCGTCGTATGACATGAAGTGCATGTGCCAAAGACATAGTCGTGATCGACCTGGCAGGGGATCCAGGCATTCGTGGTATGACACCCACTGCAATCATCACTACTCTGCAAATGCCCCGAAGGTTTCCCCTGGGCGATGGTACCATTGTGACAACTTGCGCATGTCCCAATTACCTCGGAATGCTCAACCACAGCTGGATTCCATGCACGAACTGTATGACAGGAATCACAGTCATTACTGCTGCTAATATGGTTCGCAGGTTTGCCTGTTGCCTCGCTGCCATTGTGACAGGCGGCACAGGAGCCCATCACTGCTGAATGATCCACATTCGCTGGTACCCAACGACTGGTATCGTGACAGGCATCGCAGTTATTGCTGCTTGTTATATGATCTGCAGGCTTGCCTGTGGCTGTGCTGCCATTATGGCAAGAACCACACGAGCCCATCACCGCGGAATGATCCATGTTCGCTGGTACCCAGCGACTCGTGCTGTGACAAGCATCGCAGTTATTACTGCTTGGTATATGATCCGCAGGCTTACCAGTGGCTGTACTGCCGTTGTGGCAGGAACCACACGAGCCCATTGCCGCCGAATGATCCATGTTCGCCGGTACCCAACGACTCGTGCTATGACAGGCATCGCAAGTATTGCTGCTTGCTATATGATCCACCGGTTTGCTTGTGGCTGTGCTGCCGTTGTGGCAGGTGGCACAGGAGCCCAGCACCGCTGAATGATCTATATTCGCCGGTACCCAGCGACTGGTACTGTGACAGGCATCGCAGTTATTGCTACTTGTGATGTGATCTAAAGGCTTGCCTGTGGCTATGCTGCCATTATGACAAGAACCACACGAGCCCATTACAGTTGAATGGTCGACCTTGGCCGGAACCCAGCGACTAGTGGTATGACAGGCGTCGCAGTTATTGCTACTTGCTATATGATCCACTGGTTTGCCTGTGGCCGTGTTGCCGTTATGACAGGTGGCGCACGAACCCAGCACCTCTGAATGATCCACATTCGCTGGTACCCAACGACTGGTATCGTGACAGGCGTCGCAGTTATTGCTACTTGTTATATGATCTGCAGGCTTGCCTGTGGCTGTGCTGCCGTTATGGCAGGTGACACAGGAGCCCAGCACCGCTGAATGATCCATATTCGCCGGTACCCAGCGACTGGTGCTATGACAGGCATCGCAAGTATTGCTGCTTGTGATATGATCCGCCGGTTTGCCCGTCGCTGTACTGCCGTTGTGGCAGGTGACACAGGAGCCCAGCACCGCTGAATGATCCATGTTCGCCGGCACCCAGCGACTGGTGCTATGACAGGCATCGCAAGTATTGCTGCTTATGATGTGATCTGCAGGTTTGCCTGTGGCCGTACTGCCGTTGTGACAGGTTGCACAGGAACCCATCACCGTTGAATGATCCACATTCGCTGGTACCCAACGACTGGTATCGTGACAGGCATCGCAGTTATTGCTGCTTGTTATATGATCTGCAGGCTTGCCTGTGGCTGTGCTGCCATTATGGCAAGAACC